>Ga0114918_10000831_pt1 | contig 27165 bp, 27 predicted proteins | sample LantaG_FD_87015 | JGI IMG/M metagenome (GOLD analysis project Ga0114918, IMG submission 87015) | Deep subsurface microbial communities from Baltic Sea to uncover new lineages of life (NeLLi) - Landsort_02402 metaG | ecosystem: Environmental > Aquatic > Marine > Oceanic > Sediment | place...
AGTTTAGCGTGAGAACAATCGTATGCAAAAGCCGAAAAGAAAAACCAGGGAGATTTCTCGGCGGCATTTTTTAGGCAGCGTTGGGGCAATAGCAGCGGCGTTTACTATTGTGCCCCGGCATGTGCTTGGTGGTCCCGGCCATACCCCGCCGAGCGAGAAGCTTAATATAGCCGGTATCGGCGTGGGGGGACGTGGAGCGGGTGTCCTTGGCGGTGTAGAAAGTCAAAACATAATCGCTCTGTGCGATGTGGACGCCAAACTCGCAGCAGACACATTCAAACGCTACCCCAATGCGAAGAGATACCGCGACTTCCGTAAGATGCTGGACAAAGAGGACAAGAACATCGATGCGGTGACCGTAGCTACTCCCGACCATGTACACGCCGTGGCTTCTATGACGGCGATTAGGATGGGCAAACATGTGTACTGCGAAAAACCGCTTACGCATTCGGTCTATGAAGCACGTAAGCTCACCGAAGCGGCCAGAGAGGCGAAAGTGGCCACCCAATTTGGAACCCAGGGTCAGGCGTCTGAGGGGAATCGCTTGATATGTGAGTATATCTGGGATGGAGCCATTGGTCCCGTCCGCGAAGTTCACGTTTGGGTCGATAGACCTCTAAGAAGGTGGCAAGATTTTTACTGGCCGCAAGGCGTCGGCCGACCTAACGAAACGCCGCCAGCGCCGGAAACGCTGGATTGGGATTTGTGGCTGGGCCCCGCACCGGAGCGGCCGTATCATCCAATCTACGTACCGTTTACTTGGCGTGGCTGGCTGGATTTTGGCACCGGCGCCTTGGGTGATATGGGCTGCCATAGTTTTGACCCGATTTTCAGGGCCCTTAAGCTCGGCCATCCGACGAGTGTGGAGGCCACCTCGACCCTGGTCAATAAGGAGACTTTCCCTGCGGCCTCTATAATACATTACCAGTTTCCTGCTCGCGGTGATATGCCGCCAGTTAGACTGACCTGGTATGACGGCGGATTGAAGCCTCGCCGGCCTGACGAACTTGGCGAGGGTCGGAAATTGAGACCAGAAGGAATCCTTTTTGTAGGCGACAAAGGCAAACTGTTGAACGAGAGACTCATACCGGAATCGAGGATGACCGATTACGGCAAACCGCCACGGGTTCTTCCCAGGTCGCCCGGGCATTTCAAAGAATGGTTCGATGCCTGTAAAGGCGGTAAGCCGGCAGGGGCCAATTTTGACTGGGCAGGGCCGCTGACTGAAGTGGTTCTGCTGGGCAATGTTGCTCTGCGTCCGGAGCTTAGAGAGAAATTGACCCACACGAAATTGTACTGGAACGGCGAGGCTCTGAAGTTTACCAATGTGCCTGAGGCCAATGAATTCATCCATCGCCGGTATCGCCAGGGATGGACCTTGTAGAGTTGCTTATGTACGCTTGTTAATGTGGAAGGAAATTGAAGATGTATCGAAAGAACACGATTCTTGTGGCTTTGTTGGTTGTAATGGCTGCGTTCACGAATTCCTACGCACGGCTTGATGTAATACCAATAAAACGTCACCCAATCACCGATGTTTATGACCGATGGTGCTTGGGGACGCAGGCCTACACATTTAAAAAGTTCACATTTTATGAGGCCGTAGACAAAACCGCATCGCTCGGTCTCAACTGGATAGAGGCCTACCCGGGCCAGATATTGAGCGGCGACAGGCCGGATGTGCGGCTTACTCACGAGATGCCGGCCGGAATAAGGAAAGAAGTTAAACAAAGGCTGGCGGATGCCAGGGTCAAGCTGGTCAACTACGGTGTGGTCAGGCTGCCAAATGACCAGGCCCAGTGCCGCAAGGTGTTTGATTTTGCGAAGGATATGGGGATTGAAACGATTGTCGCTGAGCCGTCACCGGAAGCCCTCGACCTGCTCGATAAACTGTGCAAAGAATACAAAATCAAGGTTGCAATCCACAATCATCCGAAAGACTCACGATACTGGCATCCCGACAAGGTCCTCGAAGTCTGCAAGGGACGAAGCAAATGGATTGGGGCCTGCGCCGACACTGGTCACTGGATGCGCTCGGGCGTTGACCCCCTCGAGGCGCTCAGAAAGCTCGAAGGTCGCATCATCAGCTTTCACTTCAAAGACCTCAACCAATTTGGCGAACGCAAAGCCCACGATGTCGTCTGGGGAACAGGCAAGGCCGACGTGGAAGCGCTTTTGAAAGAGCTGCACCGGCAGGGCTTCCAAGGAGTATTTTCCGTTGAGTACGAGCACAACTGGGAGAACTCGGTGCCGGAAATCCGGCAGTGCATAGAGTATTTCAATAAAATAGCAGGCCGGTTGAGGCCGAAGGGGTGGCGGGACCTGCTCGCAAACGACCTGTCGAACTGCACATTCAAACCCGGCAGTTGGGCGATGGAAGATGCAGTCCTCACAAGAAAAAGCACTAAAAAAAGTAGAGGTGACATCTGGACGAAAGAAACCTACGGGGATTTCATTCTGGACCTCGAGTTCATGTTGACCTATTCGACCAACAGCGGGATATTCTTCCGCACTGCCGATATTAAGGATTGCGTCCAGACCGGAATCGAGGTCCAGGTGTGCGATTCTTACAGCGTGGCCCAGCACGGAACGCACGATTGCGGCGCCGTCTATGATTGTCTGGCCCCCAAGAAAAATATGGTAAAGAAACCGGGCGAATGGAACCGATGCACCATTACATGCTTGGGCAACATTATATATGTCATACTAAACGGTGAGCAGATAATCGATATGGACCTGAGACATTGGACAGAGCCGCACAAAAATCCGGATGGCACAAAGAACAAGTATAACGCCCCCTTCAAAGACAGGCCGCGAGTAGGCCATATTGGGTTCCAGGACCACGGCCACCCCGTCTGGTATCGAAACATAAAGATAAAACGATTGGAAAATAGTAAGGAGAAGCAAACAAAATGAAAAAAGCCATAAACAGGCGCGACTTTTTGCGTTCTACTGCTGCGGTTGGAGCAGGCCTTGCCCTGGCGCCCAAATCCTTTGGTATCACAACAGCTTCCAAGACCAACGATTTGAATGTCGCTCTGCTGGGTGGCGGAGCTCAGGGACAAGTACTGATGCAGGCCTGCACAAAGATACCCGGCATTCGTTTCAAGGCGGTCTGCGACATCTGGACCGCCTACAACCAAAAACGGGTATCAGGCAGGCTAAGGAAATTAGGCCACGAACACAATAAGTATGTGGACTACAAGGAAATGCTCGACAAAGAAAAAGACCTCGACGCCGTGCTAATTGCCACCCCCGACTTCTGGCACGCCGAGCACACTATCGCTTCTCTCAAAGCCGGTCTGCACGTCTATTGCGAAAAAGAAATGTCCAACACCCTCGAAGGCGCCCGCAAAATAGTCAAAGCCGCCCGCGAAACCGACAAGCTCCTCCAAATCGGCCATCAGCGACGCAGCAATCCCAAGTACCTTCACTCTTATCATAAGCTTTTGAAGGACGCAAAAATCCTTGGCAGAATCACCACCATCAACGGCCAGTGGAACCGCTCCGCCCGCCCGGATTTGGGCTGGCCGAAAAAATGGGCCATCGACCAGGCAACACTTGAAAAGTACGGCTTCAAATCTATGCATCAGTTACGCAACTGGCGATGGTATAAAGGCCTGGGCGGCGGGCCCATCGTTGACCTCGGCTCGCATCAAATTGATGTGTATAGCTGGTTCCTCGGAGTAAATCCGAAATCCGTCATCGCAACCGGCGGAACAGACTACTACGATAAAGACACCCACGAATGGTATGATACGGTTATGGCCGTTTATGAATATGAATACGAGTACGAAAAGGACAAGAAAGGAACCGTCAGAGCCTTCTATCAGGCCATAACCACAAATAGCGCCTGGGGATATCACGAAACCTTCATGGGTGACCAGGGTACACTCGAAATCTCTGAAGCCGGCGCAAGAGGCGAGCTCTACCGCGAACCAGAATCGCCCGATTGGGACAAATGGGTCAAAAAGGGCTACTTAATAGCCCCCGTCGAAGAAAGAGCACCTGAGCCGGACACCGAAGCTTTCCTGGATGTCCGCGAAACTCCTATACCTCCCGCTTACGAGATACCGGTCGTAATGGACAAGCTGTACCATCAGCCGCACCTCGAGAATTTCTTCAACGCCATTCGGGACAAGAATGTAAAACTCAACTGCCCGCCCCAGGTTGGTTACGAAACAGCCGTCGCCGTATTGAAGGTAAACGAAGCCGTCGAAGCCGCCCGCAAGCTCAGCTTCAAGCCGGAGGAATTTAAAGTCTAAAAAGGATTAACGCTGCATTGAGAAATGGATTGATAATATACGTTGTTGTCTTGTGCTCCTTGGTGTTAGTCGCCAAGGCGGCGGCTGATGTTGAGAAAAAACTCGGCGATGTCACTAACGGCAGCAGGGCGGTTCCCGTTCACCTCATCAACTTGTATAATGAACAAGGCTACACCAAAGAGGACAAAATCTTCCCTGACGACGACCCTCTCCTGCCGTTTTCGATGCGCCAAACCTGCGGCTTCTGTCACAGCTATGACATAATCAGCACGGGTTGGCATTTCAACGCCGCCGACCCCAACATTTCTCCCGGCCGGCCGGGACAGCCCTGGCTCTTCGTTGACCTCCGCACAGCTACCCAGATTCCTCTTTCCTATCGTCCCTGGCCCGGAACTTTCACTCCCCAGCAGCTCGGACTGACACACTCCAAGTTCATCCAGCGTTTCGGCAGACATATCCCCGGCGGTGGCGCGGGAGAGCTTGACAGTGACGAGCCCGAAGAGATTCTGCGTCAGGACGTCTCAGGAAAATTGGAAATCAACTGCATGAGCTGCCACGATGCCGACCCCGCCCACGACCAGGCCGAATATACCATACAGGTAGCTCATCAGAACTTCCGCTGGGCCGCTGTCGCCACCTGTAGTTTCGCTTCCGTCAGCGGCTCCGCAAGGGATATGTCTGACACTTACGACCCCTTTATGCCCGAGCCGCCACTGGACCCCAAGAAAATTCCACCAACCATTACTTATAGTAAGAACGCGTTTGATAATGAGAACAAGGTATTCTTTGACATCGTCCGGAAAGTCCCTGCCGAGCGATGCTATTTCTGCCACTCCAACGTTGACGTAGATAACAACGGCTCGCAAAAGTGGCTATCGGATGAGGATGTCCACCTCGCCGCCGGATTGACCTGCGTCGATTGTCACCGCAATGGCCTTGAGCATAACATTATCCGCGGATACGAAGATGAAGCGTTTATCTCGACAAATCCATTGGCTGCTGCTTCTTCCTGCGAAGGCTGCCACACGACGGGGCGTCTCGGTGCGCCTGTCCCCAGACACCCCGGCATCCCGCTTGTCCACTTTGATAAACTCACCTGCACCGCCTGTCACTCCGGCCCCTGGCCCCAGCAGAAAACCATTCGCACCAAAACCTCACGCGCTCACGCCCTGGGGACACTCGCCGCCAAAAAGTCGCCTGAAGCGCTGCCGCACATAATCTACCCCGTCTTCGCCAGGCAGGAAAACGGCAAAATCGCACCACATAAATTATTCTGGCCCACCTTCTGGGCCTGGCTCAAAGCCGGAAAGGTAACACCACTTGACCTTGAGACCGTCAAGCAGACCGCCGGCAAAATCATTGGTAAACAAAGACCACCAACCTCCGGCGACTGGCTCGCAATATCCCGGAAGCAGATTATCGAGGTTCTAAAGTCCCTTTCGTCCAGGAAGTCGGCGAAAGACAAACCAGTCTACATCTGCGGTGGCAGCCTATATCGTCTCGATGATAAAGGCAACCTCATTACTGCCGAACACGATGCAGCACGCCCTTACCTTTGGCCCATCGCCCATAATGTCAGGCCCGCTGCTCAGTCACTCGGCGTTCGCCGCTGCGAAGATTGCCATTCTACCGATGCGCCTTTCTACTTCGGCGAAGTTGCCATCGACTCACCTCTCGTCTCACAAAAAGATGCTGTCAAACGAATGGTCGACTTCCAGCATCTTGATGCCCGCTTTGTAAGGATTTTCGCTTTCTCGTTTGTATTTCGGCCGTGGCTGAAGGTCGTAGCCCTTGCATCCTGCGCAGTTCTGGCTGCGGTCTTACTGCTGTATGCCTTAAAGGCCCTTGCCTGTGTCACAAAGGTACTCGTTGGTAAAAAAGATTAGAGGATTCAGATTGGGAATAGATAAACTATGTTCCGCATAATCGCCTTAACCGGCTTCATAGTCGTCTTCGCAGGTATTGCTTGTCACCTTTTGGTTTCCCTGCCCAAACGGGACGACCTCTTCGGCAAAGACCGACGCTGCAAAATCCTGGATATATTGAGAGTCCCCGTCTACCTGCTCATATTGCTCCTATTGGAACAGAAGCTAAGCATAATTGGCATCTTAAGAAAACTGGTTTACCTGCTTGCACTGCTTTGCTTTGTAGTTCTGGTCGTCAACGGCTTTTATCCATCGCTGATTTTGGGCAAGTCCATTTCCGGTTATTGGATAATGTTGCAAACTACTGCCGGCGGTGTTTTCACAGTTTGTATCGCAGTTTTGGCCGTTATGTGGGCGCACAACTGCCGCCTCGACAAAAACTATTTGCCCTGGCTAACAAATCTCCTCCGGCATCAACCTGCAAACACCGCCGCCCCCGAAAAATACGAACTCGCACAAAAATTATGCTTCTGGCTGATTGTCGTCTTAGCCCTGCCGTTAATCTTATCGATTACTTTGAGTATGTTCACGCTTTTCGGAACCGAAGGCCAAAAATTCCTCTTCCAGCTCCACCGCTACTCCGCACTCCTCCTCGCCTTCGCCGCAATCGTCCACACCTACCTGCTAATCCGAACCAAAATGAACAAGTAACACCCGCCACAAATTGAATTCCCCAATAACCGGCTTGACATCATTCCTGCGAAAAGCAGAAATCTACCGTGCGTCATTCCTGCGAAACTTGTCCTGAGCGAAGTCGAAGGAGGCAGGAATCCACATTGCCCCCTTTTAAAAAAGCTTGCGTTCACCAAACTATTTTAACGATTGCCTGTCACTCTCAATTCCTCAGCGCCAGCCGCCGCTCTATAGTCACGAATTTCTCATTCATCTTCTGGCTTCTTATTTTTCTTGCTTGCAGCCGTACAAATAAAACCAATAGTCACGACAGCTACAATTACCAGGATTCGCCAGCTCATCATCAAAGTAATGATGCCTTCCTCAACACCACGATAAGGAGCGTAAATGAAAGCGAGAACACCTGACTGAAAAAGAACGAGCGACACAATTATTGCTATTCCTATCCACGTCGCAGTAAGCTGTTTCTTGTTCATTGCTTCCCTTTCAAAATACCTTCACCCCACCATTTTAACGATTGCCTGTCTTAATTCAACAGATAAGTTCAGCCAGCAATTTAAAACAAGCCGCAAATATGCTTTTGACTCTCACTTTCTCCTATCAACTCTCTACTGTTCTATTTTGAGCGCTTCTATCGCTCAAAATCGGTGCGCCTGTCCATCCCCTTAATCAGCCCACTGATCATTTTGGCGCTCTCTTCCAGGTCATTGCGTAATCTCTGATGGTCATCTGGCTTGATGAACTTTCTGCGAACTGCAAGTTCCGGCAGAGGCACACATTCCTGAACAGAACCGCGAGCTATTATAAAAAAGTTTTTGCGGTCGGCTTTTGTAAAACGGCCATTACCTTCGGCAATATTGGTAGCTATGGATAAAGCGGCTCTGTTAAGCTGATCGGTTAAAAAATAGAATCCGCGAGGAAATTCTTTGGTAAGTATTGTAATCTGGTCAGCGAAGTCTATGGCTTTTTGATATACTTCGAGATTCTCGAACATAAAAGCCATTCAATAATCCTTTTGAACAGTTGAACAATAGACCACAGCGGAGAGAACTCTTTTCCGAAATTTACCTAATTATCCGCCCCCGCCGTTAGCCGGTGTTTTTTCTACTTTCTCCTATCAACTATCTACTGCTCTATTTGTCGGGCTTTGCCCGAAAAATCGGGGCGACTGGACTCGAACCAGCGACCTTTGGACCCCCAGTCCAACGCGCTAACCAAACTGCGCTACGCCCCGTATAATCAGTTGTATTCTAACATAGCAAAGACCGTAAAACAAATGTTTTCCCGACAGCAGACCTGTCGCGGCTACCTCTCGAGTTCATGCGCAGATCTTTCTTAGCTCTCTAACTGCAGTTCTTCGGCGAGTAGTTTACCCTCCCATCTTGTCATTCCCGCCACTCTTCTTGTCATTCCCGCGAAAGCGGGAATCTACGCCTTTCCAGACAGCGGTAGGGGGGCACAGCCAACAAAACTACGCTCGCAGGATTTTTCTCAGAATTTCCCCAAAAAACACTTGACAAAGTTTGGCAAAACTAACTATATTAGGGTAAGCGTACATAATAAAGGAAAAAGGCTATGACCGCACCGAAAAGTGATAGTTTGAGCGCCTCTCTGGAAGATTATCTCGAGGCCATCTTTAACCTTGCCGGTGACTCCGACGTCGCCCGCAGCAAGGACATAGCAAAGCTGCTCGGCGTATCAAAATCATCTGTCACCGGTGCATTACGAGCTCTCAAGCAAAAACAACTGGTCAACTATAAGCCCTATGATTATGTCACTCTCACCGAGGCCGGCAAAGACGCCGCACACAAAATCGCCAGAAAGCACGACATCCTGAAATCTTTCTTTGCAGATGTATTGCGCATCGATGCGGACACAGCCCAGAAAGCCGCTTGCAAAGCTGAGCACGCGCTTGGGCCCGAAGTCATCGCAAAACTTCTGCGGTTTATCGAATTTGTAACACAAGAAAATAAAAATGGTTACGACCTGACAAGCAGGTTCGGCGAATTTTGCAAAGGTAACATTCGCCATAACAGAGGCAACAAAGCAAAAAGCTGAGAAAATAAAAGATGGAGCAGAAGCAGCCAAGACCATTATCGACAGTCCAGGCAGGCGAAACAGTCAAGCTGGTCCGCACAAATGCCGGCCACGGCCTGAACAGCCGACTCGCCTCGATGGGACTGCTGCCTAATGTGGAGATAACCGTTGTCAACAATACCCATCCCGGCCCGTTTGTGATAAGCGTCAAGGATTCCAAAATGATGCTCGGCAGAGGTATGGCTCACAAAATTATGGTGTTATAAAACTCAACAATAAACATCCACCACTATGAACAAGATAAACGTAGCGTTAGCTGGCAATCCTAACAGCGGCAAAACCACCATATTCAATATGCTCACCGGCGCACGCCAGCACGTCGGCAACTACCCCGGCGTAACGGTCGAGAAGAAGGAGGGGCTGTGCAAATATGCCGGCTTCGAAATAACATTTGTGGATTTACCGGGGACGTACAGCTTAACGGCTTATTCGATTGAGGAACTCGTCGCCCGCAATTTCATAATAGAAGAACAGCCGGATGTCGTCGTCGACATCGTCGATGCCTCTAATCTCGAGCGCAATCTGTATCTGGCCACCCAGCTAATTGAAATGAATGTCCCTTTGGTCCTGGCCTTCAATATGAGCGACATCGCCAGGCGAAAAGGGTTGCTTTTTGATATTGAACAACTATCCAAGCTCTTGGAAGCAGCGATAGTCCCAACGGTCGGTAACAAAAGCAAAGGCAGAGTGGAACTACTTGACGCTATTGTTAAAACGGCCCAGCAGGACAAACCACAACGCACTCATAAAGTAAATTATGGGAGTGAGATTGAGGAAGAACTGACGCGAATCGAGGCGATTATCATCGACAAAGAGCAGAAGATGGCAGCCAAATATGGTTCGAGATGGTTGGCCACAAAGCTGCTGGAGCAGGACCCTGATATCACCGCGAAAGTTCAAAATAAGGAGGTTCTCGAAGTTGTCACGCCAAGTATTGAGCACTTGAATACTATTTTCGCTGACGAGCCGCAAATCATAATGGCTGACCGACGCTACGGCTTCATCTCAGGTGCCTGCCAGGAAACCGTCAAAAGCACCGTCGAGTCACGCCACAGCAAAAGCGATGTGATTGATGCGGTCGTGATAAATCGCGTACTGGGCCTGCCAATTTTTCTCCTGCTAATGTATCTGGTCTTTCTGCTCACCTTTAAGATAGGCGAGTTCCCAATGGGCTGGCTTGAGCGGTTTTTCAGTTGGGCAGCTAAAACTATAGCCGCCTTTTGGCCGGCTGGCAGTGAAGCTCTGCTTAAATCTCTTTTAGTGGACGGCATAATCGGCGGCGTCGGCGGTGTCATTGTGTTTTTGCCGAACATTCTCTTACTATTCCTGGCCATCGCAATACTCGAAGATTCCGGCTATATGGCCAGGGCAGCCTTCATTATGGACCGCATAATGCACAGGATAGGCCTGCACGGCAAAAGCTTTATACCAATGCTCATCGGTTTCGGCTGTTCCATGCCCGCCATTATGGGTGCGCGAATACTTGAGAACAAACGCAACAGGTTTGCAACGATAATGGTAATACCACTGATGAGCTGCGGCGCAAAGTTGACGATTTACGCCCTGATAATACCCGCCTTTTTCCAGGAAGAATGGCGCGGCCCGGTGCTCTGGCTCATTTATCTGATAGGAATTGTCTTAGCCATTATTTGCGTCAAAGTCCTGCGCCTCACTGTCTTGAAAGGCGAAACCATACCCTTTGTTATGGAATTGCCGCCTTATCGTATGCCCACTCTAAAATCCGTCTGTATTCATATGTGGCAAAGAGGCTGGATGTATTTGAAAAAAGCCGGCACTATAATCCTCGCCATATCGATTATCCTCTGGGCGGCAATGAGCTGGCCGAAGCCGAGTCAGGAATCTTTGGCAGGCTTGGATTCTGAGCAGGCCAAGCAAAAGCAGTTGGCCTATTCGATCGTCGGCAGATTAGGAAGAACAATAGAGCCGGCCCTTACACCGCTCGGCTTCGACTGGAAAATCGGAACCGCTCTTATCGGTGCAACCGCCGCCAAGGAAGTTTTTGTTTCACAACTGTCAATAGTATATGCCGTCGGCAGCGCCGACCAGGGCTCCCAAACCTTACGCGAAAAGTTGCAGGCAAATTATTCGCCTCTCACCGCATTCTGCATTATGCTCTTTTGCCTGATTAGTGCGCCGTGTGTGGCAACGGTTGTAATGACAAAAAAGGAAACAAACTCCTGGCGATGGGCGATATTTCAATTTGCAGGACTTACCGCACTCGCCTATTTTGTAACACTTATCGTTTATCAACTCGGCAGCTTCTTGATTGGATAGCTCTGCCACAGGTAAGCGCATACTTCCGCGGCAAACTCAAAAAATAATCAATTCGAACGTCCTCCGGGCCCTGTCCCCCTCATCCCCGGTTATCTAAGGAAAATTCAACACGGCAAACTCACAATGATACTTCTTTGCCTTTGAAATAGGTTCGACAAGCTCACTACGGGTTGGGTTTGATTGGGTTTGTTTTTTCGCGTCGGGCGGGGTGGGTTATTTTCATAATCCTTTGTGGGAAGGAAGTTTAAGTTCATTTTGGCTTTTCGGAAATTGGGTTTGTTTTGCATAATAAGGTCATAATTGGTTGGCAAGCAGGGCTGGATAGGCGGTTTGTTCGGGGGGCGGTCCCGGTGAGATAGCTGCCTTATAGGCAGGTAAGATCATCTCACGGGATAAATTTTGGGGTTCGGTAGCCATTATAAGTTTCTCCGACTTTAGTGTTCACTATATACCATATTTAAGTTTGATATATATTATACAATATAAAAAGTTAGATGTAAAGTAAAATTTCAGAAAAAAAATGAATTTGCCACAGAGGGAACCAAGAGCCACAGAGAAAAGAAATTATATTAGCCACAGATACCTTGGGCACAAGTTTCGCAGATTAACGCGGATTTTTCTGCCACGAAGACATCCGCCTTCGCTAAAGCTACGGCGGGACAGGCTCCGACACGAAGAATATAGCCACAGAGGGCACATCAGAAAATTAAAAATCAAAATGCAAAATGCAAAGCTACAAATCAAAAATAAAAAAGGTGGTTAATCGCGGATTTCGGAGATTACATGGAGAAATATAGCCGCGGATACCACCTATGGTGCAAGCTATGGCACAAGTTTACGCGGATACCCGCTTTCGCTGGCACAGGGTAAACGGATAAGAACCATAATAATTCTGTCTTTCTTAGCAAAAACGGCCAAAAATCACTTTTTTTTGCCCGCCTTTGGCCCGTGGGGCCATATCGACTCGGCGATAAATAACGAGATAGCCCTGAAAAATGAGCCAACCGGCTCACGTCTCGAATACCGGGTAAAGGCCGTTAATAAGGGCGGCGAAAGCCCCGCATCAAACACCATTTCAGTAGTTCTTTAGGTACTCCGCTCAAATGCACCTAAGGCACAGGCCGTGAGGGCTAAAAATATTTTATGGCCGGACACCTTTAATTTACGCTGTTTTTGTTACGATCAGCTACACCTCTTTCATAAGCTTGCCAGTTGTTGCCCTTAGTCTCATTGTGTCCATTTTCAAAAGCGTTATAGAAACCAATATAGTAGGCTTCCAATCCATCTAGTTCATCAAGTGAGACATTTTCCTTTATTACTTCCCAGCTTGCATAAGATGCCCCTTTTCTAAACGGGCCCGTTCCACTAACACGATGCTCCTTCCACCTATATTCAGGATCTCCAATTGTTTGACCTATATATGGCTTTTTGTTTTCTGAATCAAAACCAACGTATATACATGCTTTATCGATGTTACGCCCACTATTTGGTTCGTCTCTCGGATATAATCGATTAAGTTCCTGTTCTATTAATTTGTTGTGTGCCTCTGGGGACAGTTTTAAGTGAACCTTTCCATATGCATTTTCTGGGGCCACTGGAAAGTACCGCTTGGCAGCTAATTTTCGAAATTCTAAATAGAGTAAAGCTTTTTCCTCATTTTTATGGATTTCCTGGTAAATAGTTTGATACGCACAGGCTCTTTTCCAAACATGTCGAAATAATGCAGCTTCTGGATATTTAGGAGCTTTTGAAACCAAAGGGCTGGTTTCAGAAACAAAGCCTTCAAACATTGCTTCAATTCTGGCTTTTCTTTCTTTTTTCGCTTCACGTTGCTTTTTCCAGTTGTTGATAATCTGTTTAAAGAACTTCATAGAGCGGAGATATTACCGTAAAACAATTGTAACCTTTTGTACGTCTTATGTTTTCTACTGTATAAGAAGTTCCCGTTGCTTCTTCAATGTTTATCCTGAGCCAGTCGAAGGACTCGTCGGAATATCTTGCGCTTCACTGGAGCCGGATGTTAAAGATAATCTAAGATTCCGGCTTCTTGTTTGCTAACATAATATTGTGCATACCTCCAATCGCTAAACCTACAGCAATGAGATACATAATTCGTGGTGTTTCACCTTTTTGTGCAGTAGATAACTCTAGACAGAAATTTTTTACAGGACTTTCATCAAATACGGTATCGCTTGGGTGATGGGCAAAGTGATTTCTTATTTTACGGATGAACTTTAGGTCTCGATGCATATTCTCATCAATGATTTTGAATGCAAATGCACAGTCTGACCTTGCTGAAAAGGTGGAAAGTGGGCCATATCCAGTGAATAGTTTATCTATTAGTGAATCATCTCTCATAAAGAATCTGAGCAGTTTTTCAAGATAGCACTCTGTAAAGCTTGCGGCCAGAACAGCAGCTGCACGATCAGTTTCACTGTGAAAGCTTTCAACAACTTTGTTGTAATCGAAAAGTGTTAGTTTGTTTGAATTTGTCATAGCTCTACCAATTATTATACAGTCTGTATAAAACGGCAAATAATTTCGTATCCGCCTTCGGCGGACAAGTCTGGTGAAGTTCTCCGCTCACGGGTGCGGCCTTCTTTCGCACGAAAGCATACCACAAAAACAGCAAAAATCAAGATGAAAAATGCAAAATTACAAATTAAAATTCAAAAATAGGTAAAGAGAAGGCACGAATAAATTGGGGGGAAGTATGACCCCCAGCCAGAGGACCCCTGCCGCGAGCGGCAAAAAAAATGCCCCCGTCGCAAGCAACGGGGCTAAACAAAACTGGATTCCTGCTTTCGCAGGAATGACAAATGTTGCGTCGCCGTGGCGGCGACGGCTAAACAAATAACGCGCGCAATAAATTGCGGGGCTAAATAGTTTCATTATTTGAAGTTCAATGTTGCGAATTCACCGTGAGGAGCGGGCCAAATACGAGATTGCTTCCCCTTCGACTACTTCGGCGCCGCTCAGTATAAATACGCTCAGGGCTAAAGCCTTTCTCGCAATGACAATTCTTAATAGATTTCTCGGCAGGCTCGAAATGACAAGGGGGATGGTGCTCGAAATGACAAGGGGGGATGGTGCTCGAAATGACGGAGGGGAATTATGTGCGATGGCCAGATCCTTCCCTTCGATATACTCAGGGTAAACTCTTGCGCTCAGGATGACGGAAATAAGGGCATAAGCACACAAGGGCAGAAGTGCACAGGAGCACAAGCGCGTAAGAGCGTAAGTGCGCAGGTGCGTAGGAGCACAAGAGGGGGGGCGAATAAATTTTTTTTTCTGGGCGGTTTTTTTTGTTTGCCGGGCAGGTGGAAAACCGTACAATTCTGCGGTCTTTAGAAAATTTCTTTGTTGTGTTAGCGAGGGCAGATTATGGATGAATCAAAAAAACCTTACGGATATGAGTTGATTATGGATTTGCACGGCTGCGACGTGTCGAAGTTCAACAGAACGAGCTTGGACAACTATTTTGAAAAACTCTGCAAGGCAATTGATATGAAAAGAGCTGACCTGCACTTCTGGGACGATGAGGGGCTTGCGCCGGAGAAGAGGCAGACTTTGCCGCACACAAAAGGAACTTCGGCGGTTCAGTTTATATTGACGAGTTCTGTTGTTGTTCACACGTTAGACCTGCTGGAAGCTGTTTACGTCAACATATTCTCGTGCAAGTTATTTGATGAGAAAGTCGCAGAGCAAATTACCAAAGAGTGGTTTGGGGCGAATGGATGCAGGACACACTTCATAGAAAGGACTTAATATGTTATTGACGGAGCGGGAGATTGATATACCAGGGCCCCCTTTGCTGTCTGCGACAGCAGACAAGGGGGTGCTGTCATATTTTGAGCAGGCTATTGGTGAGCATTTTTCTGGTGACGAAATACCTGTACGATTTGTGGTAACACAGAGTGATAGCAAAGGATACCACTGCGAATTAGGAGTTCTTAGAGGTATAGACGATTTGCCAGTTCCACCGCCAAGAGCTATCTTTGAGTTTTCACGGAGAGAAGTTGAAAATACAGATAAGTTTAACGCGGTGATGGTCGTCCCGACAGGAATCGGGGCGGAGATAGGCGGTCATGCCGGGGACGCCTGCCCTGCGGCAAGATTGTTGGCTGGTGTTTGTGATACGCTAATAACGCATCCGAATGTCGTCAACGCATCCGACATAAACGAACTGCCTGAAAATGGATTGTACGTTGAGGGCAGTGTTATTTCGAATTTGCTTATGGGGACGATAGGGCTGCAAAAAATACGAGCCAATCGCGTTATGCTGGTGATTGACAAGCACAAGGAAAAACGTATTTCGGAACGTACCATTAACGCGGCTTCTGCCGCTCGTGCCGCGCTGGGGCTGGACTGTCCTTTAGTGGTTGAGGTTGACCCCCCGATCCAAATGAGCGCCGAGTATTCAAGTTCGGGCACCGCCGTAGGACGAGTTGAGGGTCTGGAGCGGATTTGTGAAGTATTGCGCCTGCATAGAAGCGAATATGATGCTGTGGCCCTGGCGTCGGTGATAGATGTGCCGTGGGAGTTCCACACAGAATATTACAAGAGGAATGGGGAGATGGTTAACCCGTGGGGCGGGGTTGAGGCAATGTTTACTCATGCGATAACAATGCTGTTCGGCATTCCGACAGCGCACTCACCCATGTATGGCTCTTTTGAGATTGCGAATCTTGATTTGAGGGTGGTTGACCCGCGAATGGCAGCTGAGACTGTATCGATGTGTTTCCTTCACTGTATATTGAAAGGGCTTCACCGAAGTCCTCGAATCGTCAGTGACAAGATGGTTTTCACGCACCCCGGGGTATTGACCGCTGCTGATATATCGTGCGTGGTTATTCCGGATGGCTGTGTGGGATTGCCGACGCTCGCGGCTCTGGAACAAGGGATACCGGTAATCGCTGTGCGAGAGAACCGCAACCGTATGAGAAATAATCTCGAGGAATTGCCGTTTAGGCCGGGGAAGCTATTTATTGCGGAGAATTATCTTGAGGCCGTTGGGATAATGACAGCGCTTAAGTCCGGGGTAGCTTTATCGGCGGTGAGACGGCCACTTGAAGGAACTAAAGTCACTTCTGAGAGTGTCAGGTCCCGCATTGAAGAGAGTGCGAAAGTCGATGGCACAGCCACAGTAGCGTAAGAAAGCAGCAGGAGAGAGGGCATTATGGAAAATGCAAAATTATGGAGATTGCCACGCCCCCTGCTTTCTTGCGAAAGCAAGAAGGGGGCTCGCAATGACCAGTTTATTGTTTTCTTAGCCAGGTGACGAATTTGGTCAGGCCGACTTCTATTGTTGTCTTGGGGCTGTACCTTAAGTCTCTGACAGCTTTAGTGACATCTGCATACGTGCGCTCGACGTCGCCGGGCTGCAGCGGCAAATATTCCCTCTCTGCCTTTTTGCCAAGCGCCTTTTCGATTTCCGTGATTAAATCATTGACCGATATCGGCCTTGACTCGCCAAGATTATAAATATTGTGCCCTGAGCATTTCTCAATCGCTGCAACCGTGCCGTCAATTACGTCATCGATATATGTAAAGTCACGCATCATAGTCCCGTCGCCATAGACCGGTATCGGTTTGCCCTGTTCGATAAGTATAGAGAATTTGTGAATCGCTAAATCCGGCCTTTGTCGAGGCCCGTAAACCGTGAAAAAACGCAGGCAGGTTATATCTATATTATATAGATGATAATACGTATGACAGATAAGTTCGGCGGCCTTTTTAGTTGCAGCGTAGGGCGATATGGGCAAATCAACGTTATCCTCCTCGGAAAACGGTCCTGCCTTGCTGGGATTGCCATATATGCTTGAACTTGACCCGAAAATAAATTTACTGACTTTGTGCTTTTTCACTGACTCAAGTAGGACCATTGTCCCGTTTATGTTGACATCAGCGTAAAGCAGCGGCTGTGCAATTGACGGCCGAACGCCCGCCCTGGCAGCCAAATGCACAACCATCTCGACACCGTTACCGATTGCCTTATCCATAGCCGCACCGTCACGGATATCGGCTTCAACAAGTCGAAAATCTTTATTTTTAAGACAGTCCTCGATATTGCAGCGTTTGATTTGAGGGTCGTAAAAGTCATCGAAATTGTCAACCCCGACTACTGTCCAGCCGTCTGTAAGAAGCCGCTCACTCAGATGTGAGCCGATAAACCCCGCTGCTCCGGTTATCAATACTTTCATAAGGCCTTACGCAGAATAGATAATGACCGCTCCAACGGCCAAAGCAATTAAGCCCATAAGTCGAAGAAGCAGAGACGATTGCTTCTGCCACCAATCGAGTATCGATTTAACCCTTTTGGCCCCGAGCATAAATACCAGCAGCCCCGATATCATAAAAAGAATACCAAAGACAATTATCACCCAGGCCGTTCTGCACTGATTGGCGGCGAGTAAAAATATTACTGCCAGTACGAACCTTATCAGTCCCACAAAATATATGCGTTTGCCTTTTTTGAAAAACTCCACAAAGCTCTTCAGAACGCCGGGCTTTAACAAGTACACAATTCCAATGAAAACAAAAACTATGCCTATAATTTTAACAATGGTGTCCATACCCATAATCCTTTCCTTTTATTTTCTTCCGATACTGTAATATTCAATTCCTGCTTTTTTAACTACATCGGGGTCGTACAGGTTCCTGCCGTCGAAGATAACAGGTTTTTTCAGTTTTTTTGCAATCACTTCGAAATCAGGGGTCCTGAATGCCTGCCAATCGGTGAATATAACCAGGGCGTCAGCCTCATCAAGTGCATCGTATCCGTTTTCGACGGTCTCAATTTTGCCGTCCAGAGCGGCCGAACCCGCCGAAGCGGCCTCCGGGTCGTAAGCCTTTATTTTCATCCCGCAGTCAAGGAGCTTGCTTATACAGTAAATCGCCGGCGATTCTCTGACGTCATTCGTTCTCGCCTTAAAGGAAAGTCCCCAGACAGCCAACACGGTTTTGCCTTCCCGGCCGGCAAAGAAATCCCTGATACGCTCGACGAATCTGTCCTGCTGTCTTTTATTTATCTGCTGCACAACCTTAGCCATTGTCATTTCAATACCGTGCTCAGAGCCGGTATGTATCAGGGCACGAATATCTTTTGGCAGGCAACTGCCGCCAAAGCCGACGCCGGGGAACAAAAACGATGGGCCAATCCGCGAATCGCTGCCAATACCTCGTCTCACCAATTCAACGTCCGCACCAAGCCTCTCACACAATGCCGAGATTTCATTCATAAAAGAAATCCGCGTTGCCAGCATCATATTGGCCGCATATTTTGTCATCTCTGCAGAAGCAGCGTCCATAGCCAGTATCCGATTGCCTCGCCGCATAAAGGGACTGTACAACTGCTTCATAATCTCCAGAACCGCCGGATTGCTCGTCCCTATAATTATCCTGTCAGGACTCATAAAATCTTCTACCGCTGCCCCCTCTTTCAAAAACTCAGGGTTGCTGACATAATCAAATGGCGTTTCGGTTTTGGATTTTATAATATCTGTTACCTTCTTGTATGTACCTATCGGCACGGTGCTTTTTGTTGCAATGATTCGATACTCCTTTAGGTTTTCGGCGATATCGGCCGCAACTGCGAGAATCGCCGATATATCGGCTGAGCCGTCCGGCGCACAAGGCGTACCAACCGCAAGAAAGATAATGAGCGAATTGTCCACACCGTATTTCGAATCGGTTGTAAAGTCCAGTCGGCCGAGCTTCTCATTGCGTTTGACTAATTCGCTCAGACCCGGCTCATAAATCGGGACCACGCCTTTCTTCAGCCCCGCAATTTTTTCGCCGTCCACATCCACACATACGACATCGTTACCAGCTTCTGCCAAACACGCTCCAGCCACCAATCCAACGTAACCAACCCCAATCACACAAACCTTCATTTTACCATCTCCTGCTGCTCAATACACTTCTTCAAAGTCTCGACTGCCGCCTCCGGTCTCTCACCGCAGGAGCAGAACACAAAAGACAACCTGATTTTGCAATCCGTTTGCAAAAAGCCGTCCGGAAAATCAGCGAGGTCATTCATCAAGGAACTCTATCATATCAGTGTCTATCTCGACACTTGTCGCCTGGCCGAGCATATCTATCTGTAAAACCAGACGTGTAACGGCTTTCGCTTTGACAACGATACCCTGCAGTTCAGCCAACGGCCCCGCTATAACCCGGCAGAGCTGACCTGCTTCGATGTACTTATACGGCGCCAAAGGAGCTCCGGCCCGAAGGGCCCGCTCAATTTGCAGCAGCTCCTCAAGTAATCTCTCTTGGTCTTTCACTTCGATTAGATTTGCAACACGATTCGTTCGCAGCAGCTCAATCCGCTCGTTTTCCTCGCCGCAAAAGAACAAATACCCACCAAACAACGGCAAAAGCGATCGCATCGTTTTGCCCCTTCGGCGCCGAACCTTCCAGCTCATAGGAAGAAAATAATTGATGTCTTTGCGAATCAAATCCTGGGCCAGAGCTTTTTCATTTCTGCTCTTAGTATGAGCGACCCACCATATGCCCATAAAGTCACTGATTGATTTTTCTTCAGGCCAGATAATCGGTGGATTTTCGCTTAACTTCAGCAACTCCAACCTCCTAATCTAATCCGCAGAATTTAAGTGCCGTTTTAGCATCATATTCAACACAAACCCCGTATTGCGTATATCGTAATAACTAAACCAACACCCAGCTTTGGCCGACATAATTAGTACAACAATTAGTTTAGATATAAATGCCCAAAATGTCAAAACAATTGACTATCTGCAACTGACCATTTATTATTGAAGCCTAAAGCGTGAATCGCCAACTGCCAATAGTGAATCATGAAGCACAAACCACGAAATACGAGATACGATAAAATGGCTAAATTGCCCTATGCTGCGAGGGCCGAGGACCTCGTTTACAAAATCCCGCAAATGGGACCCGGCTCCAAACGTAATATGTCACGTTTTGGAACCCCGGCGAATAGTTTGAGCATCTTGTTTACCTGTATTGGCAGACGGGTCTCACTGCTCAACAGTTTCCGCCGAGCAGCAAGACAACTCAAAATAAACGCTTCGTTCCTTGGCACAGATACGACTGAGCTTAGTTCTGCGCTACAATTGTCTGACAAAGGATTTCTGGTTAAACCGATAAGCCACCCTGATTATATCAAACAACTGCTGACAATTGTCAAAACCAACAACGTAAGGGCGCTTATCCCTACCGTTGATCTGGACCTGAAACTTCTGGCCCGGAACAAACCGAAATTTGCCGCAACGGGTTGTTGTGTGCTTATCTCAACGCCGGATGTAATTGATATTTGCCAGGACAAAAGGAAAACATATCGTTTTCTATTAAAAAACGGTTTCGACACTCCCGTTACTATGAGCATTCGAACCGCACTTTCGAAAAAGAAGCTCAACTGGCCTTGCTTTCTCAAGCCCTGGGACGGCTATGCCAGTAGAGGTAATGCCGTTGTGAACAATCGCAGGGAGCTCCTGTTCCTTGCAAAAAGAATACCAAACGCCATCTGCCAGGAGTTTATCAAAGGTACTGAACATACCTGCGACGTATATGTTGACCTTAGTATGAAAGTCCGCTGCGTCGTGCCGAGAAAGCGCATCGAGATAAGAGCAGGCGAGGTCAGCAAGGGACAGGTGGTAAAACATCCTCGCATTATGAGCGAATGTGCAAGATTGGTTGAGACACTTGGGGCAGGGCCAGGCGTTATAACTTTGCAATTGCTGCTAACCGATGATGAAAACGTGAAATTCATCGAGGTTAATCCGCGATTCGGAGGTGGAGCGCCGCTGTCAATCAAAGCAGGTGCTAACTTTCCAAAATGGATACTGCAGGAACTGCTCGGCAAAAGAACAAACATCCGTTTTGATGGCTTCAAAGACAATTTAATCATGCTTCGCTACGATGGTGAAGTTTGGTTGGAAGATTCTTAACGAGAAGGACCGGGAAAATGATATTTGATTATGTAATTGGGCCAAACAGGCCGGTTACATGGGTAGTTCAGTTCTGGCCCGTACTGGCGGCTGCTTTTGTTGGCTCGCTTGGCGCTACCTGGCTGTGCAAAAAGGTTGCCATAAAATTTGGAATCGTTGATAGGCCCGATGACCTCGTCAAAACACATAGAGAGCCTACAGCGTATCTCGGGGGTATCGGTATGCTCATCGGCTTGACAGTCGGTGCGGTGGCAGGTATTGGCTGTTTGAGAAGCGAAGAATTTTTTGGCCCAGCGTCGAAGTGGCTGCTGGGAATACTGGCTGGGGGGGCAGTAGCATGCTTTGTTGGACTCGCTGATGACATATTCGACATAAAGCCAATGCAAAAAATCCTCGGCTGTGGTTGTGCTGCCGTTATTCTACTGCTGGTAGGTATCATGCCGAATCTACATTTCTTGATTGGTGTCTTAAATTTACCGGTGCCCTATACTCTTGAAAAATTACTGGAAATTTTGATTGTGATATTTTTCGTGCTTGGCGCAACAAATTCTTTGAACCTGCTTGACGGACTTGACGGACTTTGTGCGGGGGTAACGGCGATTATTACGGTTGCTCTGTTGCTCCTGTCGATACACCTGGCGACCTGGGGATTCAGTGAAGTTGGTGACCCCGTGCGGATTATAATTTGTCTTGGCCTTGTAGGATGTGTTTGTGGCTTCCTGCCTTTCAACCGCTACCCAGCAAAGATATTTATGGGCGATGCCGGCAGTATGCTGCTGGGTTTTACGATAGCTGCGCTGATGATATTGTTTGCCGAGCAGGTCCCGCGATGGTGGATGGCTTCGATAGTCGTCTTTGGCTTGCCCATCCTCGATACCGCTGTCGCATTGGTGCGGAGATTGCTCAATCACAGACCTTTGTTTGTTTCTGACCGCGGCCATGTGTACGACCAGATGATAGATAGGGGAATACCTCTAAAAAAGACCGTCGCAATTTGTTACGCCCTCGCCGGCACTTATGCAGGTATAGGTTTAGTGATGAGCCAGATAAGAACAAGATATGCTGCGCTCGTGCATCTTTTCGTCTTTGCGGTCTCGGGTTTAGTTGTGTGGAAAAAAGGTTACCTGAAAATGGAAGGACTGCGAGGAGCAATCCGCAAAGGGCAATAACTTCTTCTACTCTGTCTGATCAAACTAAATCGGCTTCAACTGCACTAATATTACTTACTACCTCCCAGGTCTCAATATCTCCCACATAGAGAAGACCGCGATGCCGCATAAACAGGTGTATTCGTCAATAACTCGGCCGCACTTCGACCACACGGCACTATCAGGCCAAAGTTCAGCTTGAATAAAACACCCCTGTTTGCCTGGTAACCAACCCCCGCGCCGCAAGTATTGACAGAAACGGCATCGTTCCAAATGTGTAAAGCGAATGACCAATAAAAGTGGCAAAGGGGAGAAACCACACGGCATATAGTCCGATTCCGCCCAGCATTAACACTGTAAGTAACGAGTGCGTCTGTTCCTTTCTGTCTCGCCAGATGCCAAACAGCACCAGGGCCCAAAGAACCAGATGAAATATCGTTATGACAAAAGATTCTATACTGAACACTTTCACCGCCAAATAAGGATACGTGAGCATCGGAAAGTAATATTCGACTGCATTCAGCAATATTTTCTTCATAAAAGCGCCAGGATGTGCACGTATATGCTCGACCATCTTTTTGTTTACCTTGTCCTCCAGTTCTACATCCTTCAAACCTTTCCAGTGAGTATGAGCAGCTTCCTTTCCTTTTATACCTGCGTCTCTCAAGCCTGCATCAGTACAACTTTCGCCTTTACGTTGTGGTTCAGGCACTATACCTGCCCAGTGCACATTACCATTGAAGTATGCCAAGCCGCCGCCGCCTGCTATGGGTATAAACCGATGAAACACAGCCCAGTTTCGGTAGGTCCAGGGGGCGATTAAAACGCTCATAGTTACCGCGGCGATAATTGATGTCTTCAAAGCCTGGCGGTTGCGCCGTGCAATTCCCGCAACCAGGAGTACAAGCAGTAAAGCGATATCGACGGCAAGCATAGCACTATGTGTTAGCGCTAAAGCTGCGGCCAAAGCCCCTATCGCCAGCCGTTTAAACCAGACCCTTATTCGACCTGGTGGCGTCCCGCGGCCAAAAACAACAAGAAGTTCACTACCGACAAAAGCCGCAAATAGCGTGTACAGCATCGCTTGCACTATCGGCGTCATCGGGTTCTTGGCATTCCAGTAAACCCATGGATTCAGCAGAAACAGACCCACAGATATACGCGCCACAGAAACGTTAAACAGATACTTGGCAATCTTAAAAATCAATACGCCAATGAACCCAACCAGTGCACTTTGAACCAAAATCAGCGCCGGCCGTTGCAGAAAATCAGGTAAAAATGCTATAGGAACGAGCATAACCGGATACAGCGGCGGACGATGAAAAACAGCAGGGCCGCCTTGCTCAAAAACATACCCATCTCCCCTCACCAGGCTCCTGGCAAGCTCAATGTAGCCGTCATTGGCTTTGCCAAAATACTGACTTACCCCAAACAGCGGCGGACCAAGGAAAATAATCAGAAGACAAACAACCAGACACAGCCCAAAGCACAACCAAAAGACATCCCTTTCCCTATTAATGCTTGGCAACCTCACAAATCTCATACCACTAACCCTTCAAGTACTTGCAACTCCGTTTTTCCCGCGCATATCCGCCGGTGACAGCTACCGAAGAAAAGGCAGGTAATGATAAATAACCCGCCGCAGTGCCATCTCACTTTTTAACTCATAATGGCCCGTCAGAACGTTGAATAAGGACCGACAAAGGTCAATTGGATGATAAAGTAACTTCGTCAGCAGCCACTTAAAATATAATTTTTTCCGGAACTTATTTAGCATACGGTAATTTTCTCGCCAACGAGGGCTCCAGTTTAAATCTTCATACCGCGACCAGCCTGTCTCACTCGCAAATGCATCCGCCCCCGGCAGGGGGGTCCAGATAAACAAACTCACCTCATGCACGCCGAGCCTTGTCAGCCGCAAAACCAGCTTGCTCGTCTCCCGCCGCTCCTCTTTCGTCTCGTCCTCAAAACCTAAGACAAAGTTAGCCATTATCTTGATGCCGATTTTTCTCGCAAATGCGCTGAGGCTTTCCAGCTTCGCAAAATCTATCGGCTTGCTCATCTTTTTCAAAACTCTCTCTGACCCACTCTCCGGCGCAAGGCATATATGCTGCAGACCGACCTCCCGCAGCACAGCTAACATCTCCTCATCAATCGTCTCAACCTTCACACCGGATGGCAGATAAAGGCGGATATTCAAATCCCTCTCTTTCAGCTCCCTTGCAACTCCCAAAACAACATCCTTTTTCGCCCCGAAGATTTCATCCTGAATCATCACGTCTTCAACATCGTAATCCTGCACCGCCTTTTCAATTTCATCGACAATATGCTTCGGCGTCCGACTGCGCCACTTCCTTCCTTGCAGCAGGGGGGTAGTGCAGAACCGGCAGCTATACGGGCAACCACGCGAAGTCGTGATGACCATATATTTACCCTTCACCGGCGCGTGCGACATCCCCAGGTTCCAGTAATTCTCTAACGGCAGCATATCCAGTGCACAGAACCCCAGGCTGTCGAGATCTTCTTCAAACCAGGGCACCGGCATTTGCATATTCTTATCTATCAGCCCGGGTATCTCAGATGAACCGCCTTTACCGTCCCGCAGATATTCCACCAGCCCGAGCAAAGGCCGCTCCCCCTCGCTGTAACAGACGTAGTCGAACCCGCCTTCGAGAAAATCCTTGTAAACTATACTTGCGTGGTGCCCACCCGCAATCAGAACTGCAGCCGGTTTCTTCTCTTTTATCTTCTTGGCAAGCCGCAATGCAAAACCGTGCCCCATGCCGGAATGAATAGATATCCCAACTAACTGCTCATCGGCAAGCTGCTCGACAATCTCATCCTGCCTCAGCCCAATCGCACTTAGCGTATCATCAATTTCATACACACGCCGCGGCGCCGCCCCGAAGCCGTCTATTATCGATACCTCAACACCTTCCTGCCGCAAAAAACCCGCCAGGCATGTAACCCCTGTCGGCATAAATGGAATGTCACCAAACATATCGCCCGTCTGATGCACAATAGGCAAATTTATCAAACTTACCTTAAAACCCATTAATCAGCTCAGCTCCTTATGCCACTTCTTTCCTTATGCCGACGTACATCAGCTTTCCAAATCGTTTCCTCAAACGCACACTCTCCGCATAATGCGCCAGTTTTCGAAGAATCACTTCAGGCTTATTTAGCCATGGCTCAAATGTATTACGCTCAAGTTCACAAAGCTCTGCATATATTCCAAGCGGCCTGTACAACTGCTGCACAACGGTGATACTCATCAAAAAATGCACGACACGCAGATACAGCGTTTGCCAGGGCTCCACTAAAACCAGCTTCCCTTTGGGCCGCAGCACACGGTGTATCTCTCGTAGCGCCTGCTCCAGACCATCTGGTAGTTCCAGATGATGCAGGCCCCCCTGAACACAGGCAACATCAAATGACTCATCCGCAAACGGCAAATTCCTTACGTCACCTTCATGGCATGGAAATCTTCCACTATAATCGCTCAGCAGCCGTGGTGACAAATCCACACCTTCTATTCTCTTGAACCCTAACGCTTCCCACGCCGCAAGACCGCTGCCTCGCCCGCAAAACAACTCAACAACCCTAAGTCCTTTATCCCATTTTGCAACACCAAGTGACTTTAATCGTCGAATAAACTTCCGCCTCTCCTGCTCGGGGCTCTCGAACTGAACGAACAGCTTTTCCCACCGTTGCCGAACTTGTTCCTGTGAACTCTCTGTTGATTCAGGGCTATCTGACTCGGAAAGCATCGCCATGTTGAATCTCTCTCACTAAGTCCCCGTATCATCTTTTTTCCCAAGCCGGGCAACACAATGGAGGCTTGAGCCGAAAACCGCGCTTATCGGCCACGGATACAGTCCCAGCTCCGTCTTCCACGTCTCAACGGCCAGGCCAACCTTTTCGAACGTCTTAAACCACTGCTCTTTCGTATAGTAATTATAAGTCAGACTCACGCCGAAACGCCGGTTACCCACCCAGTCCATAAACTTTAACCGCCTCTGCGAGAATAATCCTTCCAGCGTATGGTCCTTCATTACCACATATTGTCGTGAAACTCGCCGTGCTTCTGACAAAAGCTCCTCTATGTTCCGTGTATGGTGCAGCACGTCAACGAACATCACTACGTTGAAGCTGTTCTCTTCATACGGAATTGTATGCCCGTCGTATTCCCTGACTGGGATCGCCGTATCTTCACGAACGAGAACATCAACCCCTGAAATTTTCACATCATCCCGGCCTTTCATAATTAGTCGGTCGATGTCGCCGCTGCCACAGCCCACGTCAAGCACCGATGCACCCGGCGGAATAAGCTCCGCTATATGCTCGCTCAACACACGAATCCGGCGACCAAGTATCTTCCTGTTATGCAGTGCTTCAAGGATATTCATTTCTTACTCTTTGTCACTTAAGCTCAGCCACGCTGCTCAAAACAGCTTCAGTACGTATGGCTCACGTTCTATCCCGAGAATACTCAGGAAAAAGCTGCTCAGGATAATCCCACTGCCCAACGACATCGCCACAACACTTGGTACAACAATTCGCATCGTCAGCTCAGGACTATCCATTCGTCCAAAACCCTCCTGGTTCCACATTAATATCGAAATGACGAATCCGATTATGCCGGCAAGCAGAACTATCCCGCCTACCGCCAGTCCCGTCTCCAGGCTGACCTTCTTAAACGTTCGCAGATACTTTGGCTCCCTCGGAATTATCCCTGCCTGCAGCACATACACACTCGTCAAAATCGCAAACAAAACTGCATTAAATCCTATCGACACCATTGCCCCTGCGTATGCCAGCGTGTGAATACCAAAGCCTATCCCGCCTATCATCACAGGCCCAGCTA
>Ga0114918_10000832_pt1 | contig 27161 bp, 39 predicted proteins | sample LantaG_FD_87015 | JGI IMG/M metagenome (GOLD analysis project Ga0114918, IMG submission 87015) | Deep subsurface microbial communities from Baltic Sea to uncover new lineages of life (NeLLi) - Landsort_02402 metaG | ecosystem: Environmental > Aquatic > Marine > Oceanic > Sediment | place...
TAGTAATGGGTTTGGTTCTACCTTTTTTTGCAGCCTGTCTCAAATATTCCATGAAAGGATTTTTAATCATTCCTTTCCCCTTCTGCTTGGCTTTCCCTGTAAGTATTCCAGCTAATAGGAAGAGGGATTTCCCATTCCCCCGCTGTATCTCGCTCCCTTACAGCATCCCACACATACTTGTAATGGGCACACACCGCGACTGCTTGCTGCTTCTCCTTAACTCCAGGAGGCAAGCACCACTTACCTGGGGCAAAGCTAACCCTATGACTACAGTCACTACAGGAAACCTTTCGCCATTTCATTTCAGAATCACATCCTTCCAATTCTTAAGAGCTTTGTTCTGTCGGGCATTCTCTTCCAGCCTAAACTTCTCCATCTCTTCACGAACCTCACGATCAATCTTAGCCGACTCTTCAGGAGTGAGTTCTTTATGCCGGCCGTCCTTCTTAGCCTCCTCAACAAACTCTTCCCATAAGTTTCGTATCCATCCTGCCATTACTCCTCCACTCTTCTTTGGTAATCCAATAAACACTGGAGTATCTCTTCTTCTGTATAGTGAAAATATCCATTTGGGAACTCATCGTATCCCAGGTCTTTCCAGTTAACCATTATTTTAATAGGCACACCCTGTCTACGAAAGTTGTTAATAATAACCTTATGACACGGCTTTGGTGCTTTGCTTGCACTCATAGCAAATCTCCATGGGAAGTGGTCGGGGCGGAGTGATTTGAACACTCGATTTCCTGGTCCCAAACCAGGCGCCTTACCAGACTAGGCCACGCCCCGACTAAAAATTACGAGTTATATTTTATGAGTGTAGTGTAGGTTGTATGTATCATTTCCCCTACCACGCTTGACGTAACATTTAGCGTTACATCCTCTGCATCATCATCACCAGGTAAGTTCTGGATGAACGTATTGGTTCTAATGAACACATCATTTGGATCCGGACCAGTCATAATAGCAGTCTGTAACATAGTTTTATTCTTCCTCTTCTGGTGCTTCATAGACCACCATAGCTATATGAAGCACGCCAGTTCTGATATTTCCAGCTGCTTGAATACTAATAGTTTCAAGGTTCGCCGGATCTCCCATTCCACCCTTAATAAAATCGTTGACCATAGTCTCAACCAAGTCCAAGCTCTCACTTGAAATCATCTTCACTTGTATCATAGTTCCCTCCATAATTGTACTTTAACTATCTTACTTTGTTTCAGGTACCTTGTCAACTGTATCTAAAAGCATTTCTTTGATCCTAACTACCAGATGCTTTGGAACGTTCTTCTTAAGTAACAACTGCTTAAGTACTCCCTCACTCAGCATAGTAAGGATTCCATGAATCGGATCGTGCTTAGTACCAGCATACCCATCAAAGTCACACTCTTCAGAATAGCTAGCTGCTCCCACTGGAAGCTCGAGGGTCTTAACCATATCCCAGAATAGGTCATAGCTACTGTTGTGTGACGTACCAGCATAAAAGTTTGAGAAAAACTTGATGCTATAATCATCTCCAGGAGCATCGACTACAGACTCCCTAAAGTCTTTACACTCAGGAGACAGCTCTTCAACTGGAATCAAATGGTCAGGCCTCCACTTAGGATCAGACTCTTCCCAAAAAGTAGAATCCAATAAGAGAATCTGATATTCAGTTAAGAAGTTCTTTGATATAACGAAGCTTGAACTGCTTGAGTTAGCAACAAAACCATTACGTACTTTCATAGGGCTCCTCCTGGTACTGGAAATATTCTTCACTCGGGTTAAACTCAATCTCAGGATCTAGTACCTCAAGGTCGTCCCCTATCCAGGTACCAATCTTCATATCTGCATTTTTATCCGATCGTTCTGGATGTGTATAAGAAAAGATATAATCTTCTACGTCACTGTAGACGTTACCATACTCAGTAGTAGTCCCTAGGGTCTCATACGATGAGTCATCGACGCCATCCCCATAATATGGAGGATCGTATGTGTATTCATACTGTTGATGCCTGTGAACGATATCAAAGTTTAACCTACTTTCATCATGCTTGTCACCATCCTCAGTAGAAACTCTCCTCTTTATCTCGAGAGTCAGAATAGTTCTGACATAGTGAGGAAGGCTTTCTGTACAAAGGACCTTTTTTAGCACAGCATCCGCTACTTCTCTATGATTAGAAGAGACAGCTAAGAAAGAAGATGAGCTTGAGTTAGATACAAATCCTCTACGTATTTTCATTAACCATCTCCGGGTACTGGAAGTATTCTTCATCAGGAACAAAGGTTAGAACATCATCATAAAATAGCCCATCTTCTTTAAGGAGCCATTCCTCAATTACAGCATTTACCCTGGGAACATCAGCTTCCGTTCTCTTACTAAAGATATATAAGTCGCTGCTACCACCATCCTCGTATTCCTCCCATCCTTCAGAAACTTCGAATAGTAGTTCATTCCTACATTGTTCATATGGAGATTCTCCAGAAGCTCTGAAGGCTAACTCCTGTGTTAGTAATATACGAAGATAGTCGGGGAGGCTTCTCTCACATATAATCCTCTTTAACAAAGAGTCTTGTATCTCCCGGTGGTTAGAAGAGATAACTAAGAAAGAAGATGAGCTTGAGTTAGCTACAAACCCATGTCGTATCTTCACATGGCCTCCTTAAGTTCCTTCAGTTCAGCGATAGCACGAAGATAGTGCTGATTAATTGCCTGCTTACTCATGTTATACTCTTTTGCCAGATCACTTTGGCATTCGTTACCATGAATAACGCGCTCTGTTACTTCCCTAGTAAGCTCTGGAGCCTGATAGTATTCACTATGAGCATAGAGAACTAGCGGTTTCTTGGTCCTTAGGTATGTATATGGTTCATAGGTTAGATCCCTATTGTAGGAAATTCTATCTTCTGGACAGTCACTGGATCCACCAAGACTATGGATAGAGAGAGGATTTATTCTATTGATAAGAGCCAATGCTCGTGTGTACGTCCTCTTCTGGATCTTAAAGAGTGCACAGGTCTCTTCTACTGTTGGGAACAGACCGGTCTCTTCATTCCTGGTTATGATAAATTTGTATATACTAAACGCTCTCATTAGAGTTACCTTCGATGTGCCATATGTTGTCTTGAATGAGTACTCTATCATATGGTGCCTGACCTTCATAAAAGCGTATGCTGCGAATGTCATGCCTCGGTCAGGGTCATATTTTTCGACAGCGCTTATTAAGCCCATGTAGGCTAAGCTGCGTAAGTCCTCAGCATCATGCTTTTTCTCTACATACAACCAGAACCTATGAGCTATCTTCTTAGCTATCGGCATGTTCATTTCGACAAGCCTGTTTCTAGTTTTTATATCTTTAGTCTTGAAGTACTTAGTCCACAGTACTTTCTGATCTTCCCTCATTAGCTTTTTCCTCCTGCTGGGCTAAGTAGTCATTTAGTATTTTTAGTATCTTTGGTACATCGTCCTGGTTGAGAAGAAACTCATCCCAGTCACCATACCTTGATCTTTGCCCAAAGACGTATCGTACTGCAGTGCGCACTCTTCCCCAGAAGGAATCGCTTTGGGAAAGGTGGACAGTTACATAGAGGTCGTCAAACTCTGGGTCAAACCAAAAAGATACCATGTGATCTAGGCTGTGACACGAACAGATAAAAATGTTTTCTTTTCTCATTGAATCCCCTTGATGCGTAGTGTGGCCCACACTATAACATAGACCAGGAAACCATGTCAAAATGAAAATGGGATTAGAATGAAACCAAGAGACCAGCTAAGCTAGAATGTCTAGATACTGGCCCTTGTCAATAAGAATGTCTCTGATGATTCCAGTTGCCCGACGGTCTATATCTTTCGGAACTGAAACTTTATGATAGACTCTAAGCGTATTCTGATACACTAGAATTTCAATTGATCGCTGCATAAGGTCATTTAGTATCATGGTGATCCTCTACATTTGAATAGGTTAGCCATTGTTGACGATGATATCCTTCAGATAGAACATTATGACAGTTACATTTTGGACAACACCTTATAGGAATAATGGCTGACGTGGTACCATCCCCGCCTAAGTAATGAAATAAAACGTGGTCAGTCCCCATATCATCTTGAGAGAACCTATGGCGACACCCATAGCACCAGTACATTTTCTTCAGCTCCCACTTTATTTTATTCCAGGTAACCATAACGACTCCATTTGCTGTAGGCAGCTCACCGTAAATATATCTGGGGACTTGTAATGACAGCCAGGACACTCTGCACAGACAAGGGCATCCGTGACAAGTCCCATAAAGCCTCCCTTACGTATTGTACCATCCGGAAAGAGTGGTACCCACTCTGCATCTCTCCGTGTGAACCGATGTTTACATGCACCACACACTAAGAACTCTGAACGAGACCATCGAAAACCTTTTTCTTCACACACCTGTGTCATACACAAGTACCAGACCACCGGAAAGAAACTTGATCAATGCAGCTATTATAATCAAGATATGCGCTATCAAGAAAATCCCCGGTCACCTTCCACAGTGTAACGGTCATGACCCGTGGACGGTATGCATTACATCCTGGGCAAACTACACACTCCTTTAAGTGGTCCTCTGGTGAAGCACAGAAGAATACTTTTGGATCCTGCCATGTTGTCTCTGCTGGATGAAACTTTGTTTTGCAACCAGTACATATAAAGAGATGACCATGGGTCCAGCGTACTGGAGACATATGCATAGAGATGGTACCTTCCTGCCTAACAAGCGTCAAGTTCCCTCCTTCGGGCTAAGTTATCGTACACAACCTCTTGGCTCTCACACTCAGGACAAAACAGATCTATGCCACTGGCATTCTGTCCTGTGTAGAACGTCATCCAGTATGCTTCTGAAGCAGGGAACCTATGACCACAGTCACACCTATAAAAGTCAAACACACCCCAGTGGATCTTCCCAACTATCCCCTCATGCTTAGCACTAGGTTTATAGTTTTCACATGGAACCCAATGCCAATCATTAAAACTATCACGTGCTGGTTCGTAGTCAGCCTTAGTTGTCATGAGTATATCACCATGTATAGCTTACACAATCCAAAGGCTAGTCCTACTACTCCACAGAAAACTAGCGTGGTTGCTATCATATCGATTATCCAAAGCTTTAGCCATATGCCTTTAAACGGGTTAACACTTTCTCGTCTTCGCGTAACAAGCATGGTATAGTCCCCCTTGAAGGGCAGAAGCATATCAAACATCTGATGGTGCGTCAAGGTTAGTGGTCTGCTGATCTATTTTCTGAAGCTCCTCAGTTATGGCATCTCTGAGAGAAGGGAAGCAGTTCTTATTCAGCAGAAGCTGCGTTAGAAAAGAAGAAGACAAATGTGACAGGGGAACACAGACCAAATCTCCGTGCTTTCCTAAAAAAGGAACTCCGCCCGAGTGTTCTACCTGAGGACTAAGGAGGCGGATGCTGCAGCCACTATCTTTTTCATAAAGGTACAGCCCACCACGTCTATCGTTAAACCCTACCAAACGTACATTCTTGTCAGTAACTGGGTTGTACCTCATGTTCCTCCCCTCATTCTTTTTTTCATTCTAAGGAGACCTTTATGATAACTGTCTACCGTCCTTCTTCCATTACATCGTGGGCAGTCAAAACCATCTTCTTTTCTGTCTACCTCTATAATCCTAAGGGCTGCCCCACACCTAAAGCAAAGTGTTAGGGCCCCGTGGGTCCAATGAATCTTATTGTTATCCTGCATTACTCTGCTCCTTTTGTTTCCCAAACATATGAAACTCTAATTTAGGATAGCCATAAAAGATACGTTCAGGTGTAGTAAAACGCTCTAGAGTTCCTACACTGAAGGATGTTCTCCCACAGACTGGACATCTCTTAAAGCGCCTAAGCTCATCTATATCTGTTCTTCTTGTGCAAGTCCAGCAAGTAATAGTTTGAGCATGGCACCACTTAATGCTCATCTGCAGGCTCCTTTGGCCCTGGCCAGGGTATTCGTTTGTGTGTAACAGGCTTGCTCCAGAATGTGAAGCCTACCCAGAGGATCTCACGTCCATCATGCTGACCAAAGGTCTGGGTCTCACAGTATGGGCACTCCACATGTCCTTCCATAACGTAGGAATGGAATTCAACCATGTCATGGATGGTCAGCTTCTCCTTACATTTCTCACAAACGTAAAAGTAAGTACTAGTCCAGTAGATGATAGGGCCTCTTCTATTTCTCATCTCTAAAAATCTTCTTCTGGGAAATAGATGGTAAACCCAACCTTACGTGCATCCTCTTCAATATAAGTGAACACAACGGATCCACACTCTGGGCAGCCAACTATACTATATCCATGCTCAGCCTTAATATCCCAGACTGTCCATCTCTTTCCGCAGTCGTAGCATCTAAAGAATGTCTCATGGTTGAATTCTATGGGGGCCATGTCTTCTCCTTATTTACCACTTGTGATCGTGTACTCTTCACCATCTACAAGATTAGTAAAGAACTCATTATCACATTTAGGACACTGTAGGGCATACGACTCTAAAGGTGGATCCCACGTGCCTACAATAAACCCATCCTCTATCTTATATCCGTATGCAAACTCAGCAGCAGTTAAGTATTTCCCACAAAGGTTGCACGTGAAGATAGGACCAGCTACCCAGTATGGTTTAACATCAGCCTGAATACTCATGTTAAGTTGTGGTGGTATACGAAGCCCATTGTTATTTTTGAAAAAAAACTAGGTAGCGATATCTTTCCATTATATGCCTCATTTATGGCTAACCTCCTTGGAGAAGTCCCTTGTTATACAGAAAGGAGCCTTATGCCATAAATCAAAAAATGAGTCATTGTCTTTACAAAAAGGGCAAGCTCCCAGAATATTATCTACGTGGTCAACTATTTCTCCTCCTTCTCTATCAAATACAATAAGCCGCTCTACAAATATGTTATTACAATTTGTGCATTCAACAAATGATCCCACCTTTATGCTTATCATTTAGAATCCTCGTCCAGACGGGCGCTTCCCAAACTCTCCGATAGTATACATTTGTGATAGCCCATCTATAAAGTCATGTACACTCCCACATGCAGGGCATTTATAGTTATACATTATCATTGAAGGATATATTCCGGACCCGGTTGCCGTTATAGTATAGTTTGGTACAAACTCCATGTCCTTTTTCAACTCACAGTTTGCACACTTACAGCACTTAATGAGTCCATGAGCCATCCATTTAATATTGTGTCAGGTCCTACATCCATTTGAAGACATGACTACTGCCATCTTTTTCTCCAGCCTGCCCATACTTGCTTTATTTTTTGTCCTAGTGTGCCTTGTACAGCTGCTCTATGCATGAACTCATCTCTAAATTCCTTGTATGATGCAAACTCCTGAAATTTATACCTGGATCGGTCTATAGAAGCTTCGGGGTACTTTGCATCCTCTGCCCACTCCAGAGAATCCAGGTACTGCGCAGGAGAACATCCCTTCTTATCTTTCTTTCCTGGGTTAGCTCCATGTAGCATCAACAGTTCAGCCAACTCTAAATCTGTACAGGATACCGCTACCCCAAGAATAGAAGTGCTAAACATCCATTCCTGCTCTGGATTAGCACCTGCTTTAAGAAGCATTTCTATAATCTGGTACAGTGTGTCCTCGCCTGCAGGTTGGTGTCTTGGTACTAACCTATATGCAATTGGATAGAAAAGGGGGAACATATCAACAGGCGTTTTAGTAAACTCAGTGGTTCCTTTTGGAATTGCCCATGGTATTTGAAATGTTATTAGATCCTCACAGGTACCACGAAATATGCGGTTGGGGTTTGCTCCTTTATTCAAAAGGATCTCTACCATCTTCTTATCACTATTACGTGTAGCATATAATAAGCATGACGGATGATTCTTATTAGCTGTGCCTTCAGGGTCAGCACCACACTGTATAAGGAATATGGCTTCTTTATGAAGGCCACCTTTTACTGCTCTGCCTAAATGAAAGTTAAGCTCATCTTGTGGGCATATCATCGGGTACCTTCTTTCCATTTATTCCTATAGGTATGAACAAGTTCCAGAACTTTCTGCTTCTTTTCTTTACCGCCATGGTCATCAGTTACCACTATAGCCGACAGGATACGCTCAATAGAAGCGATGGAGTTTTTATCTAACATTCCATTCTTGTATGTGTGTCTAGTAACATTTGGATCTGCACCAGCCTTAAGCAACAGTTTTACCATTTGAACATCCAAGTTTAAGATAGCATCTATAAGGATCGGTGTTACATGGAGTCCGGAGTTAGTTATTAGCACATCAAATACGTCTGGAGAAACACCAGACAACAGTAACATCTTAGTAGTATTATGGTCGCATTCGTAGACAGCCATAATAAGATCCTCTACCATCTCTGGTGTAGGGTATACCAAAATAGATTCCTTCTCTGTTATGGGGTTGATTGGGTCAATATGTCTAATGACAGACATGGCTGCTCCTGGATGCACTATACTTATTTTTAACTGTTGGCCTCAAACACGCTTTATCCTACTGACATAATAATAACAAATGAATGGGGACGCTGGCAAACTAATGCATGTCAGCTATTGTGATGAACCGGGTACCGTTTCTGGTTCCTTAGGTAGCTCAACTATTGTTTCAAGCCATCTCTCGATTTTAGCAAAGACTTCTATTCCATTACTGAAGATAACCTCGTCCATGAATGCACCCATGACATTACATAAGTCCTCTTCATCCCGGGGAAGAATCTCACCGATCATATAAATGTACAAGTGGCACAGCTCATGATAGAGTGATCGTCTCTGGCTGATACTTGATCCAACGCTGATGGTAACTGAGAAGTCTCGATAGTCCACACAGGCCTGGGCACCATCTATCCCTTCATTAACGAGCACCTTATTACACAGGATTTCCCGACCGAACATAGTTAGCTTCATACTCTGGCCTCCGAAACATTTAGTTGTTAAGAACAGTTGGGATAAAAAAAGGTGCCGTTAGGCACCTGTAATAAAGAGAGGGTAAAACTAGAAGTTTTACACTTTAATTATAACAGGTATCGGTATAATATACAATTATCAATTAGTGTGTCTTTGTTTTAAGATTAAAAGAGTCCTGGAGCATCTTCTCTACTAAACTCCAGTGAGCCACAACGAGGACAGGTACTCCGGTCCTTCTTAAGGTCATCCTCCCAAAAGAAGGACCTACATGATTCGCAAACAAAACCCATTACATTATCCTTATTGTTAGTTAAGCAGTGTAGGGTACCGTATTTTTTCCAGGATGTCAATAACGAAAAAGGGGCTGAGTTTGTTCAGCCCCCTCTTCTTGCCCTTTACGTTAAAGAAAGATATTGTATCTACTTTAATAGTAACCACTATATGCCTGAGTGTCAATACTAAACCACTTGACCAAAAATGTGTGTTAGGTATGCAGAGAAGCCCTGAGAAGCCCCAGGGCTTCGCTGCATGGAGGTTCCTATGAGTTTATAGACTACTAAATACTGAGAGGTAAGTCAAGAAAAAATAAGGGAGTTTTTATGATTGTAGGAAATGACTGGGTAGCAATCGTGGTCAGGTAATACCTGACGCTTTCCATGAAGCTAGTGACCAGTCACCGCATGATGGCTTTAGATGTTTTTGTGGTACAAACGCTCACCAAGCTTACCCAGGTTGAGATGAAATAAAAGTCCATCAGGTCCACCATAGTGAGTGTATGCTCCTTCCATATAGTCCTTTAGCACTTCCTTAGACACTGATCGTATGTGTGGCGATAGTTCTCTAAAGGATAGGCCGAGCCCAGCAACGATTCCTATAGCTGAGATAGGATATATTATTCTTAACGGGTAACGTAGGTTCTTCATATCCTTTGCACTAAGCCCGAAGTCTTTCGAGGATACATACTTAAGTGGTATATCAATTCCACTAAGAAATTTTACAAGGGCTGTCTTAAGCACGAGGATGCCGTTAGGCGAGTTTTTAGCTATTCTAATGAGCTCTCCAGCAAGTGAGTTTGGATTAACACCACCATTGTCAAATGGACGAATATTAACACCCTGTTCTCTGAGATCCTCTCTGCTTTTCTTAATTAAAACCCTGGCCTTGCTCACAGCATTTCGTTTAATCTTCTTTATCTCCTGGGCATACTCGTCTCCACGAAGGACGGTATCGGCTAACGCGGATGCCCCATTAAATGCTCCGTCAAGAAAGGCAAGCCTATAGAGAGATTCTACTTGGTTAATAAGTTTTGTCGATGATGCATTAGTTTCTTGACTCATGGTCCTACTGTCCTTGTTCGATTAGGGCTTCCAGTGACGTCTGGGGAACAATCTGAAGACTGTATCCCTGCACAGTATACTCCTGAAGGGACTCATTGGCGTACCCGGAGTAAGGATCAGCATTTATAGCGAGCTGCCGTAGCTTTTCCCTAACAGGCCCAAACTTTATCACATCTTCAGATAGTTTGACTGTTCTTGCTTCTTTATCAATAACACCCGCTACTGTACCGTTCTCATGAAATAGACCTGTCTTTCCTTTGGATAGTGGCCTAGCTGTGATCTTGCTCATATATTCTCCTATGTTAGCTATATTTTTGCTCGAGATAGGATAAGGCTGAAGTTATCATTGGTTTAGTAGGTTCCTTTATTAAAGGTACACTATTTTCCACCATTGGGTTAGGAAGTGGTGGCGGGCCTGGATCTTCGTCTGGTGGGATTGGCATAACATCGTTGTTGATACTATGAGATTCCTCAACAGCTTGGACTTCCTTTTTCTTCTTTTTCTTAGGAAGAGCGCCCTTTTCTTCCAGGTATTTCTGATGCTCCTGCTCTAGTAGAAGAGTATATGCAGTAGTAGGTGCTGCAGTAGTAGGGGCTACCTCAGGAGTCTGTTCTTTTCCACTGAAAGAAGTCTTTTCTGCTGGCGTATACGGAGAAGAGGGCCCACTAGTGTCTGCTACAAACTTACCATGCTCTCTATCCAATGCTTCCTTATACCAGTCAGGCATTAGCTTACTACCAGCTTCTGGGATAGTACACACTTTCGACATTGGCTTAGATGAAGGCGTGTCCTGCACAATAGGTGCTGGCCTATTTAATGCTTGTGTAGCAGCTTCTGATATCCCTGTCGGGGCGATTGTGTTAGCTGCCTTAATACTTGCTACATATGCTTTTGCTTCTTCCACTGACATGGCTTTAGGAAGAGGCTTAGTTGACTCTGTTAGTGTATCTGTTGCAGCCTCTACCTCCTTATCTTTATCTTTATCAGATTCCTTTTTCTTCAAGTCTGGTTTTTCTTCAGGGGCCTCTACAGGTTCTTCTGCATTAGGCTTCGAGACGTCTTTATCTGGTTCTTCACTGATGTCTTCCTCAGGTACAGTCTGGTCACTCTTAGGAGGTGTTGTGCTTGGAAAGTACTTCTGTTCATCCGGATTATATATAACACCGGATACCCATTTACCATTCATCCAAACGCCATGCATCCAGGAACCACTTAGCCAAGTTCCGTTCTCCCATGTCCCTGCTCTCCAGGAACCGTCCTGCCATTCACCTTTCTTCCATGATCCACCACGCCATGATCCCTTTGTCCAGGTACCACCACGCCATACACCATTCTCCCATATGCCACTCTTCCAAGTGCCATCTTTCCATTCCCCTTTCATCCAGGTACCACTATTCCAGGTGCCAGCATGCCAGATTCCGTTCATCCACTTTCCAGCAAACCACTCACCGTCTAGCCATTCTCCATTGTACCATTCACCATGGAGCCATTCTCCTGTAGACCATTTACCTAGACGCCATGTTCCTTTCTGCCATATACCATTAAGCCAGGTACCTTTATGCCAGAAGCCATTCTGCCATCTACCATTCACCCATTCTCCATTGTACCATGTACCTTTTTCCCATATGCCATCAAGCCATCGGCCTTGGAACCATTCTCCATCTTTCCATGTACCAGTGTACCAGCGTCCGTTTTTCCATTGCCCTCTTCTCCAAGTGCCACGAACCCAGACGCCATTAATCCAACGTCCATCTTTCCAGTCACCATCCCGCCATACACCATGTACCCATGTGCCTTTTAGCCAATCCCCACTATAGAAACAGAATAGTGTCGTACCCTTTTTCGTAGTAAACTCCCCTATAACTGCATTTTTCATTTCAGCACGCAGTACCCAGGGATATTTCTTCTGAATAACGTCTATAGTAAGACCGTCTTTAAGCTCTTTAATACCATACTGCTTAGGGTCCTTAGATGATACATCCTTAGGATGATCCTGCTCATTGGCTTTAGACTTAGCTTCTTCTACGGCCTCTTTAAGATAAAGCAAGGCTTCCATTATATTGTACCTCCACGGTAAACTTAATCTCAATTATTGTGTTTTGCTACACGGTACTGGGAATACACCCTTCATGCTCCTTACTCTTCTTCAGGTGTGCCATGACTACGCATTTGGATGATTCGGTAATGCCTTTTTGAAGTAATAGCATCTTAAGCTGTGCTTGAGTAAACGTACCATTTTCCAAAACCATACGAAGGCGCTCCCTAATTAACTGAAAAAACTCTACCCTGGCTCGACCAAGGTCTATCCAGGTAGTAGATGCTGGAAGCTCTATCTCTGATACTGTTATAATCTCTCGTATGATTGAAGTGAAATCAGGGTGAGTTATGGGAAGGGACTGGCAGAACAGAAAGCCACCAACTTTGACGTAGGCATGCTTACTCTCCATCCACCGTAGGTCATCAAAGCCTAAGGCAGCATAGTACTCAAACTCCAGATCCGCAATCCCTATAGTACGAAGATAACTAAATTGAGTTACAAACTCTTCCCTCTTATCTTGGGGAACTACACATTCTTTGTAATAGCTAATATTGCTCATAGTATAGCCTCTTAGTAATGTTAAAGTAAGGTTAACACCTCATATAGTACTCCAGTACCTATAGCAATGCAACATACAAGTAAAAGTACCCTAATCATTAGGGTACTTAAATACCATAGGTACTTGGGAAGATCTTCATCTGTCATAGGACCACTGTCCATAGAGTAGTACGGAAGCCATGGTTCAATAAGTTCATATAAAGTGAATAGTATACGTGTTACTATCAACTTTAATTTTCGGCGCATCACTAAACTCCTTATAGCGAGATGCGCTCAAGACGTTACTGTGTTTCTAGATCAGAGCTACTGTCAAGGCCTAGCTTCTTTTTTATGTAGCTAGCCCATTTAAAGTACCCAAACTCTCTCAGGAACTTGAAGAACCTGGCAAACCCATCAAGCATTGCCTTAGTTGGATCCTTAAGTGCTTCTCCAATGAACCTGTTGAATATATAAGTAAGATGGTAGACTTGAGTCTCATCTAGTTTTGTCCTGAGCAACAGATTATAGAAGGATATAGTAGTACTTTTCTTAAATTGAGCATCAGTAGTAAACCCTATAGTAACTAGTTTAATAAATTGTTCCGTTTTTTCATCCAGGATGGTGTCAAAAAGCTTGGCTAACTTCCGTGACTCATTGATGACAAATTCTACCTTATCAATTTTAGCAGGGGATTCCCCCTTTTTTTCCAATATCCTTCGCTGTTCCTCTAAGACCTGGATGAAAAACGGAATGTGCCCTATGACCAAAGATATGACTGTTTTTTTACCACGCAGCTCGTGTCTAAATGTATAGCCTAAAACTATGATTAGTAACAAAACTAGTGTGTACATTTGCTGGTCCTCCTGTTTTTGTGGCAGGCAAGTTCTGAGAGTACCCACCGTACAAATCCAAGACCCACCACAATCCACGTGACTTGGACAAGAAGAAGGGTCTGGCCTAATAGGGCTGCTAAGGGTTCAGTCATACTACCGTACCGAGTACTTTCCTTTCGGTAATTCTAGATCAATTGACACCTCTGGTGTACCTACTTGTGCTTTAGTTGGTGTCATGTTACGTTCAATGTATAACATATGGTTATATATATAGTCTGTCTTCCTCTGGAGCTTAATCTGAGAGCCAGCTAGAATAGAACAGGTCTCTTCAATATCCAGCTTAGCTTTCTTTATGTCCTCAAGTGTTGCAAACACTATCTCAAGAAAATTCTCTGTTCCTTCATTAACGTCTGCGATTACACTCCCAAATGTTAGCAGAGCATCTTCATGCCTGCCTACAAGTGTAGCGAGGCCTACTATAAGCTTTGCAGTATTTTGCGGTGGAAGCTCTTTCTTAAACAATGTTATAAAATCTTTATGGTTTAGTAGTACATTAGTAGTAGCGTTCACCTGCTGCTCCAAGTCAACTATCCTAGCCGACAGGCTATGGATAATAAAAGCTGGTGCTAGTACGAACAGCAGGACACAAGCCAAGGCCCCTACAAAAAGGTGTGTTTTCTTAAGTGTCATAATACTTATCCTCCTTACTCCACGATGAATGCATCTTTGATCCTATCATAGTCTTGGACTGCTCCTAAGATTGCGCCCATGATCAGGTGCATTCGTTCAAAATCGTACTTACTGTCGGGAGCAAGGATTTCAAGTAATGATACCTTTTTCCATTGTGACCTATCCATTTGATTAATGCCAGCACTCTCTTCATACGCAAAGCTAAGAGCGTTCTCTTCACTCAGCCTGACAATAACCCTGTACTCTTTGGACTCGATACTGTCCTGGAAAATAATTCGTGGATAATTCACTTCTCTGCTCCTCCATACTTGTCCTTCGCTTCCTTATACTGTATACAGGTAAAACTTTTTAGGAGGATTTTTTTTTAGAATAACGAAAAGGCCGGGTATGTTGGTGTAGCCGGCCAGGCCGTTGATAAGTATTACTGGTTGATAAGATGGCTCGTAGTGTGGGCTGTAGGTTACCCTGCAGCCATACCTTCTGAACCCTACATTAATTATAGCACTAATCTAAATCCGTGTCAAGAGGCGTCTACTTCATCGAACCTGTAGGTCTCCGGATCTACTCCTATCTCTTCTTGAGAGTCAGCAACGAAGATAGGATGGACACCGGTCTTACCTCTGTCCTTCTCAATCAAAAAGAACGCCTGCTTAGGCTCTTCGTAGCCTGCTTTGATGCTGAGGGCAAATGAGTTATAACCAATAGCACTACCATTAGATATAAACTTTCCTCCATCCAACATTTGATGGAAATGCCCAAAGACGTCTAGGTAAGCAACACGGCTTTTATTCCACTGAGCTATAGCTTTGTTGGCTGGAATAGATATTCCACCAATACCACCACCATATCTAAGGTAATCACCATGGTGGAACCTAATAGTGTATTTATCAAACACAGTTAGGTACGTAAGATAGCTGTTGTTAATAAGGAATTCAACCCTGTCATCGTTTGCGTAGATATCCCGGAGTGTAAAATACATGTGCTGCTCATAGGAGTTACCAGCTGCAGTTCCAAATCTTATTCTTTGTGTTGTCCTACCATGGTTACCGAAAGAGCAGGGAATAAGGATCTTCTTAAAATTCCCATGTTCTAGTAGGAAGTCTAATCCGGACTTGATCTGCTGCTGTGCCATACGAACTGCCTGGAGAGGGGTCATGTAATTACTTTCCATGCCCTCTTCATGTATGAACCCAGTTATAATGTCACCTAAAAGGGCAAACACCAGCGTATCGATCTGAGTTCCATATCTACTAAGTTCTGTCAGGAATACAACCTTCTCAAAGAACTTCCTGATTCTTCTCTTAGCTTCTTTGGGATTATAAAAGTTTGTGTGGTTGACCGTACTAGGGTCAACTTTTTCTTCGATATGCCAGTCACTCCCAATAGCGAATGCCACAGACTCAGACCCAGTCAGTCTGCTAGGTACTGTAAACTTTGTAGTCTTTACCTCTTCTTCTTTTAAGGACTGCATGAGGTCAAGTCTTTCGTTGAGATGATAGATCTCCTCAAGGGCAGTCTTGTAGCTTCTATCTAAGCCTCTAAGCTTTGTCTGCAAGCGGGTGGCGTTAATGTCTGAAGTGACTGTGTGTTTGGAGGGTATCGTTCCCGTATTCCTCCAATGAATGACGAGCTCTATCTCCTCGTCAGATAATCGATAGCGATTGTCTTTCAATTTGTCAGATGTGGGCTTAGGCCCTGGAGTAACATCTGCTTTACTCTTACGGGTTAATTTCGGCATAAGTTAGAACCTCACATAAAATAGGGTGTGTCCAGTTACTACATACTACATTCCTGAACCTTATTGGAATAAGTTAAGAAATAATGTTTGTACTGATATGTGTAAAAATAGGGCTGGGTAAAGACCCAGCCCTTATATGAGGTGAACGACGGAAAGGCTATAACACTTTAGTGCTGATGACTCTTAATGATTGCCTTGTTTGTTTCATGTTCAAGATTTAATGATTTAGCAACATCAACGGCATACGCAAGTATAGACTCGTTTACCAGACCACCAAATAGAGTAAGGACCTGTTTAATACGTTTCTCATATTCCATAGCTTTATCGATCTTAGCTGCATCTTCCCCACTCCTCTTAGCAGCCTCAGCCATTTCTTCAACAGCTTTGAATACTATAGGGGCATAAACAGAGATAAGCTTCATAGATCGTTTTAGCTTTGCTGATGGTTCAATCTTCCACATATTGAAAAGAAAACCAATAATAGCACTTAAGGTAGCAGCCACGGCAGGGTTACTAAGGAACGCAACCATGGTGTCAAAAAATCCAGTGTTCACGATAACTTCAGCTGTCATTTTGTAATTCCTCCTAGAACTTTTGGTCGTTATCTTGTATAAGACCCTAGCTGGGCAACAACCTTAGCCCTTGATCGCCAGGTAACCCAGTGCAGCACCAAGAACCGCGATGGCTATGGCAGCTACAACTGAGATTAAGAACATTTTCCCTGATTCCAGCACAATTGTCAAGACATATGCTAAAAGACCCATCATCATTATTAGGACCACCATACTAGCAACAAACTTTGGAAAGCCTGCTCCTACATAATAGTTAACAGTATCCCAATAAGATTTAAGAATACCTTTACTTGCTGCACTAGTGCTAGCATCCTCAAAGAGGCAGCTTTCTTTCATCTTAATATCCATGTCGTTGACACGCATGTTTTCAGCTTTATTACTAGCTCTTCTTTTCTTTATGTAGTAAAAGAGAAGAATAAGTAAAGAAGTAAACAGTACTATAGCTAATAGTCTTACTGTTGTACTATTGACCGCTTTAGAAACTGATGGGTGGGTATTCAAGAACTCCTGGAGCTTCTCACCAATTGTGGTAGCAAGACGCTTAGCATTATCTTTCGCAATAGAAAAGATAGCAACATTCTCTTGTGGTGTCTTAATACCGAAATCTCCAGAGTATAGGGCTCCCTGCTCCTTATCAGATAAGGGGGAGATGTGAGCCAAGGATCTAACAACAACTAAGTCTACTGTTGTAATAGCACGATCTAATGCCCCTACAAGAACGGAGTTTGATGTAACACCAGAGGTAGACTTATGCAACTGAGTAAATAGTTTGTTATGCGGTGAGCCGATGGACGGCCCAAGTACATTAGTTAGTAAAGAATGAATATCATCCTTTATCTTTTTTCTCGTTTCTTTATATGATCTGTTGAGCTCTTCCAGCTTCTTAGCAGAATCTTTGGCTAGATTTAAGAAGGGCTTAGCCTCTCCATCTTTCAAAGTACCATCTTTAGCATGTCTCTTTATGGTAGCTACACCCTGGTTAAGCTTTGATACTAACGATCGAAATAGGGACCCGTCGTCGTCTGTAGGAGTGTTCACTTGCTTAAGGAGAGATGACAGTGCATCTGCTACTCTTAGTTCAGCAGTGTTCTTTGGGGACGTTCTTATACCCTCTAACTTTTTTCTAACATTTTCTATTGCGTCTGGAGTAAACGACTTTAAGGACACAGCCTCAGAAAGCAAGCCTTCCTGGGAAGCAGAGTCAAGTAACGCCTGAGCAACAGCAAATGCTTTATTAGCAGGCGCTCTTCCCGCCATCTGTTCAATAATGTATGTTGACCATAGCTTAGGATACATCTCAGTACGCTCGTCAAGACCATACAAAGACTGGCCGGTACTACACTCTGCAGCAATGGATAAGAGAACGGAGACATCCAGTGTTGGATCAGCTTGTAGAAATCGAAGTCTAGCAGACTTATAGAGTGCATCTCGTTTTGACATAACCTACCCTACCTGTTTGATTTGCATAGGAGTATCTATGCTAGAACCCTTTCCTTGTATGTATGGTCCCTGGGAGTTCAAAGCAAACTTAAAGATCTCGTATTGTTTAACTGGGTCCGGCTCTTTTTTAATTAGGGTAACTAGTTTATCCAACATTAGAACAGGAACAGCGTTAATGAGAGTGGTCTTCGGATCGACTGACTCAAAGTTGTAAGAGAGTAGGTGCTTAAGCATAGCACCATTGGAGTTAATGTCTTTCTTAGCCACAGCCATAAACGGACGGAAGTATCGATAGTTGTCAATAGCGGCTGTAATATATGTCAGCTTCTTAGGATCAACACTAGTACCATCAGTAGCATGCTTATACGCATTGATTAGTTCACTAGCATATCCTTTAATAGATTGCTTTGCGTTTTTAACGTATGCTTGCTGAAGCTGGTCAAATTTCTCAGTCAGCTTCTGTGACCTAACCAGGTTAGAATAGAATACTGCCTTTTCATTTATGGCATCGCATAGGATGTCCATATCAGATTTTTTGTGAGCCATTGTGTGTTTCCTCCTTAACGCCGACGCCAATGTGTCTCTATAGAATGTGCAAACTTTTCGGTATCCATTATAAGGGCCATGTCTGGTATAGGTGTGGTCAATAGTTTCTCCATGATAAATGGAATGATTAATGATCCACGCTTCGCTACACGTGTTCCGGATAGTTCCTCATTATACAGGTATTTTATATAAGCAACGATACTTTCCTGAAAAACATTCTTCATCTTATCAGAAAGTACTCCTCTTTTATGAAGAAGTCCGTAAGTAAGCTGGATTCCTGTTCCAGCTGCTATAGTAGAGAGCATAAAAGAAAATAGGCTGCCTGCATCTATCATCTCATTGTATGTCATTTTATATGGGTCTACCCCAAATAGCTTGAAGTAATCAATAATGTCACTCTCTTCAACACTGTTTATATACTCGGAAATAGGAACTGACGATGCCAATCTCATCTCAGCCAGCATCTCGTCAATCTTTTTCAGCTTCCTCTTTTCCTTAACGTTCGGACTAACTATTTTATCAGAGAGTGTATATACTACTATAGGAGTTGTCACTGCACCCAATAAGACGAAGAAGTTAACATTCATTGAGAGGCTCCTTAATCAACCACTATTTCTATAGAGATGTCATCTTCATTGAACCAGAGGTACTCTGGAACAAATTCAACCATCTGCTGTTTAGACAAATCTTCCCGTCTGTAGTCATATACTATATGATCTGACGGCTTGATAACATCACAAAATTCTACGCCAGGTACTCCCTGTACTACCTTTACTATCTCAGATGTATAGATGTTTATTTCAAAGTCAAACTTTGGTAGGTAGTACTGGTACAGCGTAGACTTGATGTTTCTTATTAATGCGTCTGCACTTGAGGAGTTCTCACTCTTGATGTACACACGCAATGCAATTTCTACACGAATTGGGAAGTTAGGGCTAACATAGGTTTTAACCGGGTGTGGGTTAAGGCTGTTGTACTCAATGTTCTTTATTTTACCAATGGTGTTAGCAAACTTTAGGTAAACCTGGTCTGTTAACATTCGATACTGACCAACAGTATCAGCAAATATAGACATCTGCTGAAGCATGTTTATGTCAATCCAGCTTCTGTTAGCGAGATAAAATGGTTCTTCTACTAATGGTACGTCATAACCATCTATGATGCCGCCACCCTTATCTTCAGAAGTACTCACAATGAGTGCATTAAGATTCTGGGTCATAATAAAGGAGGTCTTATATGTTTTAAGCTGTGTAGTTAGATGAGAAAGAACTAAGGTAAAGATGGTAATCCCATCCTCAACATCTCCTCTATCAACCTCAAACTCAAACAGACTGTTTCCGGTATCGTTGGTAGCTATATAGGTTGTTGTACCCATGGTAGCAGTCATCGACAGCTTAGATGCAAACGTAGGATCCTCAGCACCTGAGGGATCTTTAGCGATATAATCATAGTACACCTTAACGGTGAACTTACTTGTCAATTCATCATACAGACACCTAACCTGGTTAAAGACAACTGCATAGTCCTTAGCCTCTGGTTGTGTTGACACAAGGTCAGCAGTACCAATAAAATCTGTTACTACATATCTATAGAACAGGCTGCTGGTTGAGATGTCTGGAGTAATTTCAAATGGACACACATAAGTCTTACCATCAATGATGATAGGCTGAAGGACTCCGTTATCAAATGTCACTGTGTCTGACCTGGTAGGAACAAGCTCAGTGTCACTAAATTTTGAAGCAATATACGTGAATATCTCATTTGAGTGGATATCAGATCTTTTAATAATAGCCAGAGTGGCCTGGAGTGGTATCTTAAGGATAGCCCCGAGGTTTGAATAGTTCTTCTCAGAGACTAGTCCATTAACAGCCCTTGCCCAGTCCTTGGCATTTATTCTTGTCTCTTCTATGGTTTCTCTATTAACACCATCAGAAGAAACTGTTGGGTTAGTGACAAACATAGTAATGAGATCACCAGAGTATGTGTCATAGATTCTCTCAATAATATTAACAGAATCAGCTACAACTTTACCTTCTTTACCTTTTGTCTCATAAACCATTATCTTTATGTCCGCGTTAGCACGCGGTATTTTGCCATAGATTCCATTTCCAAAGGAGAAGGTGATATACTCGCTAAAAACTGTTGCTGCATAGCCAAGGGCCCCATATGGCATTGTAAAGACGTTCTCGTACTGAGTCCACGGAATGAAGTCTGAGTCACCATCTTCTTTTATAGATACCTCAGTCTTATAGACCTGGTCAGTAAAGGGTACGTCGATTGAGTGGAACCTAAGAGGCTCAACCCTAGGAGCCTTAAAAGAGTACTCCTGGATTACATACTGAGTGCAAGTTACAAAGAATTGTAAATAGGTTTCAGTATACGTTGGATCATTGACATCCGGATTAAGTTCCAGAAATGCATATGGAATCTTAGCAATAGCTGTGTCTGTCTGTTTATACAGTTCGTTCTTGAAGTTTCCTAATAGCGTATCATAGTTGAAATCAAAGAACACATCATACTCTAGTAGGAACTGAGTACCAGACGCGCCAAAACGTGTCATCTTTTCTAGAGTAAACGCGAGCTTATCCCAAAGACGCACACCATTCTGCATGAATGGAAGAGAGATCAGGACATCGACAGTCGACGGGGATGCATTGGGGACCTGGTAGGATAGCTGACGCGCTATGTTTAGAACGGATTCTGGCAAAACTGCCTGAGTTAAGAATGCCTCCTTATAGTTCATGGAGGAGTAAAACAGATTGTCCAGGCTCAGTACTGCTAATGCATCAGAAAAGATAGCGATGAATCCGGACTCGTACAAGTCCGGATTCTCTGATTGCATCTTTTCTTCTATGACATCGATGATTGTCTGCCTTATCTCGTCATACTCGACGGGAAACTTATCTTTCATCTGAGCCATACGATAGTTACCTCTTGTTGTAAAATAGACATGATTATGTAATTGTCTTAAATGTTCTTAGATAGCTAATTAGCTATTTCCACCTACGTTATGAGCATCAGCAGAGTACAGACGCTGTTCTGTAGTACCGTCAACACCTGTACGTACACCATCAACGAGGCTACGTGCATTGTTGTATACCCAATCAGTTGGTGAATCCGAAACAACGTGCTCACTAAGAGAGTCACCAGCAAAGAACACTAGATCGCAAGAGAACTCAACAGAGAGGTCTTTCTTTTCAACCGCAGTGATCTCAGAGTTCAGCTCGGCAGTAGGAACTTTCAGAGGCCATATGCCTGTCAGTACGCATGCAAAGTCGATATCTTTCATATCAGGCCTTAGGTACACGATAGTGGCGGCACCCTTATAGTTCTTCTGCACGTACTGATCGTTTCCAACCAGCTGTGAGTGATTAGCAAAACCAAGAATGTTACTCCTGATTGCATAGTTCCATTTCCTGATAATGTTGAAGACTGGCATGTACTGATACTCAGTGAAGTTCAGAGTGAAGGTTTCACCGATTGTCAATGCACCAGGAACATGGAACTTAAGGCCGCCAAGTGCATTGGCTGTAACTTTGTCTAATGTATAGTCAGGAAGTGTAACGGACGTTGCGAGGGCAGTCAAAACTTGGCTCTCGGCTGTTTCCATAAATGTCGGGATCTTCGAGAAAAAGACCATGAAGAATCCGGATACATACGGATCTCTTGGTGCATTATGACCACCGAAGAACCTGTTAAGTTGATTCTGCACAAAAGGACTTTTAATGTCTGGCATAACTTTTATTCCTCCTTAAGGATGTTTGTTTCTTGTTAGTTGTAGAGGGGCCGGATATACCGGCCCCTTATGTGTAACGTTCCTTACTTAGTTATGTAGTAGTTGAGGAATATCTTCTCAACAGTTGGGGTAGCCTGGAGCCAGATGTCTGCATGGAACGAATTTGTTTGACGTTCGTATTCTGTAGCATACACCTTAACGGAGTAAGAGTGTAGACCACGCCTTGCTACTATGTCTTCAAGGAAGGTTACAACTTTCTGCTGGAAATCATTCCAGGTGAAAAAGTCGTTCTGCTCAAAGATGTAGAACAACGCGAAGTTCTTCAGAGCGGCGTCAATGTAAAGCAGGAGCCTTACAATGTTCAGGTCACGCAGAGCCGATGGCTTTTTGTATGTTGTGTTCTGACCCCAAATAGCATAACCAGGCCTGAGCCTTACGATTGGGTTAAGCTGATTCAGGTACAGCTGATCTCTGTCACCCTTAGTTGGGAAGAAGGCTAGGTCTTTGACTCCGCTTAGAGCACCACGGTTAAAACCGGCTACTGCGAACCACGGGTCAGCGACTCTGTCATTCCTTGGGAGAGCAGCGGACATGAAGTAAGAAGGAGAAACCCAGATGTCTCTTCCAGTAAAAGCATCGTAGATCTTGACATGATTCTCATACAGAGCTACAAACCAGGAATTGAATGCGTTGATGGTTTGTCTATCCGTAATGGCTGCTTGAAGAGCGTTAGGCCCTGTATGCAGACCATTATCAAGAATACCTACACAATCGCCCCTGATGTCTTCACAGAGGGAACGAATAGCTTCTTTGACTGCAGAGTCATAGTCGGCATCATAGACAACTGTGAAATAGATCAAGTCAATGTTTGTTACCTGTGAATCCATCGGAGATAGACCAAGATAAGCTTTGACTAGCAACGGAGTAGCAACTGCCCAGTCAAGGTTTCCATTAGATGTGTACAGACCAGCATCATCACCACCCTCAAGTAGCAGGTAAGAGCCGAAAGGCTGAGACCAGTTTGAGTTGGAGTTGAATGCGTACGGGCCTACATAACTACCTGGATCTTCAACATAAGATTCCAGCTCTGGGGCTGAATCTTCATTTACTTCACAGTTAATGACGTTAGAGTATGTAGCAAGAATATCTTCGATGAAGATAGATCTACCGTTATACTTAGCATCTCTTGCAAAGGAGACAGTGAAAGATTCCTGGATGGTCATGTCGCCAGTTGCGTCTTCTTCATAGATGTCAATCACATAAGCATTAAGTCCAATAAGACTTGCTGATGGTGTGAGTGAGATCGCTGTTTTATTATAGTACGTTCCACGGCCTATTCCGTAGAAGCCTACTAATCTTTGTACTGTTGAGTTGTCATACAGTCTTGTATGAACCTCACCTACAGTGTCAATTCCTGTAAGCGTTTCTGCTGTAATGTCACCGCCGGAAGCGATATACAAGAATAGATTAGCAAATGTTGCAGCGTCTGGCATACAACGGACATAGTACAGTGCATTTGAGTTTCTGATAAACTGATCAGCGTTGTACAATCCTTGTCCATACTTCGTGAAATGTGGGTTACCGGTTCTCTTTAGAAGTGCTTCTTCAGAAGTAGCAAACTCCATAAGGTTATCACGACCTTTCTCCGAGAAGAAGCAGATGAAGCCTATTGTGCTTGGAACTGCCTCAACGTATGTGGAGAGATCGATGACTCGCCGGTATACACCTGGGGAAATTGCATTAAGAGCCATAACTTTTTCCTCCTATTAATTTTACTCTCAAGTATCATTCGTCCAATTTATGACCAATGTCAGCCTGGAATCCTCTGTCCACTGCCATATCCAACTTAGGTTTGGTTGTATCTGTTAGTGTTGTACCCTGTGAAGCATACTTTTCCTTTGCTTCCCGAAGCAGGTCATTGACCAGCGCTTCAAAATTTGGGTTATCCACCCTTCTGTTTGTTGACACAACAACACCTCCTTGAAAATGGTTCTATTCAATTGTTGTGTTTACGTTGGAGAGGACAAGTCGCCAAGGTTGATGGCATGATTAAGTAAAAAGGTCTTTCATCGATGTCATAGACTATGTGATCATTCTGTGTCTTCTGTCTTCTAAAGCCTATGGTTAAAGTATAAATTCTTTATTTAACTACTTTGTTAACTCTCTTTCCAGTGACGGGCTCCCGCTCCTGCCGCACCTTTAGTTCTTTCAGCAAGTGCTTTGATTGCAGAAAGAACTTTATCAAAGATACCTTTGTTATAAAGATCAGAGGTTATCAAGGCCATTCCTACTACAGCCAAGTATCCTATAAGTAGTTTCATATCTTTTTCTGATTTCTTTCTATTAGCATTAAAGAGGGCGATAGAAACAAAGATCAAGTATATTCCAGCGTCTAGAAAGTCTATTGCCGATCCACTTGATGGTACTCCTGTTGCCCGTATTCCTGGGTTACTTGGCCGTGTGGCGCCTAGTATCCCTATTTTATCCTTAATATTAGACGCTCCAAACACTCCTTCATTAAGGGACTCACCTGGGAGTGCTGTCTTATCACTGGTTCCTGACATTCTGCTCTTCCACACAAAGAACACAACGCTTAAGGAGATACAAACAGTGATGGCTACACCGAGGACAGCTAGTGCTTCAGGGTTAACATCACGCCCAGCACGCTTAAGTGTGCTAGCTAGTTCTGAGATTATCTTATGCGATAATACTTTTGAAGTTGCGTATAGACTACCACTTTTTTCTTTAAGAAATCTTGATGCCCCACCTAAAGCACTAGATACTTCTGGGGGTAGCGCTTTATATGATAGGAAATCAATGATCCCTTCTTCTGACATATCAAGGTCAGTTAGCTTCTTCAGTTCTTCCTTAAAGTCGTTCCAGGCTTTTTCTACCTCTTTGTCTTTCCCTTTCCCTTTACCAGTAGAAGTCTCTTTCTTATATAGGTAGTAACCTAGCTTAACAGCAATAGATCTCCAGGAGCTAGTCTTCAGAGCTTCCAGAGCTTCCCTTTCTTTCTTTGCAAATTCACTTATCTTAGGCATCATCTTCCTCCATAGCAGGGGTTAAAAAATAGCAAGGAAGGAAGTATCCACTAGGTAGAGTAAACTCCTCCTCGTCATCAACTGAAATTACATATGCAGTAAACAGTAGATCAGTCTCTTCAAAGGGCTGTGATAAGTAAAGACTGTCAGTTATTGCCACTTATCTTGTTATCTTCTGGCTTATTTTAGCCATCATACTCTTAAGAAGCTCAAGCATCTTTTCCTCTTTACCAAAGAGAACCACACCTAGGCTTAACAGAGCCTCAAGACAGAAGAATGCACCTAACAGCTGAACTGGTTTCTTTTTAGATTTAGCTACTAAAAGCACACCAATAGTAAGGTAAGTGATAGATGAAAGAAGGAATACCATCTTTGCTTCATCCATTGATCCTTCTTGAAGAGTCTCAAGAGAGAGCCTCTGTTCCAGATCTTCAAATACTGTTTCTGTTCCAGCAACACCTGACCTGGCTTTACTAACCCTAAGGAACTTAAGAGCTAAAGCGACTGCAAGTACTAGGATAAGAAAAAGGAAAGACTGAAACTTCTGATTCTTTGTAAATGTAGTAAACAAGGCAGCCTGTGCCCCACCAGCTGACTCTCTAGCTGCAAGGCTCTTGAGAGCAGCCATTATCTTCTTAGCCAGCCCAAGGGCATGGTTATAGAGTTCTTCTCCACCAGCTTTTAAGCCAACCAATACTTTCTTTATTAAGGCCTCCACCTGCTCAGGAACCTCAAAAGACAGAACAGCCTCTATAACATCCTGACCATAAAACATGGTTCCAGTGTAGCTTTCTACATCCTTTACGAGATCAAGCAGCTCTAGCCTCAGCTGGTTCACGTCTACACTACCACCCTTAGCTTTAATAAGGAGCAGGGTAGCTCTTGTAAGTATCTTACCAAATGATTTTCCTAGTCCAATGTCTTCTGCTGCAGCTTGTGCGTTTTTAATAGTCTGTGCCATGTGTGTATCTCCTTTTATCCTGTTATCATTCGAATGTAATAACGGTCTCCAATAACGTGAGACGCTACTGGCCATACTGTGTCTTTCCCATTCAGGTAGTTAATACCAAGGAACTCATTAGCAAATCTCTGTGATGACATAGGAATAGCTGCCTCAATAGCTGCTGCCCTTCTTCCTATGTACTTAGTTTCTACTTCTATAGAACCCACAAGCCCTTCCCAAACCTTCCTGTACCATTTATTCCGGTAATGATTAATGGCTTCTTCGTTTTCTTTCAGGATACTCAGAATCTTTTCATGGGTATCTATGTACTTCCTAAAGTGCTGGTCAAGTCTTGACTTGAGAGGAAGCATCTTCTTTATGGTAGCAGCTGCAACTATGTCATATATGTCAGTGTACCTATTGTACATCTTAAGTCTCTTTGACTGTTCCCGGGAAAGGATGTCTGACTCCAGATCATCTAAGATATCTTCTTTCATAGTTCGATACCTTGATCCTGGGGATTCATAACGATCTTCATCATCATCGTAATCACCCTGGTTGTTGTATTCCCAGTCAAGCTCATCAGCAATATCACGAGCATAGTCCTCTTCTTCAAAGATTGCCAAGGCCATACGTCTGACAAACCGACTAGCTCCCATCTCAAGGACAGTTCCAATAGAACTTTCAATCTGCATAAGCTGCTTAAAGAGCTGCTTAACTTCTGTCAGGCTTTCTTTAGCCTTCTGCTTCATCTCGCGATCTTGATTTTTATCCATTTTTAGATCTCCATATAGTCGTGTTATTATTTATA
>Ga0114918_10000833_pt1 | contig 27127 bp, 24 predicted proteins | sample LantaG_FD_87015 | JGI IMG/M metagenome (GOLD analysis project Ga0114918, IMG submission 87015) | Deep subsurface microbial communities from Baltic Sea to uncover new lineages of life (NeLLi) - Landsort_02402 metaG | ecosystem: Environmental > Aquatic > Marine > Oceanic > Sediment | place...
AAATTCTCAGATTCTAATACTTCCAGATTTGCCAGGGCTGCTGCACAAGAAAGCGGATTTCCCGAATGAGTACTGCTCATTGAACCAAACGCGGGTAAATCCATTATCTTTTGACTGGCAATTACCGCTGATAAGGGCAGGCTTCCGCTCAGGGCTTTTCCTAAACACAACATGTCCGGCTCAACTCCATAATGCTGATAAGCGAATAATTTTCCGGTTCTTCCGAACCCGCTTTGAATTTCATCAAACGCAACCAATGAATGATGTTTTTTCGCGAAGTTATGTAAAGCCTTTATATATGCTTCCGGATAAAAAATAGCTCCCCATCCCAGATAAGATTCAATAATAAATCCGGCAATTTTATCGAAATTCAGACCATTTTCTTTTAATTCGTCCATATCCTTGCAAAAACGCCTTTCCCAATCATATTCATCTCCGGAACACTCTTCCGCGTTCCATGGGTAAGGAAAAGGTAAATGATAGATATTCGGATCATGATACCCGATCCATGCGGATTGATCGGAATTGCCTTTAAGCATTTCCGCCGCCATAGTACGCCCATGCATGGCGCCCCGAAAAGAAACAACAGCAAGTTTATCCGAACTGGCGGTCCGTCCGTGCATCCTCATTAATTTTACGGCACACTCGGTTGCTTCGGTTCCCGCGGATAATAAAAAGGCTTTTTCAAACTGAACAGGCGTTATTTCAATTAATTTTTTTAAGAATAGAGCTCGTGCATGGTGAGCGAATGTGTATGTATGAAGAAGGTTTTGATCAATCATTCTCCTGAGAGCTGACGCGATTTGAGGATTCGCGTGCCCGGTATTCGCAACAAAAATAGTAGACGTAAAATCAATCCATCGGTTTCCGCGCGTGTCATATACGTTAAAATCTTCCGCTTTATCCCACACTATGGGAAGCTGTCCATGCATTGACTGAGCCTCGTATCTTTCCAGATCCGCCAAAATTTCCAACGTTTCCGGCGCGGGAATAGGCGTTTTTATTGTACGATATTTTGTACTTACACGCGGCACTGAAATTGGTATTTTTGAAAATTGATAGTTCATAGTTTTAATGAAGGTCAAAAATTTAAACTTTTAAATTTTTCCGCCGGAGAAGGACCCGCCTATGGCGGGGACTTTCTTAAGCTTTTGATTATATTCCGGACTTTTGAATTTTTCAGGTTTTATATTTACCAAATAACCTCTCAATAATTTCTGGATTCCTCGCCGCCTGAAATTCTAAATAATCAAAGTCATCTAAGGTGTCAATTTCAGAGATCGGCGGAGTTCGGTACGCGATAACTTTATCACCCAATATTTTCCCGTTTTTTTCAATATATAAACTTTTGTATATATCCACGTATCCATTGGCAACATAAGTTTTTGGAAAATGCTGGCGCGGCTTATTTGCTTCGTCCAAATCAAAAGACCCGGAAAAAACACATTTCAGATAATCCTTATCTATTTCAACCGATTTGTACGCGGTTTCCGACATCTCATGCGCGGACCGAAGAGCTGTAGCGTCATCATTTTGTCTCAAGAACTCAATAGCTTTTTCGATTATCGCGACTTCTCGAATCGGCGTTGTCGGCCGAAGATGAACTAAATATGCGGGAACTTCTCCATCCTCTTCCCGCATCCAATCCAAAAAATGTTTGATCCATTCGTAGTCCGTACTATTATCGCCGGAAATTCTCGCAGGGCGCAAAAAAGGGACTTCCGCTCCATATTCTCTGGCAATATCAGCATATGGTTCGGAATCGGTTGATACAATTACGCGGTCAACACCTTTGGCTCTCCGCGCCGCCGCAATGCTGTACGCCAATAAAGGCCTACCTTTTAACAGTTTAATATTTTTGTCAAGAACCCCCTTGGAACCGGAACGTGCGGGGATTATAGCGATAATGTCATTCATGAAATACTCACTTAATAAGCAGGGAAAGGGCATGCCCTTTCCTATAAACGGAAGAGGCAGGCCTCTTCCCTACACTTTCGCGGGAACAAGCTTTGAATTTCACTTTTCCCTTTTTCCTTTTTAATTTTATATTACTTATTTGACTCAAATGGAATATGAGCTCTAAGCTTTTCCGCGATCGGGATTTCCTTATGATTCATGGCAATTCTTCCGTCTCCCATGGCTTTTTCTATTTTCCTGACAGCTCCTACCAAATTTAAAAAACCTCCGGCCTCAACCGATGCCGCCTGATCAGACCCATACATAGCTCGATCAAGCGTTATATGTCTCTCCAATGAAGAAATACCAAGCGCCGCGGCGGCGTATGAAACAGCTAAACCCACTTCATGCCCACTGTATCCCACATTACATCCATAACGCTCACGAAGTGTTTTAATGCGGTTAAGGTTCGCGTCTTCATCGCTCATTGGATAAGTCGAAACACAATGCATAAGTTCGAAAGAACACCCGGCTTTCTTAAATTTGTCAACAGCCATATCAATATGTTTAAATTCACTCATCCCGGTAGAAATAAAAGTATGTTTTTTTTCTGAAGCTACTTCCTCGAGTAACTCCTCATATACAATCAAGGCGGAAGCAATTTTGTTATATTTACAATTAAACTGGCGCAAAAACTTTTGGCTTTTAAGATCCCACGCCGAAGCAAACCAAACAATACCTTTTTCTCCGCAATAGGCGTCTATTTCTTTATACTCTTCAAGTCCGAACTCAAGACCTTTTTTTTGCGCGCCCTGTGTATATCCCCACGGACTCTGTCTCGGAGAATCCAGTGTTTCTTTTGTATAAACAAGATCAATAGTTCTCTTTTGGAACTTAACCGCGTCCGCGCCTGCGAGTTTAGCGGCATCAATCAGTTGTTTTGCTATTTCAACATCTCCATTATGATTAATCCCTATTTCCGCGATAATAAAAATAGCCACAATAAAATCCTCCCTCTTTCATCTTAAACGAAATGAATTGAAACAAACCCAAATTTTGCATTAGCAAAATTTGCCCCGAAGGGGCTGCTACTTTAAATTCGTATTAGGATTTAAAGTTGTACAGCAGGGTATCCCAAATTCACCATGCACTTTTTTGTGAAACGAGTTAAATGCGTTGCATTAGAATAAGTCTATTTACTTGCAATATGTTAGAAATTTCATAATTCTCTTGCGGCGTTTCTAATGCACAATTTGGGATAAATTATATTTCTTCAATCTTCCACAATTCCGCTTCTTAAGAAATTGTGTTTTTTGTTCCAAATTGTATATAGAATCAAGCCTAAAACACACAAAATGAAAAAGAAATTCATTGCAAGTAACGCAATAAGAGTCTTGCTTCTGTAGTAAAACATAATTTCGTGAATACCCGGGGACAACTCCACCCCCTTAAATGTATGGAATACTTTTCTTAAAGGAGCTTCTTTTCCATCAACTTTTACCATCCATCCGTCATCCCATAAATCAGTATAAGTAAAAAGCCCTGTATGGTTAACTGAAACAGTCATAACTATGCTATTTGCTTTATATTCCGTCACTTTTACCTCAAACGCGTTTTCTTTGGCTTCAAGAGGAATCGTCTTTACAGCTTCAGGATCAAAAGAACCGAGAGAAACATCCTCAGTATCAAGCTGATCGCTCATACCAATTCCTCTTTTGATCATCATTTCAAGAAGGCCGGGATCACGCTTGAAAGCCAGCATATCCGCGCTTTCACTCGAGGTATAACACTTCTTAAAGAAAAGAAATTTATTTTTCATAACCTCTTCATGTCCGGGCAGAGACATAAAGAGATAATAACTTTTGAATAAGGGAAGGGATGATTGCCCGAATAGTCTGCCTTTCGTTTTATATGAGTTATCCCGCAAGGTAACATACGACAAAAATTCATCCCTGCCGAAATCATTTCTACTATCGGGCAAATTAATTACTTCAATATCTAAAGGTCTTTCGCGGCAGAACTGAAGCGCGTGATCCGAACGATCGCGAACGGCTAACATAACAGGGTTATTGTTTGGTACACCCGACATTGGAAGTTTGCCGAAAGCGAAAGTTGATGCCAACACAACAAGAGCAGTAACACATAAAAAGCAATTTGCAAAAACCCTTCGGGGTAAAAAATTTGCGAAAAAAAGAATTATTACCGTGGTAATTACCGGTAACCATAGCGAAATGACATTCTGCGTTGAAAATGTACGACTGGAAAAAAGTATCGTCAGTAAGAAAAAAAGCAAAACACCGCAGGTTACGTTAAATATTTTCTTAGAACAGCTTTTCAATAACTCGTCAAGACCAAAGCCCGCGATAATAATCAGCGAGACAAGATAAAATTGCATAAAAAAGTGGGTATTTCTGATAAGAGAGAACCCCGGAAGTTTATACAAGAGATTAAAGGGAAACATATTGTGTCCGGACATCATAATAAGAAGCGCGGAAAGCGCTATACAACAGGCTCTTCTGGAAAAAGTGATTTGCATTACATTATCTTTCAACTGGAACCGGGGAAAAAGCGCGATTGGAATAAAAAGAAAAGTTAAAGGCCCTACATACTGCCTAAGTTCTTCAAAACAGCCTGTAAAAACCCCTGTAAACAGGGTAACCCAAAAACGGGGTGAAAAAAAGAAAAGTAGCGGGCTAAAAGCGATTATTGGTGACGAAGTATTATATCGCAGAGTATAGTCATCCATTACTTTAATATCTACCGCTCTTGAAATAGATAAAAAAGTTCCATTAAACCGCAGAAACATTAATAATGCCGGAAGGGTCATAAACACCAAGATGCCGCCTAAAGCAAATATATGCCATACAGGAATTTTTGACGCAATAAGCCAATTAGCCAAAAACTCCTTACGATAAAAAAACATAGCCGCGATCAAAAGCATAATTAAGCATGCTATCCCCATAACAAACTGATAGGAATAAAGAGCCACACTATACGCCAACGCGAAAATGATCAAATATTTAAACTTAAATTTCCGCGTATACATAGTGACCGCATAAAGCATCCATGGAAGAGCATACGTTATAAGCAAAAAATTTATGTGATAGGTATTATAAAACACCGTCGAAGAACCTAATGCCAAAATCGCGGCGAAAGCGCCCGCAGATGGATTCTTCGTCCAGCAAGATACAAGCCGATAAATCCCGACTACAAACAACAGACTGATTGCAAAAATATAAATTGAATAGGAAAGAACTATGTCCTGAACTCCCATCTGAACGCAAATGGCTATCACCACATTAGAGATCGGATTTGCCAATTGAAACACTTGCGCTATCTCTTCAGATTGACCTCCCCGAACCAGAGGATTCCATATCGGATATTCCCCTCTGGCAAATCCCGAATATTGGTACGCGTGCCTGGCAAAGCCATTAAGAGTATCACCGCTGAATATCCAGTCGGGCTGGACTACTCTATGAAAAAAGAGTAGAGCGTAAACTAACACGACACCAAAAACCCATATTGCCGGAGAAAAACGCCATGCAGTTTTTTTCTCGGTTATAATATCCATAAAAATCTTTCTTTTTTAGGCAATATTGCGTTCCAAATAAGAAAACTATTATTTTCCTTCACTCTTTTTCCATCCGCCGGTGAGTATTGAAAAGAACTCCGCAATTGATATGGAAGTATTCCTTTTTAACAAGACGTCAAAGAAAAGAGAGCTAAACTTTATTAATAAAACCATAGCTAAATAAAATAAAGCGGGTATCTTCCGAAACTTCTCTTTTATGCCACTGCCCGGATTAAACCATCTTTTAGTAGCGTCACTTTTAGAAAATAACATTCTGATCCTGTCAAAATCACAATAAAAAGCCAACAGACTAAAGAGAATATCATTTCTTATCTCTTTCTCGGAATTTCCAAGCGGTACATAGGAAAAGGGGATTTTTTTGAAAGGATTTTCTATCATCGCGGAAACAGAATTAAAATTTTCATATAACCCCTGTATATTTAACCTATTTTCGTTTTTCGCGATTTCATAAAGCTCGGTCCCGGGGTAAGGCGTGGCATTATTGAACCTGACCATGTCCAATTTAAAATTTTTACTAAATTTAATGCAGTCCATTCTTTCATCATGAGTCTCGTCAGGGAAACCGTATATAAACACGCCGCTTATGTGAAATCCTATCTCCTTAGCCATACTTACGGCTTCCTTACACTGTTTTACTGTCTCGCCTTTTTTGATGATCTTCATCATCCTTTCCGAGGCGGTTTCCAAACCGAAAGAAATGTTCTTAAACCCGGCAGTGTACAAACTCTTTAACAAATCATAATCAACACTATCCCCTCTTGCCTGAAAGGTAAAGTTCAGCTTGTCTTCTAATTTCCTTTTCCTCATCTCATCCAACAGAAAATAAACTCTTTCTTTATTAACCAGAAGATTATCATCAAGGAAAAGAATATGCCTTTTGTTGTATTTGTAATAAAGCAGTTCGATCTCCTCTGTAATACATTCCGCGGACCTATACCTATACTTCTTTTTTGTCGTAATTCTATTGCTACAGAAAATACATTGATGCGGACACCCTCTTGAACCGACAATCGCCCCCAGATCATATTTTTCCGAAGAAAAAAAATGATACGGAAACGGCGGTAAACCGTCCAGATCTTCCACAATAGCCGCGCTTTTATTATGAATTATTTGGCCGCCCAGCCGATAAGAGACACCTTCAATATGAACAAAATCCCTTCTTTCTTTCAAGCACGCGTATAATTGGGGCAGAACTATTTCAGCCTCCCCTCGAAAGACAAAATCTATATGCTTGTGTGCCAACACATCTTCCGGCACGGCGGTTGGATGAATACCGCCAAAAAGAATTATAGAATCAGGATATAACTCTTTTAATCTTTTTGAAACAACAATCGCCCTTTTAAAAGAAGCGGTTAAAACGCTAAAACCAAAGATATACGGTTTGCTCATTCCCCTAACATATTCGGTTACTAATTCAAAAGTATTATCCTCAACCTGTTCATCTATAACTTTTACTTTTATCTTTTCCCGTTCAAGAACACTCGCGAGAATACCTATGCCTACCGGCACATTAAAACGGGAAAAAGGTTTAAAGACCCTCATTGTATCTTTCGGCGATGAATTAATTAAAATCATACTTACAGTTGCCTTTCTTTTCTAAATAGTCTTCCTGCCTAGATTAAAATGTTCCCGCATATCTTTAAACGATAAATTTACTGCAGGCAAAAAAATCAAGCCGAGCAGAATATGTTTACCTGTTCCCATAAAGTAATAAAGCATCGCGAAGGATATCGCGTCACTTTTCTGTATCCCAAAAATTGAAAGAGCGACAATGCTCGCGTACTGAAAATTACCTACCATTCCGGGAGCGGAAGGAAGACTTACACCTATAACAGTACAGATCAAAACAACCAGCGCGCTGGTAAAAGAGAGCTGAAAATTAAAGAAAAAAAATAACGCAAAAATCCCTAACGCGAAACAACCCCATACCAGAAATGACAACAATAGGGTATAAGCCAAACGCGTAGGGCTTGATACTATCTTCAAACCATTAACAAAATCATGAACCAATCTTTCCGCTTTTTCTTGGATTTTTTGAGGTAAAATTTTTAATGACGGACCAAGAATCTTGAAAGCAACACCCATTTTAAAGTAAAGAAGTAGAAGAAAAGAGACCAGTACAACTAAAATAACTGAAGCGCCGTATCCTATTCTCACCAACCATTCGGGAAGAGCAAAACTAACAATAACCAAAAATAAAGCACCAAGTACAATTGCTATATCAAATATCCTTTCCACCAAAATAGTTGCTACCGCAGAACTTAAACGTATGTTACTTTCAACACTAACCAGATATGGTCGTATGAACTCTCCTATTCTCAATGGAATCAAGGTCGATCCCATGTATCCGACACAAGTAATGGGAAAAAGTTTCTTTTGACTAATTTTTACAATTGGAGACAAAATTACTTCCCAGCACAAAGATCTTAAAAATGTCGCCATTAAAAACAATACCGCCGACGGGATTAAAAAAATATAGTTCGCGTTTTTAAATACCGCACAAACTTCGTCAAGGCTAATTCCTTTTAAAGAAAAATAAATAAAAATAGTACTAACAAAAATTCCCAAAATAAGTTTTTTCATTTCAAGATAAGTTCCCTATCATCAAAAATCAATTTTGAACTCAAAAAAATCCCGTCATAATGAGGCCCTTTGTTTTTGCCTCCAAAATAGGTATCATTGCCAAAGCCTATATGAATCGTTCCCAGTTTTTTTTCATCCTCAAGAACACTTCTGCCAAGTTTTGACCAAGAATTTGTTCCAAATGCGATTTCAGCAATATGGGCGACTCTATGGTCTTCATGGAGAACTTTTTGAAGAATTAAGGACTTCGCGCCTAAAACTCTCGCAATTTCCCCATTTTTAATATCAACTGTCAAGGTGTCTTCATTCAAAGTTCCGCACAGATCCATAGATACATCAAAAACAACTCTTCCATTAACACTTCCCTCTAAAGGCCGGATATAAACCTCTCCCGCGGGAAGATTCCCTCCTGAAGCCGGCAGATGGTACCCTCCGTTTTCGAAACCAACATCCATTATTCGACAGGTAAAATCGGTCCCTTTTTCAGAAATAACTCTGAAGAATTTTTCTCGTTTGAAAATAGCCAGAAGTTCTTCCGTTTTTCGCGCTACCTGATTATAATCTGCTGTCAGGCCTCCGTTTAACAGGCTCTCGGTTACCAGACCGTAACATTCCGCCACTCTCTTTCTCCATTCGCGTTTCGCTCTTTTCCGCGCACTGGTATGATACCATGATTGGGACGCGGCAAAAATAATCACATCATATCCCCGCATCATAGGCTCAAACCCTTCAGGCATTTCTTCACAAAATTCTAAAGGCAAATCCCGGTTGACAGAAATAACCGCGCCAAAATCCGAAATAGTAGCCCCAAGAATACTAATAGCATCAGTCGACGTCTTCACATCAGTAAGAACAAGAACCTTCTCGCCTAGTTTTATTCCCATTATGTTTATGACAGCTTCGGCACCCGGATATTTTGGCATTTAATTTTTGATTCCACCCTTTCCTTTTCTTTCAAAAGCTCTTCATAAGTAGTTCCGGTGCTATAAAGAGGAAAAACGTCAATAAAAACAAAACGTTCTTCGCGAAATTCATCAATAAAGGTTTCAAATGCCCCTGGCCCTTCAATCCAAACAACTGCGATAGCGCATATCTTAGCTCCAGACTCAGTCGCGAGGGTCTTTAAACCCTGCATTGTCTTTCCTGTTGATACCACATCATCTACCAAGACCACTCTTTTGCCCCTAAGATATTTAGCGTCTTCCTTCTCTATGTATAATTCGCAAGGTTCCGGAGTGGTAATAGACGTTATTCGCGTTTTAATAACTTCTCCTTCCGTATCTTTATGAGTTTTTCTTGCTAAAACATATTTTGGAAGGTTAAGTATACGGCTTATTTCATACGCCAACGAAATCGCCTTAGTCCCTGGTGTTAATATAACTTCCGGACTGAAACTGCCGATTCGTTCAGAAAGCTCTTTGCCCGCTTTTTTAGTAAATTCAACGTCACAACCAAAACATAAAAAGTCATTAACAACAATCCATTTTTCAGCCTTTACCTGGATTAAAGGAGCTTTCCTTTTGACCCCGAATATGTCTATCTGAAAGTTTCCGTTACAAAACTCGCGGATATCTATCAAATTTTCATTATTGTTTCTATTCATTTTCATCAACTATCAATAAGCGGTAAAAAAACACTCATCAGTCTTTTTAAAGAACCAGCTTTTTTGATTCCCTGCTCAAAAATATCTGAGGCATCAACGGATAGGAAACATTCGGGATTTGAGATATCACTCACGCATGAAATTCCCGCGACCTTCATCCCGCATCTTTTTGCCACTAGAACTTCCGGGACTAATGACCAGCCCACGATATCCGCACCTGTTTTTTGAAGAAATTCAAGTTCCATTTGGGTTTCAAAATTAGGTCCGGGGAAAAAGGCAAGTCTTCCTTCCTTTAATTCTATTCCAGATTCACATCCGGCTTTCTTCAACAACTCTCTTAATTCTAACGAGTACGCATCATACATATCGACAAATAGAGGTTTTCCTTCCGCTTTTCCAAGCGCTATTAATGGATTCAATCCGGACAGGTTAATATGGTCAGTGATCATAACTAAATCGCCTGGTTTTAAATCTTTCCTAATTCCGCCGGTTAAATTCGTAGTTATAAGTATTTTAGCCCCGGCAAGAGATGCCGTGAGAGGGAAAAACGCTATATCCAACATATCATATCCTTCATAAGCATGAATACGCCCTTGAAAGAAAACAACTTTCTTCCCGGCAAACTCAGCTAATACCATATTTCCGGAATGCGTTTTCACCTTTGTTCCCATCATGTTTGGTATCTCCGAATAGGGAATCACTGTGCTATCGGGGATATCCTCCCCGACACCGCTTAAGCCGGATCCTAAAATTACGGCCACCTCCGGAATGTACGGCATCCGTTTAAGCAGAAAATCTTGTGTTTTTTTACATTTTTCTGAGAAACTGTTCATCGACCTTCTTACGCTGTTCCCTGCCATTTACCCCTTAAATCGCTTTAAAGCAATTTGTTTTAATATTTTACGGGGCAGAAGATTTGCTATAAACATATTGAGTTTATTCGTATTTCCCGTAATGACGCTTGATTTGCCGCTTTTCATGGCTTGAATCGTCTCTTTAGCTACAGCCCCAGCGGTCATCTTACTGACCTTTTCATGATAATTACTCTTTTCCATCATAGCCTCCGGCCAAAAATGAGTGTCCGTTGCCCCCGCAAAAACACATAAAGTATTAACTCCGGTGCCTTCTAACTCCAAACTAAGCGTCTCACTAAAAATACGAATATAAGCCTTTGTAGCTGAATAACAAACACCATTGGGCGCGCCAATAAAAGCGGCGGTAGAGGATAAATTGACGATAAAACCGGAATTTTTTTTTAGCATTCCGGGCAGGATCAATTTTGTCATATGAGTCATACATTTCACGTTAATATCTATAATTTGCTCAGTTTTATCCCAGGAGGTATCCTGAAAATACCTCCAATACCCAATACCGACATTATTGATAAGAATGTCAACATCAAAACCTTCTTTTTCCAGTGCGAAAAAAACCTCTTCCCTGCTTTTGGATAAAGATAAATCTTTAACTATAGAGATTATCTTAATCTTTTCATTTTTGACGGCACTAACGGTTTCAGTCAAATTTTTCTTATCAATAAGAAAAAGATTGCATCCCTCTTTTGCTAAAAGCGCGGCCAAAGAGGCCCCTATTCCATGAACAGCGCCCGTAATCACGACATTTTTACCTTTTAGAGATGCTCTCATGAAATTATTCTCTTAAAAATTTAGATCAAAAGCCAAAAGTCAACACACAAAATAGAACAAATAAATACAAAACCAAACCCCATATTCGCGAATTTTATGACAAATTTTGAAAGTTCTTGGCTTTCATTAAAATTATTTTTCTTAAGTTTGAAATATCCATTTTTTGAAAAGGATTTCCGATAATACGTTCAGAAAGTTTAAAAACAGTCTCCGTTTAACAGGAAATATCTTATAGAGTCTAATGCTTCTTCCAAGATCAAAATAAAATTTATAAAACGCGTATTTTTTTATTTTTAACAATTCTTCATCACTTACCGCGCTAAGGTTGATGCTAATATCTCTGGCACCGGTAAAATTATTTACTTCGATCTTTCCTTTAATGTACTCCTCGTGAATCCGGGTTCCCGGGAAAGGTATTGTTAAATGAAACATTGCCGTATGAAGTTTTGACGAAACCGCGAATCTAATCGTGTCCAGCATCTCCTTCTTAGTTTCACCCGGTATTCCTAACTGAAAAAATCCGCTGACAAAAAACCCTTTTTTGACAGACTGATCAATAATTTCGCGCATCCTGCGCAAATCGACAATTTTGCCGATAACCTTTTGTATCGCTAAATTACCGCTTTCTATGCCGAAGGCTAACCGATATACTCCCGCTTTTTTAAACAAATCAAGAAGTTCATCATCTATCATTTCATATTTAAGACCGTTCGGGAAAGAAATCTTTAAATTAAGATCAGCAGAGATCAACTTTTTAAAAATATCCTTGGCCCTGGCTTTATCAAAGTTAAAAATATCATCAATAATTTCAAGTTCATCTATACCATACACACGTTTAAGCCGGATAATCTCATTTACCACATTTTGAGAACTGCGCGGACGAAATTTTTTTCCTAAAGTTTTATGACAATAAATACATTGAAAAGGACATCCCCTCGAGGTAAGAATCGGTAAATTTCGTTTAGAAATATATACAGGTGACTGGGAATTTCTTTTGGAACTATGAAAGTAATCTTCCGGAGATATCAAATGATAAGCGGGCTGAGGGATCTCATCGGGATTGTCGATAAATTCGCGTTCTTTATTGAGAACGACATTTCCTTCCTCGTCACGATAGACCACTCCGTCAAGTGAAGTTACTTCCTCCCCGTTTCGCAAGGATTTAACTATCCGATAAAAAGTTTCTTCACCTTCACCTATAACTCCAAAGTCGATGGAAGTTTCTTTTAACAATTCAGCATAGTCAGCACTCATGGCGGGACCACCGGATATAATCATAGTATTCGGAAATGATTTCCGAATATATTTCGCGGCCTTTTTGATCTCATCAGCATGAACTGTCAACCCTGTTAGTCCAACTAAGTCAGGATTAAACACTTTAATTTTCTCACTAATTTCACTTGGGTTTAATCCTTTCAACGCGGCATCAATAATAGATACTTTAACTTCCGGGATTTTGCTGTTTAAATATCCCGCGATGTAGAGCAACCCCAAAGGCACGATTAAACCCTCAGAATAGGTTCCAGGCCTGATCAAAACTATATTTTTTATCGCCTTTAAAAAACTATTAGTCGTCATAATGCTGTAAGCCTAAAAGTTACGAAGTCAGGGTATGCCGAACATGTCATAATTGAAATATGTTCACCTTTAGCACAAGCTCTTACTTGCGCGGATAAAGCGTTTAAATACGGAAAAATCGAATCAAAAGCTCTGCGGCAAAAAAAATTTTTACCTCTTGGCACTACCCAATTATTACCGCTTTCGAAATGATAATACGAACAACTTGATTTTTTGGTATGGGGATCAACCACGCTTATTTTAATTTCTTTTTCTTTTCCTTCCTGAATTTTAACCGCGACTCCTACTTTCGGATTAGGACATTGGGCAATCATAAAATTTTTCTCAAGAAGATTGAAAACCGCCCCATTTTCTATCGCCGCAAGATAAGGCAATGCTGTGTGATATAAAAAAGGGCATAACCCCTTTGGAATTATTGTTTCAAGTGAAAAATTATCTCCAACACAAAAACATGCTTTACACTTACCTTTAATTGACTTTACTTCTACATTTATATTTTCAAGTTTAAAACAAGCCTGAGTCATCTTGAATCCTTTTCTATCTTAAAGGTAATATTTGCCTTGTGGTCAGGGCACTGAATCAAATCACAAGAACCATTTGAATAAGGAAAACCTTTTTCTACGTACCATGAATACAAATATGGAAAAAAATTATCAAAAACTGCGGGACAAAGACCTGAAGGTTCACCTAACGAAAACAACAGATCTGGGGTTAGCTGAAAACTCCCTTTGTTTACGTAAAACCTGTCCCCTACTACATGATGCTGAGAACATTCTCCTACAGTCTTAACAACCTCCCAAAACAAACGTCCTGCATAAATCTGTCCCGGATAAAATCTAAAAAAAATCCATTTAACTATGTTGAGTACTTTAAAACGAAAATTCAATTTATCAGAACCGACTTTGAAGACGACATAGTTTTTCGCACCCGGACACTTTACAATTAGTTCCTTATCCTTGAACTTGGATTTAAAAAGAATGCCAAGCGTGAGATAATAAAGGTTATGATAAGCTTCAGGGCATAAAGACCCGGAAGTCAACCCGGAAAAATCATATCTTTGTCCTCTTTTATGGTACCCGCAACGCGCATCTTTTTTCTCGCATTTAAAAACAACGGGGAAAGATTTTATTGAAGAGGTATATTCACATGGGTTCATTTTTTTAAGGCCTTTATCCTATCCAGAAGTCCAAATGCCGCAACATTTGCCAAACTGCTTAAACTTCCCTCAAATAGAAGATTAAATTCCGCTTCTATGATACAGGTATTACAAGAAATATTTTTAAATTCCTCAAAAGCTTGCTTGACCCCTAATTCAAAAACATTAAATTTGTGCCGGCCCCAAACTGTACAGCAAGGATAAGTATTACCGTCGGGATCAATGTATATGCAAAATTCCTTTCTCTTACAGGCGAGATAAGGTAAAGAAAAATCGCGTTTATTGGCAATATACCCAAAATTGCCCGGCCATTTGCTGATAAAATCCAAGGTGGAATACGAATTTGAAATTAAATAACCTTTTTTTTTGTATTTTTTCATCTGTCTGTAATATGATCTTATTTCATCGTCAGTAAATGCAAGATGCGGGTCATTTGTATGAATTGATGGTATGGCTATATTCGCTCTCACATTATATTTTTTACTTAATTCCATTAATTCCGGCAGAGCATACGCGGTATCTCTAGAAAAACAGGCATGGATACGCGTATGGATATCGTGTTTTTTAGCCAGTTCCAAAGCCTTTATAGCAACCTTGAAAGAGCCCTTTCCCCTATTTTTATCATGCGTTTCTTCATCTCCATCTACACTTATCGCCAAAAAATCAAGTTTTTTCATTGCCTCTAAATTTTTTTCAAAATTAATGCCGTTCGTTACCAATTCAACCATCATTCCTTTTTGAGAAATATAGTCAATAATGACGCCTATATCCTCGCGTAAACCCGGTTCCCCCCCTCCTATCGTAATCAGTATTGTGCCGCATTTTTTTAATTGGTCCACTAAACTATATATTTTCTCTAAGGGAATATCAATATCCTCTGCCTTGTGTGCGTTTGAAAAACAGTATACACAGTTAAGGTTACAGCGATTGGTTACCAAAATATACGCCAACAAGGGAATTTTGTATCCGGTAATTTTATTTCTAATTATTGAAACAACCGTTTTAAAACCATACATAATGTATTTTTTTTTAAATGACATTGGAACCCTTTCGATAAATACTCAATTAATCAAGGAGGCAGGGAGTTTTTTCTTCACATTAGAACTCCATACCGCCTTGATCAAAAACTCCTTTTTAGATACTTCAGCACTTCGGGCTTCAGAATGAGGGGGCGGGAAACTCCCCCAACCCCTCAATTAATCATAAACCGCGCATGCCGCGTAACCGGTTAAAAGTGTCATTTTGAAATTTGCTTCCTCTAATCCGAAAAATTTGAGAATTTCAATTAATCCCGGCACACGGAAGAAACTTACCAAACGCGCCATGGGAACAATCTGCACATCATTGAAAATCTCCCGGACGCGAAGGTTGTAGCTACGGCAATAATCGTTTACTATCTTTCTTGAATATATCGTACAGGCAGTAGGTCTGTATAAATAAAGCCTGCTACCTAAAAGTCGTGATATCAACCGACTGTAATCACCGAAATTAAATAAAAAACATCCTCCCGGCCGGAGATGTTTACGTATATTACCAAATACCCGGGAAGGATTAGTGATGTTCGAGAGCGTCGCGTAACAGGTAATCGCGTCAAAACGTTCATTAAAAGGCCACTCGTCTTCAAAATCCACTTTTTTAACATCAACTCCATAAGTTTGGCGTCCATGTGAAATCATTGTACTGCTCACATCTATACCGCTTGCCTTGTATCCGGTTTTTGAGAGAACATCAACAAACAGCCCGTCTGAACAACCTAAATCGAGTACACGAGCATCTTTCTTTAAATGACTTGACATCCATTTAACGCGAATTTCGGCTGTGCGACGGCGAATATTTTCTTCTTCAAGATACTGGTAATAATTAAGCATATCGGATTTAGCCCCGTTTTTTTGTTTATGTTCCCAGTATTCCAATGACTCATATATCTTACCTAAACTCTCTTTGTTTAATATGGGATTTTGATAAATCAAACCACAGTTCGAACAGCGCACAAAAGAAAAATTGTGGCCAAGGAATGGAACAGAATAGACTGCTATCCCCTCTTTGTTTTCACAAAGATCACAACCTCGATTAACGAATTTTAATTTCGACACATCAAGGTCTAAAAAATCAGCTTTTATTTTTTTTCTTGAACAGGCATTTGTTTTTATCTTTCATATCATACTTTTAACTTTTAAATTTTTTTCTTCCGACCTTTCTATATCATCTCTCTCCCAGCCATATACAGTCTTTTTACCCAGAATTCCGTCTTCAGAAAACTGAAAAAAACCGTCCGGCACAGTCTTAAACTTTCTATGCTTTTTGAATATGTAGAGGTGATAATTTTTATCAAATCTCTTTCTAAACCACCACCAATAGTTTTTAGCGTATGTTGTCGCGTCTTTGTCCCGAATCGCGATCATAATATCCAGCACAGTAATGAATAAACGAAACGGCGCGAGCCAGAATATTTTATACACTTTCAGTTTGATCAAAAGATGTTTCGCCCAAGGAGGCAAAAAACTCATTAATCGGAGCATCCCTCGATAACCGTTTAAAAGCCGCAAACGTTTAGGATTAGTAATGATAGAACCGCCTGACATATAATTGTCATGAAGCCCCTCCCCGAGCCGCCGAACTTCTTCCTGGCTTAAATCTCCGGAATTTATCCCGTGTTGAATAAGCTCAGTCCCCGGCATATATTGGATCATGAAAGGAGCAATGCGATAACAATACTTAAGCGGAGCGAGAAACCGCGCGAATCCCATAAGTTCCGCTTTTATAGATTCCAGAGTCTCCTCTTCCGACGGAGGGATACTACTGCCGTCAGATAAAACTTTCGGAAGACGCGGCAAACCAAGAATATAATCATAAGCGTACGCCTGGCCGACGCGTTCAAGTATTTCCGTGGCTTTTTGAATGTCGGCATTCGATTCGTGCCGGTTTATAACTTTATTACGGATCTCCTCGTCCCAGCATTCAATGCCTATTTGAATGGCAAAACAACCCGCTTCTTTCATCGCCCTGACGGAGGGTTCCGTAATAAGGGCGGGGTGACTGAAACACCTGAAAGGAAGAGTAATTTCCTCTTTATAACGAGAAAAAAACTCTACTGTCCATTTCTCGTTCGTTGACATTACGGGTTGGCGAAAATCTATCCAGCTTGATCCATATTCGGAAATATGAAGTTTGATCTCTTTGATTAAAGCAGACGGCGACATTTGTCTCACTCTTGAACCCTTAAGCCGTTTTGCCTCTTCCCCCAAAAAAGATAATGAACAATAACTGCAGTCAAAAGGGCATCCACGAGCGGGACAAGAAAGATAGGAATATTTTATGGGCACGTGGGGCGCGAATAATTCCTTATCAATAGTGGGAAGACTGTCTATATTCTCAATAAGCGGCCGCGCATCATTCTTAATAAGCGTATTATTTTCAAGCCGAAACCAAAGATTTTTTATCGCGTAATCGATTTTGCCTTTGTCTATACTGTTACATAACTCCAAAAGCGGATACTCCCCCTCACTAAGGCATATCATGTCCACTACCGGGTCATCGGCAATTAAAACTTGCTCCGGCGCTGAGTGAGGATGTATGCCTCCAAAAATTACCGGAACCCTATAGTATTTTTTTAGCTCCTTAGCCAAACGATACATCTGTTGATATTGTATGGTCTGTACATGAAAACATACAAGATCCGGTTCCAATTCAATAATCCGTTGAAGAACTAAACCCTTTTGATCCAAAAGTTTGGCCATCCATTTAATGCAGAGGTAGTTTTTGTCGTCAAAAAGAGCCTGGTCATAAACAAGATGAACCTCGTGGCCATGTTCCTTTAGCATTGCTGACAACGCTTGAAGGGCAATATTCTCCCATCCGATAGCCACAAATACACATCTCATTTGTTTTTATCTTCCTTTTGTATCATCCAGAAGAATTTAAGCATCTCAGTAAATGTCCTCAGTATAACTGAAGGGCGCGTACACGTAGCCCTGCCATGCATACGTTTTTTCATTCTACCGGGAACTTCCGCGATGATAAGATGTTTTCTTCTAGCCCGAATCAGTATTTCAACCAGCCAAAAAAGACTTGTACTATTAAAACTGATCACATCATCTTTAAAAAGGTTTGTCCGATAAATGCTTATCCAATTAACATCTGAGAGCCCAATATTGAAAAGTAACGGTATAAAAATCCGATTATAAACAAAAGATGCAAAACGGGCGAAAGCACTATATCCTACTCTTTCCATACGGAAACCAACTACGATATCACAAACATCGAGGCGGGAAAGATATGCCTTCATATCTTCCACGTCCAGAGGATTATCAACAGGGGCAAAGATTATATGACTCTTTGTTGCGTTAGCAATGCCCGTTTTAAAGGCGGCTCCGCTGCCCATGTTTTTTTCGTGACGTAAAACCCGAATCGTTGGAAAGCGGTCGGCCAATGATTCCACAATATCCCTGGTTCTGTCCACACTTTTATCGTCAATGACAATCGTTTCAAAGTCAAGATTCAGCGTCTGAAAAGTCCGGATGTTATGAAGGATAGCACGCTCTATACCTTGTTCTTCGTTACAAGCCGGGATGATGACTGATATACTGTGATTTTTATTGTCCATAAAATTCTGTGATCGTATTTATTACCGCGTCGATCTGACAATCCGTAATTTCAGGATACATCGGAAGAGAAAGAATCCTATTCGCCGAGGCTTCCGCCGCGGGGAAATCTCCCTTTTTATATCCAAGTGATTCAAACGCTCCATGAAGGTGAATGGGTATGGGATAATGAATTCCACACTGCACTCGGTGGGCATTAAGATACTGCATAAGTTCATCTCGCCTCCGGCATTGAATAACAAAAAGGTGAAACACATGCCGCGCGCTATCATTTTTATCAAATGAAGGCGCTGTTATCTGACTGACATTTTTTAATTCCTCAGTATAACGACATGCCGCGTGAAATCGTTTTCGGTTGCGCTCTTCGAGAAAATCCATTTTTACGTCCAAGACAGCCGCTTGCATGGAATCAAGCCGGCTATTTGTGCCCTGAATCTTATGTATATACTTTTCTACGGAACCATAATTCCTGAGCAATCTCAGTTTATCCGCTATCTCGTCATCATTAGTGGTTACTATCCCGCCATCGCCGAACGCTCCAAGATTTTTGGCCGGATAAAAACTAAAGCATCCGCAAGAACCAAAACTGCCAGTGCGCCGTCCTTTCCACATAGCACCGTGAGATTGACACGCGTCTTCGATAACCGCCAAACTATGTTTATCGGCAAAATCCATAAGCGCGTCCATGTTCATGCTTTGTCCGTAAAGATGTACCGGCATAACCGCTTTTGTTCTCGAGGTTATTTTTTTTGCGGCATCGTTCATATCCATAAGAAATGTGCCCGAGTCCACATCAACCGGAACTACCGTAGCACCGAGTTCCGAAACCCCCAGGGCTGAAGCAATAAAAGTATTCGCGGGAACAAGCACTTCATCTCCGGCTACAATGGAAAGCGCTTGGCAAGAAAGACGCAAAGCGTCAGTTCCGCTGGCCACACCCACCGCTTCTTTTACCCCAATATATTCGGCAAATTTTTTTTCAAACCGCTCTACCTGAGGCCCAAGAATATAAGAGCTCGAAATACAAACTTCTCTCATCGCTTGTTCAAAAATTTCCTGATTCGCGATATAGTGCTCCTTCAAATCAACAAAAGGAATAACGTTATTCATTATCTTCTCCAAATTCGCTTTTTTCCCGGCAAGCTATAGGATCTAACGACCGTATAATCCTGGCAGGCACTCCCGCCGCGACAACATTGGATGGCACATCTTTTGTCACTACACTCCCGGCTCCGATTACAGCTCCTTCTCCGATCTCAACACCGCACAATATTACCGATCCCGTACCTATGCTTGCACCGCGCTTTACCAAACTTTTTTCGGATTTCCATGTCCCCGCCGCGGCTTTTGGAACCGTCGGATAACGATCATTAATAAAATTTACGTTGTGTCCGATAAAAACATCGTCCTCAATGATAATATCCGAGCATATAAAAGTGTGCGACTGCACGCGTACTCTGTTTCCGATTACAGCATCCGACTGAATTTCCACAAACGTGCCGATCCGGCAATCGTCTCCTATCCGGCACCCATACAAATTTGCGTGTCCATGAACGACAACATTTTTCCCGAATTTCACATCTTTAGAAATTGTACAATACTCACCTATTCGCGTATCCATTTCATTTTCCACTTTACACATCCTCAATTTTTCCGGAAGATAATGATTTTTGAATAGACACAAGAGTTTTTGTAATATCAAGACTGTAACGCCCGTTTGAAATTACGTTCTTATTCTCTAAAATAGCGCTCACAAAGGAATCAACCATCTCTCCAAGCGGCTCTGACATATCTGTTTTAGGACTGAGAATATCTCCGTCACGCAAGAGAAACCGAAATTTTCCAAAATCAGATTCACTTTCGCGGGCGACAGAGATACCTTTTTCGAAAATACGTATCGGTTCCAAGTTATCTAAATCATTAAATTCCGCCCGCGCCTTACTTCCGATAACGCGCACTAATCTTTCTTTATTGGAATCAACCCAGCTCACGGAGATCTGCCCCATTATCCCCCCGGTATAATAAAGGCTTATAAACGCGGCATCATAATTATCTCCTCCCAACGGTTTTACTCCCGCGGCTAAAACTCTCTCGGGTACTCCGCCAAGTATAAAATTTATTATGGAAACATCATGCGGAGCCAAATCCCAGACAACATCAACATCATCTCTGACAAGTCCCATATGAGTGCGTATCGAGGTCAGATAATAAACCGCGCCCAGTGTGCCTGAATCCTTTAGTTTTTTAAGTTGTCTTACACCGTTATTAAAGAGAAACGTAAAAGCTACCATAAGTTTTAAATTACGACCATCAGCCAATTCACATAACTCTTCGGATTCGCCGGTATTCAAAGTTAAAGGTTTCTCGCAATAAACGTGCTTTCCCGCTTTAAGCGCTTGTTTTACCAAACTGTAATGGGTTGACGCGGGAGAAGAGATCGCGACCGCGTCAATATCCGCGTCTCCAAAAACCTCCGCCGCGTCAGTAACACAACGGCAATCTTTGGTAATTAGATTAGAAATCCTTTTAAATTTCCCCTCATCGATGTCACAAACATACCTAAGACGAACTTTTGGATGACTGACGAAATTTCGAATTATATTGGGTCCCCAGTGGCCTGCCCCCACGACGCCGACTCCGAGACTCTCTTTTGATGGCATACATCCTCCAAACTTACGCGTAAATTTTGTCTTCGGGCTTAATGCGCGCGCCTTCCTTTCGTAAAGGCAACACATCAAATTTATATTTCATTCTATAAAAAAAGAAATAAAAAAACTTTTTTACATTGTATTTTCCCAAAAAACTCGTATTGTATATCTGATCAAGCAATAGATGAAAAGTACATCCGGCAAAAATTGCGATTAAAAACGAGTCCCGATAAAAAAATAAAATAATCCCAAAAAAAATTACTAATTCCCATGAATGGAGAAGAAAAAAATTTTTATTCACGATCTCAAACGTATTAAAAGATCTAATCATCTTTTTAGGCGAGTCTATACGCTTTTGGGTGATAACATAATCTATGATGTGATCAGCATCCATAACTACACCTGAAAACATGGCTACCACAGTAAATAACAGATTTCTATCAAGAAAATAATAAAAAACACCAAACGGTAAAACACTTATTATATGGTTTTTAACGGTCATTACTTTAAGCTTTTTTAAATTTTTCTCTTGGCATCATTAAAACGCGTCTCAATACCCCTCTTTAGTACCCAAAATGAAATTCAAACTATTTTTTCCACGTTCCAGGGCAATCTTGGACGCACTCCATCATGCCGCCATTGTAATGGAAAGTTGCCGCGTACTCCTTCAGAATCCATACTATCAGAAACTTTAAAAACAACCACATGCTGTCCTGAAGCATGGCCCAAATGAAAGGCTCCTATGGTATCGATCCCATACGTAATAGAAATCTGTGATTCATTTAAAAAATCTCCCGGCACATTACATCTACTCCTGAAACGTCCGATCGGACACGCGGTATTCCGCCATGGCGAATCCAAATTATCCCTTGAGGTAAAAATAACGTGTCCCTCTTCATTGAAAAAATAAAATTGTAAACTCAACCTGTGGCCTCCTTCTAAGACTGAATATTCCACCTCGATCGATACAGGATCACGCACATCAAAATTCGCGCACACTTTCCCGTTCCGGTCTAAAACGCGCACAGCATGTACACGCACTACATTGTCACCGGGAGCGCTATCAATATTCGGCCAATCTTTTTCCGCTTTGAGCCCCATACCTTCCCCTAAATACTTACTTATTGCTTCATCCGCGGGACCATCTATCACAACTCTACCTTCTTGCAATATTATTGCTCGTGTACATAGGTTCTGGATAGCCTGCATGTTATGGCTCACAAAGATTACCGTTCTACCCCCTTTAGCAACTTCTTCCATTTTTCCAAGACACTTTCTTTGGAATGGTACATCCCCAACCGCAAGCACTTCATCTATCAGTAATACCTCGGGGTTAAGCTGTGCGGCAACGGCAAATGCAAGCCGGATATACATGCCGCTGGAATATCTTTTAACCGGCGTATCAATAAACTTATCTACTCCCGAAAAATCAACGATCTCATCAAACTTTTTTTCAATTTCCTGCTTCCGCATACCTAAAATCGCGCCATTAAGAAAAATATTATCTCTACCGGTAAGTTCAGGATGAAAACCCGTTCCAACTTCCAGCAAACTGGACACTCTGCCGCGGATTTCAACAGTGCCGGTGGTAGGCTCTGTAATGTTCGATAAAATCTTTAAAAACGTACTTTTTCCCGCGCCATTTCTGCCTATAATACCCAACACTTCCCCTTCCCTTACTTCAAAGGAGGCATCTTTCAACGCCCAGATTACGTCGTCAGAAAAAAAGGACGAGCGGTTCTGATCTTGATGATTTAGATCATTAAATTTCGTTAACTTTTTTAACTTCTTAAAATTTCTAACCGGAGCCATAACAGTATCAACAATAGCTTCACGAAAAGTTTTGTACCCCTGTTCTTTAGCTCCGATACGGTAGCGTTTTGATAAGTTATCAACTTTAATCATTGTTTTACTCATTATTTCTCTCACTAAGGTATAGAAAACTATATAATGTCCGCAAAATAACGCTCCATTTGCTTAAAATAAACTATTCCGCTTAAAAACAAAATTACACTTACAAAAGCAGAAACTACAACCATTTGAACCGGAAAAGAAGTAGTCCCAAATAAAATTGAACGAAATCCTTCAATAACTCCGGCCATAGGATTTAAAGAATAAATAAACTGATATTTTCCAGGCACCATAGACGCAGGATAGACAACGGGTGAAATAAAAAGACCCAATTGGATCAAGAATGGAATTACGTATCTAATATCGCGGTATTTTACGTTTAAAGCGGCAAAAAATGTGCCGACTCCAACTGCGGTAAGCATCATTATAACAATCAGCAGGGGTAAAAAAATTACCATAACAGTAGGATATATGTGAAAAAACAACATCATCCCGATCAAAATAGTAAAGGCAATGAAAAAGTCTAACAAACCCGCAAAAGCAGGGGTTAAGGGAACCACCAAGCGCGGAAAATACACCTTAGTTATCAAATTGGAACTGCCGATAAGACTGCTACCGGAAATAGTAACGGTGTTAACAAAATACGTCCAAGCTATCATTGCGGAAAAATTAAATACAGGATATGGGATACCATCGGAAGGCATTTTAGCAAGTTTTCCGAAAAAAAGAGTAAATACCACCATTGCTAAAAGCGGCTGAATAATCGCCCATAGCCCTCCAAGAACCGTTTGTTTATAGCGGACTTTTATGTCGCGTATAATGAAAAACCAAAATAAATCTTTATAATTCTTTAACTCTTTAAAATCTACCATCTGCCAACCTTTTTTGGGCTGAATGATAGTTTGATGTTTTGTAAATAACTCGTTTTTACGTATCATAGTAATTTATTGCGCTCCTAATAATTGTTCTTATTGCATCGAACATTATAATGAATTGAGTAAATTGCACAAGCCTAAAATCTTCTCTTCTTTAAGCTCGGAATAGTTGCCGACATAGTATCCATAAAAATGAATATGTTCCGCTTCGGGATACTTTTCATATTCTTTATCAGGCATTATTTTTTTTAGATAAGGCTGTCTTAATTGATTGCCGCCGCCGGAAGATCCTCGCCGAAATTCAACTCCGGCACCTCTCATCATTTTTTCAACTTTGTCACGAAATTCAGTATTCGGTTCTCTAATGACAAGATTAAGAGCATAATTTGAAATTCCTTCAAGATCAAAATCGGTTCGGTACTTAATGGGATCAAGGTTTTTTAGAAAAAGTTTGAAATTTTTGTTACGTTTGACATTATTCTCATCAAGACGTTTTAGCTGGCTTCTGCCAAGAACAGCGCTGATTTCCGTGTTACGCACGTTATACGCGGGATACGCGAAAATAAAGTCAGGGGAAAGGTCAGGATACTCATTGATGTATTTCTGTTTAATACTATCACTGGTTGACTCCCGCACCATCCCATGCGAACGCATCATGCGAATTGTTTCATAAATCGCTTCGTTATCAGTCGAAACCATTCCGCCTTCAACCGTGCTCATATGATGCGCGAAATAGAACGAAAAGTTCGAAACCAGACCGAATGAACCCAACTTCCTGCCTCGAAACATAGCACCATGAGATTCACAAACATCTTCAATAAGCGGAATATTTCTCTCTTTCAAAGTTTCGAGCAAGCGATTCGTAAGACCATTAAAACCCTGGACATGAGTAATAAATACCGCTTTTGTTTTATCCGTAATTTTCAGGATGACCTTTTCGTCATCCATACAAAGATTTTTGGGATATATATCCGCGAAAATCGGAGTAAAACCATTCTGGATGACTGATGCTATGTCCGAAACCCAAGTAAGCGGCGGAACAATAATCTCTCCTGCGCCATAAAGATGTTTCAAAGCGGCTATTGTGATAAGGTTGGCGGAAGCGCCTGAGTTCACATATACGCTGTGTTTAACTCCAAGCCATTTTGACCATTCTTTTTCGAAAGCAAGAACATTGTCCGACTGTGTCAATCGAGGATGCCCTTTTAAAAACTCGATGAGAACGTTTAAATCCTGCATTGTGATATTGTTTTCCATCAAGGGCCAGTTCAATTTCATAATTTTATCTCCGGATAAATAGCTCTTATACCATCAGCCATGAGCTATCAACCATCAGCTATGTACCATCCTCCGGCAATGATCCAAAAGAAACTCCACGCTTTCATCAAAAGAATATTTCGGTTTCCATCCAGTTTCGTTTCGAAATTTACCGACATCGGGCACTTGTAAAGTTACATCCGCGGGCCTCAAAAGATCCGGATCTACTCTTGATGGAATTTTACATTTTGCTTTTTTCTTTAAAATATCCAAAAAATCTCCGACAGTTATTGTCGTTATCCCCCCGATATTGTACACATCTCCAATTCTGCACTTAGTAAGCGCCATCCAGTACGATTTCATGGCATCCCTGACATCAATAATAGTACGAACCGAATCTAAATTACCGTGCAGTAATTCTTTCTGCAATCCCAATTCTATCCTTGCTACCTGAGTTGCGAATGAAGTCGCGAAAAGATCCGACCGCCGCGGATTTAAATAGGCAAACATCCTGGTCCTGATAATTTTCATTCCATAGCTCACATAATATGAATAAGCCAGAAGATCCTGAGTTGTTTTAGAAACAGCGTAAGGACTGGCGGAATTAAACGGACAATCTTCTCTTATAGGCACATTCTCAGGAGCTACCTGCCCGTATACTTCCGACGTACTGCAAAGTTGAATAACCGGATCAAGTCCGCTTAAACGAACGGCCTCAAAAAGGTTGGCTGTACCCATAACATTGTTGTTCAAAACCGATAAGGGCGTAATAAAGGACACTCTTACGTTGGCATGAGAGGCTAAATGAAAAATACCATCAGGCATTACTTCTTTAATTACTCTAAATACGGAACTAAAATCATTCAAATCACATTCATGAACTTTGATCCTGTCTGAAATATTTTTTAAATTTCGATTTTGACCGGTGCTATGCCATCTTGAAATGCCATGGATCTCAACTTCGGGATGGCTTTCGGCAATAAACTCCGCGAGATAACTTCCCCCCGAACCGGAAATGCCTGTAATAGCAATTCTTTTAAATTCTCTATCGTTCATTTGTAAAATCCCCTATTTCCTTGTGTTGAATAATTTTCGATCTTTTCTTTTAAAACCGAAAAATGCCGGTAAACTACCTCAGGAGGATACTTACGCCATTCGAAAACAATGGGCTTTCCCAGCAAAAAATTATTTTTAGAGATCAGATCTATTTGCCAAGAATCCAAATCTGAAATGTTATGTGAATCATAAATATCGTCATTATCAGAAAGATGCACTTCAAAGATCTTATCCGCGAAATCAGAAAACAATTCTTCAACAAAATCATATTTATCAAACCCGGAAACTTTTGATGCCACGTTTAAATGCCCAAGATCCAACAACAAGCCTATCTTCGGATTGTCTTCATATCGATCCAGAAACTCAATAATATCTTCCTGCGTTTCCAGAAAAGACCTGAACTCACCGGCTTTTAAACGAAAAACGTTTTCTATGCCTATTTTGAAATCTTCTTCCGCGCAAAGAGTAAGCAGGAAATCGATTCCTTTATAAAAATCCTCTTTTGTATTTTTCTTCTTTACGGAATCTTCTTTTCTGTAAAACTCACCTTCCTTTTCATAAAGCGTGGTGTCAAATCCGGGATGGATCGTGTACAAATTAGACGCGAAAGATTTTGACAAACTAATGGCACGCTTAATGACCCGAAAAGTATTATCTCTTTCGTTCCCTTTACTTGCGGCAAGATTCATCACAAAGCCCTGAGAGCTTGGAAGCGGCGGGAAATAATTATGAACCAAAAAGTTAAGATCATACTTATTTTTCAAAAAAACTATTTCCTCTTCCCAACC
>Ga0114918_10000834_pt1 | contig 27126 bp, 25 predicted proteins | sample LantaG_FD_87015 | JGI IMG/M metagenome (GOLD analysis project Ga0114918, IMG submission 87015) | Deep subsurface microbial communities from Baltic Sea to uncover new lineages of life (NeLLi) - Landsort_02402 metaG | ecosystem: Environmental > Aquatic > Marine > Oceanic > Sediment | place...
ACCCCATCCTGGCAGGGAATGGCCAGATCGGCCACGTACTCGACGCCATCCTCCCGGATCAGGTACTCACGCTCCGGAAAGAAGCCGCTTTCCCTGAGCGTCACATAGAGACCGTCTGCCCCCGATATGTAGAGGTCGTTGACCTCCTCAGCGGCTGAGAACCTATCCCATGTGGTGGCGATAAACGATAGCCGGCGCCAGCGCAGACTGGGAATCGGCGGCTCGCGTTGGATGAGCGGTCCGATCTGCAGCTTGTAGTACTGCGCGTCCACACGGGGATGTTCAGGATGGTCTGGAAACAAGTCACGGCGGCGCACAAGCTCGTGGCCGCGCACTTCGGAATACCAATGGATCGCCCACTTGTCCTCGCCAAAGGCGGCTGTGAAGTAAAAAGCCAGCACAGCCGCATCCGTCGTGCACTCCGGCGCGTGGCGAACCGGCACACGATACCAGCCCTCATCCTGAGCCAGGTGAAAGTCGTGGGGTTTCGTCATCACGCCCACGAGAACACGATCCGCCGCATGGAACATACCTCACCTCCAAAACAAGCTTCACGGTGCATCAGGTTACAGTCAGTATAGAAACCGGCAGCGGCAAGTCAAGTGCTGCTTTGAGGATGTCTTGATAACCATGAAACCGCGCCTGTCTATGAGGCGCGCCCGCAACCCGACCCCGGAGACAGTATCTCCGGGGTCGCTTTTTGTGCCCTCCCAATTGACAATCCTGAACGAGTGCTACGATACGGACATAAAGCTACCCTTGATGATGTGAGGAGGATGGTTGCATGCAAATTCACCACATTGCCATCGTCGTGAAGGACCTGGATGCAGCGCTGACGTTCTACAGAGATGCGTTGGGGATCGAAGTTGGCGAGCGACGCGAAGTCCCGGCCGAGGGCGTCGAGATCGCCATCCTGCCCCTGGGAGACTCAGAGCTGGAGCTCCTGGAACCCCTTGATCCGGCGAACAGCATCGGGCGCTTTTTGGACAAGCGGGGTGAAGGCATCCACCACGTGTGTTTGCTCGTTGAGGACATTGCCGCTGCCGTGACACGAATGAAAGACGAAGGTGCGCAGATGGCCACCGAAGTACGCAGTCACCCCGACGGCACCCGGTACGCATTTGTGCACCCGAAGAGCACGCACGGAGTGCTGATGGAGCTGTACGAGAAACCTCAGCCGTAGACAAGCAAATCAGCGGACCGGTCGACGACCGGTCCGCTGATGATCACTCAAACAGTGCCCCTGTGCCTGCAGCAAAGCCAGGCAGTCAGTGAGGGGAACTACGCAGCAGTGACAAGTTCCTTGGCGAGGCTGGCGGCGCGGCTGGCATCAGGGGCATAGCCATCGGCGCCGATTTCGTCAGCGTAAGCCTGGGTCACAGGCGCGCCGCCGATCATGACCTTAACGTCGTCACGAATACCGGCCTCAACCAGCGCGTCGACGGTGTTCTTCATGTTCGGCATAGTGGTCGTCAACAGCGCGGACATGCAGATCACATCCACGCCCTGCTCCGTGACGGACTTCATGAACTGCTCGGGCGATACATCGGTCCCGAGATCGACGATCTCGAACCCGGCACCTTCCAGCATCATGCAGACCAGATTCTTGCCGATATCGTGCAGATCACCCTTGACGGTCCCGGCGGAGACCTTGCCCACAGGCTTGATATCCTCGTCAACCAGTTTCGGTTTGAGGATCGCCAGACCGGCCTTCATAGCGCGCGCAGCGATCAACATCTCGGGGACGAAGTACTCGCCCTCCTCGAAGAGACGACCGACCTCGCCCATGGCCGTAATCATCCCCTCGTTCAACAGAATAGATGCCGACGTTCCCTCATCCAGAGCCGCCTGCACCATTTCCTGGACCAGGTGCATATCCCCATCCATGATACCTTCACGAATAGCCTCTAGCTTGTTAACCATCCTGCTCCCTCCCTAATTGCCGATGTGTGAGCGACGAACCAGCACTGGTTCGCCATTATATAGGACAATGTGATAAAGCCAAGGCGCACAGCCGCTTCGACAGTACAACCATCCCACACGCCATACACGGCCCTATTGTATGCGATGTGTGGGATTTGGGAATGCGGGGTGGAAAAAAGCCACATCCGAGCTTTCCGCTGTGGCCCCCATCTCCGCAACCGATGCGTCTACCGCGCCGTGGACAAGATCGCGCAACTCTGCGGCTGCCATCTCAACCCGCGCATTGACCAGAATCGTAACGCGCGTCCCCGGCAGCTCGGGAATCTCGCTCTCCCAGCCAGCCGTCTCAAGTGTCGGGAAACTGACCTTGATCTGCGTCCCAGCCGCCTCCACAAAGAACTTCAAGTGCCCAATTGAGGCACCGTGCCCAATTGAGGCACCGTGCCCGATCGTGGCCCCCTGGCCGGTCGGCGCACCGTGTTGTGCAAGCCGCGCTAACAGCACACGCATAAACTCCGTCACGACAGTTCGACCGGTCCCATCGCGAACCGTGAAACTCAACCGCTCATCCAGCCAAGCCAGCCCCGCCTCGCCGGCACCGTACCGCTCATAGTCGATATCCAAGGCAGCCGATGGCGGGGCCGCTTGCCCGGCTTCCAGTGCCGCGACCCATCCCAAGACATCCTCCGACTTCAGGGAATTCTGCAGGCGCACCGCCCTCCCGTCGAAGCGCGCCAGTGCCAGGGCGGCCAATTCTTCAGCCTGCTCCGCCGGCAGAAGATCGCGCTTGTTGACGATCAACATCCCGGCTTCCTCGATCTGCTTGTCAAAGACATAGACCACATCATCACTGAACGGCATCGGTTGATCCAGCAAGCGACGCCGGAGCAGACGGGCATCCGCAAAGACCGTGAAGCTGGCGGGCTCGCCCAGCTCTGAGCGCCGCAGCTCTCGCAGTGGTTTCACTACCGTGGCCACGATATCTGCACAAGAGCCCACAGACTCCGCAAAGATCACATCCGGCTGCGCCGTCGCCTTGAGTTGCGCAAGCTGCGTGTCCAAGTCGCTGTAATTGCAGCAGAAGCAGCCCCCCGTCACCTCCACGGTCGGCACACTGGCGCTCTGGAAAAACGCCGTATCCACCAGATAGCGCCCCTGATCGTTCGTGACCACGCCCACTCGCTTGCCGCCGGCCATCAGGGCCTTTGCCGCACCGATGATGGCCGTCGTCTTGCCACTGCCCAGGAACCCACCGACAATATGCAGATCCACAACAATCCTGCTTTCCGTCAACGAGTCACTAAGGGATAGGGGATAAGGGATAAGGCACCAAGGTCTTGCACAAGCCTCAACCTCAGCGCATAGTTCCCCATCCCTTATTCCATAGCACCTTAGTACCCTATCCCCTATCTCCAGGGAGCCGCTTCTCAATCTGCTCCACCAACTCACGGTTGCTTGGGATGATGGAGGAGTAGGTCAACTCACCGTTGATGTAGATACTGGGCAGGTTCTTGACCCCCAGCTTCATCATCCGGGCGATATTCTCCTTCTTCGTGAATTTGTGCTCTACCATCTCCACGCTGTCCCCGACCTCACCCGTGGCCCGCAGGGCAGCATCGCGCATATAGCTGCACGCCGCACAGGTATCGGAGTCGAGTGTGAAGACCTCCACGAGGGGCTTCGCCAGGTTCACATAGTCGGGCAGGACCACGGCATCCAGATCGAAAGTCTCGGATTGGTAATTCTCCAGCATCGCGATGGTCCCCGCTGGGTCGCGCACCGCCTGAACCACACCCACGACATTCTCGACCGGCACATCATAGGGCATATCGCAGCCCGGCGCCAGGATGTAGTTCTGCGGCACACCCAGCTCTCCGCTGTCGGTGGTGGGCGTGACTTTGGCCAACAAATCCACCACGAACTTCATATTGTCCGGCTGGGACCCCAGCAACATATGGGTGGTGAGAGGGATGTTGCCGCCGATCGTGATATTGTAGCGATCCGTGATCTCTTTGGCGCCGGCCAGGTCGATATTCTCATCGATCGAGATCGAATCCGGTCCGGTCTGGCACATCACATCGATATTCTTGGTCGCATCACCGCAGACGAAGAACGCCGAAAAAGCACCCTTCTCCCTGATGAAATCAAAGACCTCGGTGTATGACTCCAACAGCAACTTCTTGAAGTGGCGCGGCGAAATCTGGGAGACCAGCGGGTCGACAATGGCAATCACGTCCATCCCGGCATCGATGTACATCTCGGCCATGCGCTTGGCAACAGCCACGGAATAGGCAATCAGGTCGCGAAGAAACTCCGGCTGGTCGAACATATCCATGAAGATCTCGGTGCCGCGCAGGTGGGAGGCCAACGTAAAGACGCCCGTTACAAGGCCATACAGCGCTGTGGTCTCTCCGACTTCAGCTTTCATGCGCCGCATAACATTCAGGATCATCGGCAAACGGCCATCCGTAGCTTCCGGGAGATAGCTAGGGACCACCATATCTGTGGCCAAAGGGTGCGCAGCCACCGTCGGCGGGGCCTTCTCTGCCCAAAGCAGGTCGCATCCGAGGATCTCTGCCTCGACCTGCAGATCGAATACCACAGGCTGCCCATCCGGTCCGTAGGTCCGGTTCACAGCCAGCAAGGCCTCGAACAGCTTGTCGCCATCGGTCAGCACTTCGTTGGCCGAGTACCCCAAGAGCTTCCCCGCGTGGACTCCCGCAAAAGGAACCCACGGAATTGCATCAACGGGCTCATGCTTGAGCGCGCTGAACAGCAGCGTTTTTCCCGACATAGGATCTGCCTCTACATTATGGATTCTACCAACACTAGACACTGGTTTCTACACCCAATCCCCGAGGAAACAACCGCGGGATCTCCACTGCCATACACCGATCTTGCACAAAGGAGATGCCGGCCTCAATCGCGAGGGCTTGCGCGGCCCCATTGACGATGCCCAACTGCAGCCAGATCAAGCTGACATCGCCCCGCTCGCGGTGGCGACGCACGGCTTCCTCAACCACGGCCAACGCATCCTCGGAGGGGCGAAACACATCCACGATATCGACGCTCCCCGGCACATCCATCAGACTCGCGCAGCACGGCCGGCCGAGGATCTCATCGGCGAAGGGATTGACTGGGATCACATCAAGGCCGGTCCGGATCAGAAAAGCAGGCACACGGTGCGACGCCTTGGTCGGGCTGCGCGACATCCCATAGACGACAGCCGAGCGGCTGCCCACCAGCAAACGACGAAGTTCAGCATCATTCATTGGATCTGTGTTTCTCCGGAAGCATACACCGGGATTGCCGGGATTGGTCCCGCCAATTCGCCGTAAGTCTACCCGATAGAGGGAACAGAGCAAGCACGAATGGTTGACACATCAAGCGAATCTGGTATAATTCACAATCGGGATGCAGCAGAATCCTGAGACGGACCCTACGCCTGGATTTGCTACGAAAGGAATCCGGGCGGTTTGTATGCAATGGACGTGCTCAGGCGGCTCATCCCAAAACACGGGTATCTGAAAGGAAATGTACTGCGATGAACGAACGTGAAGTTGGTGTTGTGAAATGGTTCAATGCGGCCAAGGGCTACGGCTTCATCTCACGTGAAAGCCAGGAAGATGTCTTCGTCCACTTCTCGGCAATCCAGTCCGAGGGTTTCAAGAAGTTGGTTGAAGGACAGCAGGTTGAGTTCTCCCTCGAGGAAACCGACAAGGGTCTGCAGGCGAGCAACGTCGTCGCTCTGTAACCGAGGTCCATCACTCCAGCCAAGTAACATAGGAAGCCGTCTGGTCCAAGACCAGACGGCTTTCGCTTTCCCCAATTTCATGACGGCCCTCGCGCTTGCCTCTTTGCTGTTTCGTACTATGATAGTTTCACACTTGATACAAAATGAAGACTCGATAAGTTTGACTGCACCGTGCGCAACAGAACCGGATCCGTTGGTTGCGACAAGGTCTGCCCATAGGGCGGGCTTTACCCGCACCCCACGCGGACGCCGGGCGCCGGCATCAACTTGTCGAGTCTTTTCTTGTGTCACACTTCATCCATAAGTCAAGGAGATAGAGAACGACATGGGTAGGATTCGCAGATTGGTGTTGGATACATTGAAACCACACGATCCCAGTATCATCGAATTGGCCGACCAGCTCAGCGATCTCGACGGGATCTCAGCGGTGAACATCAGCATCTACGAAATGGACCGCAAGGTTGAAAATGCCAAGATCACGATTGAGGGCGACTCCATTAGCTACGAGATTGTCTCGGAGCTGATTGAGGAGATGGGGGGCGCCATACACTCAGTGGATGAAGTCGCGGCGGGCCGGCACATCATCGACGATGCCGAGACGTTACAAGACTGATGCCACTGTGGCGACTCAAGAAGTCGGCAAACGTGCTGGCGATGACATGACTTGGGTAGCCTGTTGCGCCGGATTCAGGAGTGCAACAAACTCGCTAACATAGGTAGCATTGCCCGCCGCTCTTTTGCGATGAACGCATTTGATGGTGTCTTGACCATCGTAGTGTGTTGATGGGCTCTCGCCATTGCTGGCCGCGCTTGTTGTACTGATCCCCTTCTTTGTGCGCGGCTCACTACCGGATATCTACTGGGCCCACTACAGCTCACTGGCCACCGCGCTCCTGACCCTATTTGGCCTGGGCCTCTTCTTGGGACGTATCAGCGAAAAGAACATGGCGTCATATGGTGCCAAGACTGCAGTAGCCGGCGTAGCATCTATTGTCATCGGCATGTTGCTGGGCCAGCACTGAATCTTTGACATCGCTCTGAACAATGCTATGATTTGCCCCGCTGATGCGGGCTGGGTGTAACGGGCCGGCACATGCCGGCCCGCTTAGTTACCGGCCTGCACCGGCAATGTGAAATTGTAAGCGTACATCCAACTGGAAGGTCGTGGATACTGCCATGATGGACAAGCTGCGCGCACGAAAACCCATCTATACGGTATTGATCGCCGTCATCATTGCCACAATCCCCTGCTACTGTCTCGGGTTTGTGTCAATGGCGATTCGCCCTTCCCCGGTCACGCCGACACCGGTCCCCGCGGCCACGGAGACTCCTGTCCCGGGCGCCAGTGCCACGCCGTATGAAGTTGGCCCCGGCACGGGAACACCTTCCAAGACGCTGCAGGCCACGCCAACACAGTGGTTTCCGCCTACACGGACACCCACACCGACGGCAACAGAGACGCCGCTGCCGAGCATGACGCCGACCGATACACCCACGCCGACGCCCACCAGCACGGCGACGGAGACGCTGACCCCAACGCCAACGCTGACAGCCTCACCAACGGCATCGCCAACGGCAACAGAGACGCTGCTGCCCACGGCGTCACCGACGGCAACATCTCAGCCATCCTTGACGCCGACCGATACACCGACGCTGACGTGGACACCGGAGCCGACAGTCACTATCACGGCAACGGTTGAGATCACGGCAACAGCCACCATCACGCCCTGACACGAGGAGACGCTTGGATACCCACGAACTGCTCCGAACCCTTGCTGACGCCCCTGGACCTGCTGGACGAGAGAGCACCATCTGCGATATTCTGATGGATCTCTGGCGGCCTCTAGTGGATGACATCCACGTGGACGCAATGGGCAGCCTCATCGCGCTGCAGCAAGGCACCTTGCCGGACACCGGCGATCGGCGAGCCGTGATGGCCGCCGCCCATATGGATGAGATCGGCCTAATTGTGACCGGCATTGAACGTGGGTTCCTGCGCATCCATGCCCTCGGCGGTGTGGATCGCCGTGTTTTGTTGGGGCTGGAGGTCCGCGTCCACGGGCGCAGTGAGCTCCCGGGCGTCATTGGCAGCCGCCCCCCGCATGTGCTGCCGGCTTCGGAGCGCCGGAAGGTCTTGCTATGGCACGAGCTTTTCGTAGATGTGGGCCTGCCGGAAGAAGAAGTCAAGAGGCTGGTACGTGTGGGCGATCACATCACCATACACCAGACCGTAACAGCCCTCAAGAACGGCCGGGCGGCGGGAAAAGCGATGGACAACCGCGCGTGTGTTGCTGCACTGACACTGACCCTGGAGGCCCTGCGCCATCGCGCTCACGCGTGGGACTTCTACGCCGTGGCCACCGTGCAAGAAGAAGTAGGCGTCAAAGGCGCTATCACCAGCGCGTATGGTGTGGCGCCTGACCTCGCCGTTGCCCTCGATGTCACTTTTGCCATCCAGCACAACGACAGTGACCCAGGTGCGTTTGAGCTGGGCAAGGGGCCAACGATCGGCGTGGGGCCCAATTGCCACCCGCAGATCGTCACCCGTCTGAACGAAGCCGCGGCCGCCGACGAGGTCCCCACAACCATCGAACCGTTGCCCGGTTCCAGTGGTACCGACGCATGGGGAATTCAAGTGGCCCGTGAGGGCATCCCATGTGGCTTGATTTCCATCCCGGTACGCTATATGCACCAGCCGGTAGAGGTGGTCGAGCTAAAAGACATCGAACGCACGAGCCGGCTGCTTGCCGGCTTCGTAGTCAGGCTGGAGAGCGATTACATCCCGAAGTGGGAGGATGCCGCCGCGGCGGACGCTGAAGAGGAAGCTCCCTCCGGCAAAGATGCTGCCTCAGCGGACGCGTCAGAGGAGGCGCACGCATGAGCGATCTGATCACCCACCTGGAGGCGCTGTCCAACGCGCCGGGCATCTCCGGCGACGAGATTGAAGTACGCAGAATCATCCGCCCGTTGATCAAGGATTCGGTCGATGATCTGCGCGTTGATCCCATGGGTAACCTCATCGCCTACAGAGCCGGCACAGGCGCATCACCGCTGCGTGTGCTCATCACGGCACATATGGATGAGGTTGGCCTGATGGTCATCGGGCACCATGAGGACGGCTCTCTCAAGATCGATACTGTCGGCGGCATCCCTGCCAGACTGCTCCCCGGCCTGAGCGTGCGTGTAGGCAAGAAGAGCCTGCCGGGCGTCATCGGCCTTCAGGCGATTCACCGCGCCGGCGGTTCGGACAAAGCGCCCAGCATCAGCCAACTGGCCGTTGACATCGGCGCCAAATCCAAAGACGAAGCCGAGCGCCTCGCTCCGGTGGGGACATCCATCGTCTTTGCGACGCGTTTTCAGACGATCGGCAACAGCTGTCTGGGGAAAGCACTCGATGACCGCGCCGGCTGCGCCATCCTCGTCGACCTTCTGCTGGGGGAACGATTTCCCTTTGACGTTTACGGCGTCTTCACCGTGCAGGAGGAGGTGGGACTGCGCGGCGCACACGTAGCTGCCTACACGGTCGAGCCCGATTATGGTATCACCCTGGAAAGCACGCTGGCCGATGATCTGCCCAAGGAAGAAGCCGATGTCAGCCCTACCACGGAGCTGGACAAGGGCCCAGCCATCACGGTGATGGATCGTTCCTACATTACGCCGCCCCGTCTCTTGCGCCACTTTGTGCGCGTAGCTGAGGTGGCGGGCCTGCCCTTCCAGTTCAAGCAGCCCGGCATCGGTGGCACAGATTCCGGCGGGGTGCATCGAGCCAAAGCCGGTGTGCCCGCTATTACCGTGGCGATTCCGTGCCGCTACATTCACAGCCCGGTCTCCCTGCTGCGCCAAAGCGATCTCATCGCAACGGCCCGACTCGTCAATGCCGGCGTGCGTCAACTAGCCACGCAAGACCTGCACACCATAGGATAACCAAGCGAGTATCGCACACCGACAGTGCACACAGGCGTGGCGCACCCGGACCTCGGCACCATGCCGCTGAGATAGCGAGACCCGAAGACAAGGAGAAAACCTTGGATCTTACACTACTGGAGACACTGACCCAGACGTTCGGCCCCTCGGGCTACGAAGACGACATCCGCAGCGTCATACTCAAGTCCGTCGAGGCCTTCGCTGATGAGACGCGTGTTGACCCCCTGGGTAGTTTGGTTGCCTACCGCAAGGGTACCGGCGAGACACCCAAGAAGATCATCCTTGCTGCCCATATGGATGAGATAGGTCTGATGATCACGCACGTTGAGGAACACGGATTCCTCCGCTTCACATCCATCGGCGGCGTGCAAGCCCTGTCCCATATCGGACAGCGGGCCAGATTTGCCAACGGAATGACGGGTCCAATCTATGTGGAGCGCCAGGATCCTCCCAAGCCGCCGGAGCTTCACCACTTGTATGTAGACGTTGGGGCGACCAGCCGTGAAGACTGCCCCATTGGCGTGGGTGAGACCGGCGTCTTTGTCGGGCCACTCGTGCAGCAGGGCACCCGGTTGATCAGCAAGACGATGGACGATCGCGTTGGCTGCTATATCCTCATTCAGGTGCTGCAGCGTCTGAAGGATTCCCCCAACGATGTGTACATGACTTTCACCACGCAGGAGGAGATCACTCTCTCCGGGGCGCGCACCTCAGCCTTCCGCATCGATCCGGATGTCGCAATCTCGCTGGATGTCACTGCCACAGGCGACACCCCGAAGGCGCTACCTATGGATGTCAGCCTCGGTAAGGGCCCGGCTGTCAAGGTGAAGGATTCGGGCATGATCGCACATCCACGTGTCCGCGATATGCTGGTTGAGGCCGCGGAGCGAGCCGGCGTGCCCTACCAGATGGAGATTCTGTTGGGCGGCACGACGGATGCAGCTGCAATGCAGCTGGTGCGGAGCGGCGTGCCCAGTGGCTGTCTGAGCATACCTTGTCGCTACATTCACAGCACGGCGGAGATGGTGGATCAGGCCGATGTGGAGAACGCAATCGAGGTCTTGCTGGCCTTGCTCAGCAAGCCGATCTAGACAAACTCAAAGAAACGCGCGACCAAACTTGTGGCGCGAAGTCCCGTGTCCTTCGACCGTACTTCTGTTTACAATGTTCGTCGATTTATGTTATCATGTACCCATCACATACCGGTCCCGAGGGTAGGAGGAGAATCATGGAACGGGTGCGTGTCCTGCGACTGATCGCGCTCATGCTGATGACGGCTTCGCTGCTTCTGACCGCATGTGGTGGGGGAAATGCAGGTGAGGCGCCCCCTACAAGTGCACCGGCAGCCAACAACGAAGCCCCGGCAGAGAACACTGATGATGCCGGCGACGAAGAAGCGCCTGCCGTGGCGGCGCCAACAGCGACGCTGACCCTGGTGGAGCAGATCCCGGATGTGCTTGCCATACATCCCGACGCATTCGATTTTGAGATCAATGCCGTAAGTGATACGTACGTCTATCTTGTCCCAATGATGGTTGCGGAAACGACCGAGTATATGTTGACAGAGCTCAAAGCACTGGGCTGGGAGGAGCTGGGAAAGCCAACCGTTATGGGACATCTGCCAACGCTGAATCTGCAGATGGACAAGAGCCGGTTGTCGATCAGTATGCAGGACAATGAGCGCTCCGAGACGACGCGTGTCCAGATGGTGTTAATGCAGCAGTAAATGCTCTTGGTGGAAGCCTTTTTGCCGGCTTCCGGAACATGGTCTACAGGAGGCCGGGTGGAGAGCCTAGAATTAGCTAACCAGATTGTAGAAGTCATTGTCGACATACAGGGAGAAGATGTACTGATTCTGGATCTCACAGAAGTCACGACGTTTACTGACTATTTTGTCATTTGCACTGCCAATAGCCGTCGACAGCTTGATGCACTCCAGAGCGCGATCCGTGAGGCCATGAAACATGTAGGTGAGACGCTGCTCACCAAGAAAGTCGAGGGTGACGCCGACGCAGGGTGGATTCTCGTTGACTTCAACAGCGTCATTGTGCACCTCTTCAGCGAAGAGATGCGTGCGTACTACCAGATAGAAGAACTGTGGCGGAACGCACGGACCGTCGCCCACATTCAGTGATCTGATTTTGGTCGGGAAAGGTCAACAGAAACTACCGAGGCCCGGGACTTAGCTGAGTCCCGGGCCTCGTGCTGAGGGTGAGATTAGGGTCGCCTTTCTCTTTAGGGACATTAACCAGATATCCATCCGTGCAACCTGACCGCTAGGGAGCAATTCTGGCCCGTAGACGTCCACTATGCCCACCATCGTGAGAGCCACAACTGCCCCAGCCGGCTCTCTGGTTGTGCATTTCAGGATGGGGCCTATCGTCAAGTTAGCAGGCACGGCTGAACTAGCGAGGCACACACCGCCCATCCTGAAATGCGCCCAAATCAGCACTCTGTTGACACGTCCGGCAATCTAGGTATAATCTTTCCGATGAAGCGGAGGGTAAACCAAGCTCCAATGCAGAGCTGGCGGTCCTACCTCAAGTGGTTGAAACCAGGTCTCGGCGTCAAGCGCTGGCTGCTATTCTTGGTCCTCGGCGTCGGCTTGCTGAGTCTGGGCATGGCGATGGCGCTGCGGGCCCTCTATCCCCTCCCTCAGTTCTTTTACTTTCTGACATTGCAGTTCTTGCCACGCGGGTTGAGAGCCAGTCTTGTCCTACTGATAGGAATCTTGGCGATCATATACGGCCTTCGGGGACTCTATCGCGCAATCCTGGAACCGTTCCTTGTGGGCGCGGCACAGTCTGTCCCGGAAGTCATCTATGATTACCGGCGCCGGGGACGTGGGCCGAAGATCGTTGTGATGGGCGGGGGAAACGGCCAGGCAGTATCACTGCGTGGACTCAAGGCCTTCACCTCCAACCTCACCGCGATCGTCACGGTTGCTGACGATGGAGGATCATCAGGGCGATTGCGCCGGGACATCGGCATTCTCCCGCCGGGAGACTTCCGAAACTGTATTGCTGCTCTGGCAAATGACGAATCCCTGGTCACGCGCTTGTTCCACTACCGCTTTGCCGGCGGACAAGGCTTGCGCGGACATAGCTTCGGCAACCTGTTTATCACGGCGATGGCCGGAGTGACCGGGTCGTTCGAGTCTGCGCTCAGGGAATCCAGCGAGGTCTTGGCCGTTCAGGGCCAAGTACTACCCAGCACGCTGGAGACGGTGACGCTGTGTGCGGACGTCGCATGTGAAGAGGGCACACCGGAGCGTGTCTACGGGGAGTCCGAGATTCCGAAGGCCAACGGCCGCATCCTACGCGTCATGCTGGATCCGGCAGACCCAAGTGCGTATCCCGGCGCGATTCAGGCGATCCTTGCGGCAGAGCTGATCGTCATCGGTCCAGGCAGCCTGTACACTAGCTTGCTGCCGAACTTGCTGGTTCCGGAGATCGTGCAAGCGCTAAAGGCGGCGCCCGCACCCAAGGTCTACGTGTGCAACGTAGCGACACAACCGGGTGAGACGGACCACTACACGGCTGAAGCACACCTCAGCGCACTGGAACAGCATCTGGGCAAGGACGTGATTGACATTGTCCTGGTTAACTCTCAAGTGCCCAGCGGAGAATCCTTCGGTGACGGCACCGAATGGGTGAAGCCGGACATCGCAGCCCACGGCAGTCAGCGGCTGGTCTGTGCTAATCTCGTGGATGAGACACAGGCAGGGCATCACGATAGCCACAAACTCGCGCGAGAGCTGCGCGCAATGCTCAGGTAGGGGTTGGAGATGTGCGATTGGCGATCATCCATTGGTATGGTCACCAATCCTAGATTTCTAACCAACGGCAGATCTGTAGACACAATAAGGAGTGACTATGACTACGAAAGTCGGGATTAACGGTTTTGGTCGTATTGGGCGCCAGGTACTGCGCACGATTATGGAGCGCCACCCAGACGAGTTGGAAGTGGTCGCTGTCAATGACCTCTTCCCCACCTCCACAAACGCGCACCTTTTTAAGTACGACTCCAACTTCGGCACGTTCGACGGCGACGTTGAGCACACCGAGGACACCCTCATCGTCAACGGTCACGAGATCAAGGCTTTTGCCATTCGCAACCCCGAGGAACTCCCCTGGGGCGAGATGGGCGTCGACATCGTCGTTGAATCGACCGGTTTCTTCCGCGACCGAGCGGGTGCCTCCAAGCACATCACCGCCGGCGCGAAGAAGGTCATCATCAGCGCCCCCGCCAAAGGTGAGGACATCACCATTGTGCTCGGCGTCAATGACGGCGACTACGACAGTAAAAAGCACGATATTATCTCGAATGCCTCCTGCACGACCAACTGCTTGGCTCCCGTGGCCAAGGTCCTGTCGGACAAGTTCGGCATTGAGTACGGTCTGATGACCACGATTCACTCCTATACCAACGACCAAAATCTCCTGGACCAGGGCCACAAGGACATGCGCCGCGCTCGCGCCGCCGCCTCCAATATCATCCCCACCACCACCGGTGCCGCCAAGGCCGTTGCCCTGGTTCTGCCCGAGCTGGAGGGTATTGTCGACGGTATGGCTATGCGTATCCCGACCCCGACGGTCTCCGTTGTGGATCTCGTCGTCACGCTGAAGACCGACACCACCGCCGAAGAGGTCAACGCCGCCCTCAAAGCAGCCTCCGAGAACGAGCTCAAGGACATCATGGGCTTCAGCGAAGAGCCCTTGGTCTCGATGGACTACAAGGGCGACAGCCGCTCCTCCATCGTGGACGCCGACCTGACCAAGGCTATAGGTCCACGGATGGTCAAGGTTATCTCCTGGTACGACAACGAGTGGGGTTACTCCTGCCGGGTCGCCGATCTGGCAGCCTTGGTCGCCAGCAAACTCTAGAGAATAGGCTCTAGCCTATGATAACCCAGAAGGGATAGGGCAATGTGCCTTATCCCTTCTTCTTAGTCGAGGGAGACAACGGTTACTCTAAGGAGATAACGGTTACCCTAAGGAGGTAACATGGACAAGAAAACTGTTCGCGATGTCGATCTGAAGGGCAAGCGCGTCCTGATGCGCGCCGACTTCAACGTTCCGCTGGATGGCACCACCATCACCGATGACACCCGTATCCGGGCAGCGCTCCCCACCATTCAGTACATCCTTGACAACGGCGCCTCGTTGGTTCTGATGTCCCATCTCGGTCGGCCCAAGGGCGCTACCCCGGCCCTGAGCCTACAGCCGGTGGCCGATCGCCTGGGTGAGCTTCTCAGCAAGCCCGTCAAGATGGCACCCGACGTTATCGGTGACGAGGTCCAGGCAATGGCGGAGGCATTGGCGCCCGGCGGTGTTCTTCTGCTGGAAAACACCCGCTTCTACAGCGAAGAGAAGAATAATGACCCTGCATTCTCGGCCAAGTTGGCGGCCATGGGTGACCTCTTCGTCAACGACGCGTTCGGCACCGCGCACCGTGCGCATGCCAGCACTGTGGGCGTGACCGATACTCTGCCCGCCGTGGCCGGTTTCCTTATTGAGAAGGAGATCGCGTTCCTCGGCAAAGCGACCAGCAACCCCGAATCCCCCTACGTGGTGATCCTCGGAGGTGCCAAGGTCTCTGACAAAATCGCCGTAATCGAGAACATGCTCGACAAGGCGGACACCATCTTGATCGGCGGCGGTATGGCCAACACCTTCTTCAAGGCGCAGGGCCTCGAGATGGGCGATTCGCTCGTCGAGGACGACGCCGTCGACACCGCCACGGCCCTGATAGCCAAGTCCGGTGGCAAGATCGTGCTCCCTGTGGACGCCACGGTTGCCGACGCGTTCGACAATGACGCCAATATGAAGGTCGTCGATGTCGACGCCGTTGAGCCCGGGTGGCGCATTCTGGATATTGGCCCCAAGACGATCGCGCTCTTCCAGGAAAAACTGGCCTGCGCCAAGACCGTTGTCTGGAACGGGCCTATGGGCGTCTTCGAAATGCCCAACTTCGCCGTGGGCACCTTCGCCATTGCCGAGACGCTGGCCAACATCGACGCCGTGACGATCATCGGCGGTGGCGATTCGGCCTCGGCCGTCAACAAAGCCGGTGTGGCCGACAAGGTCAGCCACGTCTCCACCGGTGGCGGCGCAAGCCTGGAGTACCTGGAGGGCAAGGTCCTGCCCGGCGTTGCGGCGCTCGAGGACAAGTAAGCCCCACCACTACAGTCTGTTCGCGCCAACCCACCGGTGCGAGACACAGATTCACCCATACAGCCCCGGGCGCTGGCACACCACCAGTGCCCGGCCTATAGGAGGAGATGCAGATGCACAAACCATTCATCGCCGGTAATTGGAAAATGAACAAGACCGTGGCCGAAGCCACGGAGCTGGCCGCCGGGCTCAAGGACGCCTTGGCCGGCGTCACCGACGCCGACATCGCCGTCTGCCCCACCGCAACCGCCCTGAACGCAGTGAGCAGCATCCTGGCAGGCGCCAACATCGGCGTGGGTGCCCAGAATATGTACTGGGAGGAGAGCGGCGCCTATACAGGCGAGATCTCCCCGCTGATGGTCAAAGAGTCGGCAGAGTACGTGATCCTTGGCCACTCCGAGCGCCGCCAGTACTTCGGCGAGACCAACGAGACCGTCAACAAGAAGATCAAGACCGCCCTGGCCTATGGGCTGAAGCCCATCGTCTGCATCGGCGAGAGCCTAGAGCAGAATGAGGCCGGCGAGACCGTGAGCTTCGTCGGCGGACAGATCAAGGGCGCCTTTGCCGGAATCAGCGCCGATGACGCGAAGAAGGTCACACTGGCCTACGAGCCCATCTGGGCCATCGGCACCGGACGCACCGCCAGCCCCGAGGATGCCGACAACACCATCCGCGCGGCCATTCGCGATGTCCTGAAGGAACTCTACGACGGGGTGACCGCAGAGACTATCCGCGTTCAGTACGGGGGCAGCGTCAAGCCCAACAACATGGCCGCCTACATCGTCATGCCCGAAATCGACGGTGCCCTGGTCGGTGGCGCGAGCCTCAAGGTCGACTCCTTCGCCGGTATCGTGACGGCTGCAGTTGAGGCGCTCAAGAGCTAGATCCCGCCGGCTGCCTCCCTGGGCGGCCCTCCCAGGGAGGCAGCCGGTCTTCGAATCCATTGGAACTGACACGACTCGGGGGGCCCACGCAGGCCTCCCGAGTCGCAGCTTTTTTGAGCACAGCAAATCCCGGGGCAAACAGGAGGAAACCTATGCTTGACGAGACACGACTTCGCGCCTACATGCAGCGGGCTGAAACTGAACTTCGCGAAAACATCCTCCCCTTCTGGATCCAACACACGGTGGATCAAGAGAACGGTGGGTTCTACGGCAGGGTCACCAACGACCTCCACGTGGATAAAACCGCACCGCGAGGGGCATTGCTGACATCCAGGATTCTCTGGACGTATTCGGCGGCGTATCGCCGCTACCGGAACGCTGCTTATCTGAAGATGGCTGACTGGGCCTATGAAGACTTGATGACCCGCTTCTGGGATGAGGAATACGGCGGCCTCTACTGGATGGTGGATGTAGACGGGGGCCCAATCAGAAACCGCAAACAGGTCTACGGGCAGGCCTTCGGCATCTACGCCTTAGCCGAGACCTATGCAGCGACCGGGAAAGAAGCCGCCCTCCAGAAAGCCCAAACGATCTTCCAGGCGCTGGAGCAGCATGCCTACGATCCTACCTACAAGGGCTACTTCGAGGCATTCACACGCGACTGGCAGATGGCCGACGACATGAGCCTCAACGCGGGCGAGCAGAGCGAGATGAAGTCCATGAATACCAGCATCCACATCATGGAAGCCTTCACCAACCTGCTCCGCGTATGGCCTGACGAGACTCTCAGAAGCCGGCTCAGCGAACTCATTGGCGTGATGATGGACCATATCATCAGCGCCGAGACCTACCACACCATTCTCTTCTTCGATGAGACGTGGGCACCACGCTCTGAGAACGTCTCGTACGGGCACGATATCGAGACGAGTTGGCTCCTGGTGGAAGCGACCGAAGTCCTCGGCGATCCGGCCCTCCACGAGCGGGCCGAGGCCATCGCCAAGAAGATGGCGCAGGCGGTCTACGATGAGGGCGTTGACCCCGACGGCGCCGTAGTCTATGAGGCAGGCCCTGAAGGGCTTGTGGACTCGACCAAGCAGTGGTGGCCGCAGGCGGAGGCCGCGGTGGGTTTCCTCAACGCCTACCAGCTTACAGGTGAGGCCCACTTTCTGGAGGCAGCGTATCGAAGCTGGGACTTCATTGACGCCTACCTGGTCGACAGGAGATACGGCGGCTGGATCCGGTATGTCAAGCGAGATCACACCGTACCGGAAGATATCTCAGAAGACGGGGCCAAAGTCAGCTTCTGGAAGTGCCCCTACCATAATGGACGCGCATGTATGGAGCTGGCAGAACGTCTCCACAGACTGCTCACTTCTTGACGACAGCCGGGCCGCCCCGATATGGGCGGCCCGGAGTGTTTTGCTCAGGGTTGTCCTCGGCCCGGCTACTTCCGCTTCGCAGCTTCCTCTGCGTAGGCCGTGGGGTGGATGCCGGCATGGTAGGCCTCAGGCTTGGCCAGGTCCTTGGCACTCACAAAACCCGGGCGGCTGTACGACGCCAGCTCAAAGTCCTTGTCCATCTTGATCGCATCAAACGGACAGAACTCGGCACAGAATCCACACGTCATACACTGGCTCGTATCGAGATAGTATGACACGGGATAACGCCGAGGACGGCCCGTCTCGGGCTCCTTGGCACGCTGGATCCAGATGCACTGCACAGGACAGATCTGGGCACAGATGCCGCAGGCTGTGCAACGCAGTTGCTCGGTCTCGGCGTCGATGACGAAAAACGGGAAGTTCCGGTAGCGCTCGGGCAGCTCACGCCGTTCGGAAGGGTATCGGACGGTGAAGACACCGTGCGTACGCTCCCCCCGGGCCACACCCGGGATGGAACCGCCCTCGCCCGTGCCCTCTTCACCCCGCGATAGCCAGGAACGCACATCCTCGACATAGGTCATGGCGAAGTGATACAGTGTCATCCAGAGTGTTTTGATGATTCCCCAACCGTACATTAGCGGTCCACCTCCCCCATCGTGAGATCAATGCTCCCAAGGACCGCCACGATGTCCGCAATCTTGCCACCACGGGTGAGTTGGCTGAGCGGCGTCAGGTTGAGCAGCGAGGTCGCCCGGATGTGATAACGGTAAGGGTTCGCACCACCATCAGAGACGAGATAGAAGCCCAACTCCCCCTTCGGGGCCTCAATGCGCCCATACGTCTCACCGGGCGGTATCCGCATACGCGGTGAAAGGCGGTGGGACTGGATATCTCCCTCGGGGACTTGATCCAACGCTTGACGCAGGATCTTCAGGCTCTGCCAGATTTCATCAAAGCGCAGGGCAACGCGCGCGAAGACATCGCCGGCCTGCCGAGTGACCACATCGAACTCGAACCGCTCGTAGATCCCGTAGGGCTCGGCACGACGCACATCGTACGGAACGCCGCACGCTCGCAGGACAGGACCGGAAACGCCACAGGCAATCGCATCTGCCTTTGACAGAGCCCCCACGCCCATACTTCTCGCCTGCAGAATCTCGTTATCCAGAAGGAAGCTCTGCATCTCCTTGACCTTCCTGGGCAGTCGCTCGTGTACGAGCTGTTTAGCCTGGCCGAGCCAGCCATCCGGGAGGTCAGCAGCCACGCCGCCGGGCCGCATGTAGTTGAACATCATACGACCACCAGAAACGGCCTCAAAGAGATCCAAGATCAACTCCCGCTCCTCTAGAGCATAGAGCGATCCTGTGAAATACAGCCCCAACTCATTGCTGAAGAAACCTGCAGCGAGCATATGGTTGACGACGCGAGAGAGCTCGGACATGATGATCCGGATATACTCAGCACGCTCCGGAATCTTCCACCCCAGCAGCTTTTCCATCGCCAAGCAATAGGCGAGGCTGTTGGTCATCCCGTTCAGATAGTCCAGCCGGTCGGTATAGGGGATGTTCTGCAGCCACGTATTGCGCTCGCCGATCTTCTCGTGGTTGCGGTGGAGGTAGCCGAAGACCGGTTCCAGATGCCGTACCGTCTCGCCATCCAGACGCACCGCCATGCGGAAAACACCGTGCGTGCTGGGGTGATGAGGCCCCATATTGAGGATCATCTCCTCGGTCTTCAGGGGTTTGTCGGGATCCTGATCGGCCGATAGCATCCGCTCGTAGAGCAGGCGGTCCGCTTCACTGAATTCATCATCCATCGGCGGGCTGCTATCCAGCAGACCTTGTCGACTTTGGCGAATATTCGCGTGGCTCGGCGTGCGCTCCTCGGCATAGAGCGGATCGCCGCCATCAGGAAACCGGCTGCGAAAGGGCTTGTGCTCTTCCTCGTAGTAAGCTTCCCGCCAATCCTTGCGCATAGGGAAGCCATCGAAGCCCTCCCACATCAACAGCCGCCGCAAGTCGGGGTGTCCCTCAAAACGCACGCCGAACATGTCCCACACCTCACGCTCCTGGAGGTTGGCCGCGGGGAATTCCGGCGTGATGGACGGCAAGATAGCGCCGTCGCGCGTCGTGTGGACGTGCAGCGCGACGTAGCCGCCACCCTCCAATCTGAACAGATGGTAGACGACATCAATGTGCGGTGGGAATTGCTCGAGCGGCTCAGGGTAGTCAACCGCCGTCAGATTTGAGAGATACACATACCCGAGTTCATCACGCAGGAATTTCAGCACCGGCAAGAGGTGCCGCGAATGCACCAACACACCTTCATACCTTGGCCGCGACATCAACAAAGAGCGCGATACTGCACGAATCATCCGGTGCGGAGTTGCCTGTGGGTAGTCCTCGCCCTCCCCGCGTTCAGGGGGTTCTGCCGGGCTAAGCGCACCGGGGAAGTGCTCCTGGAGACGTTCCCAAACCTCTGCCGGCATATCAAGCGGTAAGTGTGCCATACTAAGCGTCCTTGTCCTTCGGTCCTACCAGCCCCTCAAGATCACGCCAGTTGATCAGATCAGACCCCAGGATTGGCTCCGGAACGCCCTCATCCGCACCGGGTTGGAACGCCCGGATATCCTTGATCGACTCGTGATCAAAGCGCGCGTGCAGGGCCAGAATGCCTTGAATCAGCGCCTCCGGTCGTGGTGGGCAGCCAGGGATATAGACGTCAACCGGGATCAAGCGATCGACCCCCGAGACGACGTTGTAGCCTTCCTTAAAAGGTCCTCCCGAGATCGCACACGCGCCCATCGCGATGACGTACTTAGGCTCGGCCATCTGGTTGTAGAGGCGGACCAGCAAGGGAGCCATCTTCTTCGTCACCGTGCCGTTGACAATCATCAGGTCCGCCTGGCGGGGACTGGCACGCATGATCTCCATCCCAAACCGAGCTGTATCATAGCGCGACGCGGCAGTAGCTATCATCTCAAACGCACAACACGCCAGACCGAACAGCATTGGCCAGAGGGACCGTTTGCGCGACCAGGCGTAGACTTGATCCAGAGTGGTCAGTTGAACCGAAGACTGAAGCTCAGGAGGAATCTCGGGCAAGTTCAGCTCACCCTGCAGCCGAGTAGATCTCGTCATAAAAGCACCTCTCAAACTCAAGGGGCGAGAGCAATCTCGCCCCTCCGATGGGGAAGGCGGGATTTGAACCCGCACGCCTTGCGGCACATGATCCTAAGTCATGCTCGTCTGCCAATTCCGACACTTCCCCGCACGACGGGATTATACCGCCAAACCTCGGATGAGCAAGAAGAGCCTACCCGAGAGCAACCCAGCCAGACCCGCCGGACCCGGACAAGCCGCACTCTTCAGGGTGCCGGGGCTTGGTCAATCATCTCTTTCAGAGCCTCATAGGCCGGACGGCTCCGGGCGCCTTCCCAGGACCCGAAGTCACGGTCAAATCCCCACCAGAACGGGTCAGCGATGGCCCACCAATACTCCTCGTTATCCGGGGTCCATTTGGAGTCGGGAAAGTTCCACACAAACATAGGCCCGATCCACGGAGCCCAGTGGGCCTGCGCATACTCGTAGGCCCGCACGAGATAATCACCCTGTTCTTCCGGAGTCACGGCAAACCACGCATAGTCCGGATGTTCAGGACTCGGGTTGGTGTGCCAACCGAATTCCAATATGGCGACTTGCTTGTGACCGTCGCCATACGCCTCCATCAGCGCCCGCATATCTTCGACGTGCCGGAAGCAGAAGAAAGACTGACCGCCGTAATCGTTGGCCGGATCGGCTGCCTCCTGCGGAGAGACCTCGGGGGGGGCCTTATAGCCAGGCGCGTTAAGGCCCAACAGATCGAAGTAGGCTGAAGCGCCGGCTTCGTATATCCCCGCCAAATAGTCGACATCGGGCATCGCTTCGGGCGGCCCGGATCCTGTCGGCGCCAGCCCGGCTGAGATCACGAGTGCCGCAGGGTCTACGGTCTTGATGGCCACGTAGCAGGCCCTCAGCAGCTCAACGTAGCCGGCAGGATCGGGCACAGCCCCCCCCCACTCGCGCGCAAGGTTCGGCTCGTTCCATATCTGGTAGCCGGCGACCCGGCCCTTGTAACGATCGGCCAGCACCGAGCAGAAACCGGCAAAGGTCTCGGGCGCTACCGGCAGCTCCGGTGCGTCGACTGTGGCAGCCTCGATGGCCCAGGCCGGCGGATGGTCCAGCCGCAGCAGGAGCTTGACATCGGCCTGCGCGGCCTCATCCACAATCCGATCCAGAGCATACCACTCGTAGGCCCCGGGGGCCGCCCCTTCCACATCCAACCAGGCGAGTCGCTGCTTAGCCCACGTGAACCCCGCATCCTGTACCAGCGGCCAGTCACGGCGGATTGCCGCCCATGGATCCCACCACATATGGACGTTGACCCCGGTCTCCGGCGAGGCGAGGCGCTCCGGAATCGACCACAAGGTCGGCAAAGGCCACTGAGCCGGGGCGCTGCTTAACTCCAGCGATCCAGGACTGACCAAGGCCCAGCCGGCGACAAACAGCAACGTAGCGATTGCAGACACAAAGGGCAGCCAGAGCCGCCACTCCCGACGGGCTAGAGCTATCTTCATAGACCTCGGCGCCCCTAGGGTACCTTCGGCATGTCGCCAATCGCACCATATGCAGGGCGAGCGGCGCCTTTGAGGTCGAGAATGCTGTAGGGAGCATTCGGATCCGTGGCACCAAGCCCACCCTTGTACGAGTAGTCGAGGTTCCACAGATAGGCTTGCTTGACGAAGCCCCACTCGCGCATCAGCTGGAAGGCCTCAACATCCCACTGAGCCTGTTCTTCAAGCGTGTTATCCAGAGCGAACCCGAATCCCTCCGGCGTCCCATCAAAGCCCTCGGAGGAGGCCCAGCCGAACTCCGTGACACAGAGCGGTGTATCGCGACCGGCCGCCACAATCATATCGTGATAGCCAAACAACGTGCTCTTGAACGACCACGAGTGATCGGGAGAGTCAAATGGCCCGCGGAACGTGGCCAGAGGATCGTTGTAGCCCTCGTCCCAAGCGACATCGGGGGGCATATTGCTGCCATTGTGATGCACACCCACGCAGTCCGCGTAATTCAGGAAACCGGCATCGATCATCTGCTGGAAGTAGACAAAGTCATCCATCACCGTGTAGCGATTAGGGTTCTGGGGATCCGTCGCCACAACGCCGGTGGGGGAGAGCGCGCCGCTGATCACGACGATACCGGCATCCCGGCTCTTGATCGCCTGATAGGTCAGTCGCAGCATCTCAACATAGCTGTCAGCGCTGACTCCCTGCACCGTGTCCCATTCACGGTCAAGATTCTGCTCATTCCAGACCTCAATCGCGTGGATCTTGCCCTTGTAGCGGTCGACCATATCACCGATGAAGTTGACATACAAGGTCAGATCGTCAGGCGGCGCGGCTTCGGGCTTCTCATCAAAGTAGGTCCGCGACCAGTTTGGTGAGCCGACCACACTCAACATGACTTTCAGGTCGCGCTCGGAGGCAAACATGATCATCGCATCGTAGCCGCTCCAGTCCATCTGGCCGGGTTCAGTGGAGAAATGATCCCACCGCACCTGCTGCTTGACCCACTCCAACCCCAGCTGGTTCTTGATCTGGTCCATAGTGTAGTCAGGCATGCCGATCCCGTGAGCCGCGATGCCATAGCCAAAGCCATCGGTTGACACCGGCACCACCACCCCACTGCCGCCTTCCGGCGTCGGGGTCGGCAGAACAATCGATCCCGAAGGCGTGGCCACCAATTCGGGCTCAGGAGCATCAGCATCATCTTCCACACCGCCCTGAGAGAAAGGCGTGCCGGGCGTTGGCGTCGGCGTATCTGCCGGCGTGACGGCTCGACTACCCGTAGGCAGTTCGATGACCCCGGTCAAGCAAGAAAGGGCAAGTGCCAATATCAGCACCCAGATCCCCGCCAGAATGATCAAGTTCCGTCCCGACATCTTAGCAAACAGGTCATTGATATGCTGCAGAAATGGACTCATTGTGCCTCCACGTGGTTTCCGATGTCCATCCGGTAGAATTCAGTTCCGTAATACAACTAGCCCCAGCCTAGATTCTTCGCGGAGCGCCGCGATCTGGGCCGAGCCTTGTCAGGCTGCGCCTCTGAACTCGCGGCATCTTCCGCCGACGACTTCAGGCCCGCACCGTGTTCGTGACCCTCTGGCGGGCCATCAGCGCCCATACGATTCCCGACTTGCTTGGAAAGCGCTACCATGCCGGCCAACTCGGCAGCCGGTGTGACATCGGCTGCCGCGACCAGGTCATCAACCAAATCACCCAGATCGGCATCAGTCGCCCCCTCCATGCGTCGCGAGATCAACTCACGGTACGCTTTGCTGCCGTACAGTCCCGAAGCATCCTCGAGACGACCGGACTCCTGAAGGAATCTAGCGGCGGCCTGGGGATCCTGCTGGTCGACCCGTGACACGCCATCCTTGAGTTGCCTCTCGCGAAGCGCGGCACTGCGAGCCACGTTGGACGCCGATATCAAGCGCTTAACGGATGCGTTGCCACAGCGGGGACAGGGAGGGATAGAATCGTCAAGGTGACGAACTAGATGGCTGAACCGGCCATGACATGCTTCACAGTAATATTCGTAGATCGGCATGCTGACTCTCTCAGTGCGACTGATTTGCTCAATGCTCCTTCAATAACATAGGCTCCCGCCTTTCCGTAACAGGAGCCTACAAGATCTCAACAACACGAAGTATACCTGCCTTCGCGGTCAGAGCAAGTAGTTGCATGGGCCTGCGTAGTATATGGGACCGGGTAGCCCGATAGGCCACCCTGGTGGCGCTGCAGATCGCAGTAAGGTTCCATCTGGAGGAGAGAAGAGGAAACGCTGCCTGTCAGCCGGCTAATGGGAGGCGGTATCGGCTACCAAACCGGCACTGACAGCTTTAGCAACGGCTGCGGCGCGCGTGTGCACATCCAACTTGCCGAAGATGGCCTTGAGGTGCCGCTTGACCGTGTTGATGGAGATATACAACTCGTCGGCGAGCTCTTTGTTGGTCATCCCCTGGGCCAGAAACGCCAGGACTGCCAGCTCACGTGGGGTCAGAGCATCCAGAGACTGGGCCCCCAGAGTCGCCTCGTAGGCTTCCTTGACCGACTGCAGAAAGGCCCGCCGGTCAAACGTCTGTTTCTCCAAGTAGGCGAACACCTCATAGTCACGATAGGCGCGTTCGATATCGTCCCGGTTGGCAACACCGCTTACCACGATTGCAGGGACGTTGTGAGCCTGCGCTTGCTGCAGCAGTGGGTAGCCCCCCAACGGGCGCTCGGGATCGGTGCCCCAGGCGACCTCGTTGAGCGAGAGATCCACGATCGCAATACGATACTGCTCGCGCCGCAGGCAGCCGACAGCTTCGCCGTAGCTGTTGCAGAGGCGGACTTGGTATCCGGCATCGGTCAGCAGTTCCGACAGAATACCACGCCACCCGGCATCATCCTCGATCACGAGCACGGCGTCCGATGCTACCTGGGGACCGGCTCCCTTCGCACCCCCGGCGATAGCAGCTGGAGCAGACACGCCGGCCTCGCGGTCGACAACTTCGTGAGCCTGGGCTGCCGATAGCGCATGGCTGACCAACTGACCGAACTCCTCACGATCGAAGTTGGCCTTGCGGAGACAGCTGAGGGCCCCATACATAGTCAGGACCTCGACCGCCAGCTCTACAGTTGCATAGCCGGTTAGTACTATCGCGACACACGCGGGATCGTGACGCCGCACAGCCTCCAGGACTTGCAGCCCATCCTGATTCGTAGCCGCATCTGCACCCAGCGCCAGATCGACAACCGCCAGCCGGTGGGACGTGTGGCGCAGCAGGAAGGATGCCTCGTCCAGCCCGCCGGCCAGATCCACCTCCAGGCCATTGTCGTGCAAGATCTCGCTGACGATCTGCCGCCATGCCGGATTGTCCTCGACGACCAGCGCCCGAGGCTTACTGGCATCAGACATGTGCATCGTCCAAACGCGGCAAACGCAGCAAGAACCGCGTCCCTCCCGTCTCCTCACATTCGACAGAGATGGTACCGCCGAGCCGCATCATCAAGGTCTTGACCCACCAGAGGCCAAACCCAAGTTTGCCGTTGGGCCGTGAGTCGCGGGGGGGCGGATCGAACTCGAAGATGCGTTCGTGAAGGTGTTGTGGAATGCCCGGGCCGTTATCCTCCACGATCACCTCGACCCACGGGCCGGCAGTTTGTCCCCGAATAGCAATCGCACCCAATCCCGCCATAGCTGTGATCGCGTTGTTGAGCAGGTTCGTGAACACAAAGGCCAAGCTGCGCCGGCTAGCCACCACGGGCGGCAGATCCTCCAGCGAGACTAAGTCCACACGGATGCTCTCCGGAAGCCGGACGTCGGCGAGCGCCGCACGTACACACCCGAGCACCGTCACCGGTCCGGCATGGATTGGCCGCAGGTTAACCAGGCTATCGCGCACGGCATCCATAGCCTCCCGCGCACTTCGCTCGATCTCAATCAGATTCGCAGCCAGGTAGTCGTCGGCCTCTAGGGCCGGCGCGCACTTCGCCTGGATCCCCTGTACACGGACGGGAATTGTGCCGACCTTGTTGTTCAAGTGATGCAGGACGTTGGCAGCCACATCGCCGACGGCAGCGAATGTTTCAGCCACGGCGTGCCGCTCCTGCGCCAGACGCAGGGCCCGCTGCCGGTCCGCATTCTGGAACGCTAGCGCCGCATAGTAGGCCAGACAGGTGAGCACCTTCTTATCCCATTCCGACTCAATAAAGCGCCCTGGGTCGCCCTGTACTCCATAAACACTGAAGGCACCGATTGCCGCCCCGTCCTCGCTCGACAACAGAGGCACAATCAACGCGCGCATCCACGATTGTTTGCGCGCCAAATCGCTGCGATGGAAACGCTGATCATCGCGAACGTCCTCGGAAATAACCGGAGCCTTCTGGCGGATCGCTTGCCCGGTCAGACTGTCCCGGAGCGGCAGCCGCTCACCGTGGTGCGAGCTGTCGGTCGCCGCCTCCAGCACCAGGGTCTCATCGTCCAGAATCCAGATTG
>Ga0114918_10000835_pt1 | contig 27107 bp, 24 predicted proteins | sample LantaG_FD_87015 | JGI IMG/M metagenome (GOLD analysis project Ga0114918, IMG submission 87015) | Deep subsurface microbial communities from Baltic Sea to uncover new lineages of life (NeLLi) - Landsort_02402 metaG | ecosystem: Environmental > Aquatic > Marine > Oceanic > Sediment | place...
GGGGGGGCGGGGTGGGGGGGGTCGGTGGGGGCCAGTTTTTTTTTTTTTTTTTTTTTTGAAGAGGAGGTTGAGAGAGAGCGTCGTCGGCGTCGAGAAGAAGAATCGTTTTCAACTTTTTCACCACCGCCTTCAGCTCCTCTCTCTTTCTTTTTTGTTCTGATAGTGGTGTAACTCATTTGTCCCTCGATGTCCTCTTTCCAGTTTGGACAAGGGGAGAGTAAGAATTGGAAGAGACGAGAAAGGAAACGGGGTCATTCCCTCGAGAGCAGAACGCTTCTTTTTCAATCGCGCAATCGATCGATGGCTCTTCTCTTCTCTCCTCTCACCTCGTGGCTCCCCAGCTCCACGTAGCACCGGAACACGAACGCGTCCCTCTCCAGCGTGGTCGCGTCGTCCAGCCCCTCGAGGTCCGCGGCGTCGGCGATGGCCGCCTGGTAGGCTCCGACGTAGAAGGAGTTCCGCGTCGTCCAGAGCAGGTCGGCGCCCGAGTCCGCTTCGGCCATGATGATGCGCTTTGCTTCTCTCTCGCTCTCGCTCTGCGGCGTGTCGCTGCTGCCGGTGGGCGGGTGGGTGTCTCTCTCTGCGCTTTGTTCTCTCACAGATGCTCTGGTGCTTCCCACAAGAGAGGGAGCTCCTTCGTGAGTAGACGCGAAGGGGCAAAAGAGCAAAAAAGTGAAGAGAATATGCAAACAGTTTTCTGCTCTCTCTCTCTCTGTCACTCTCTTGAAAGAAAGTTCACTCGAAAAGAAAGAGAAAGAAAGAGAAAGAAAGAGAAAGAAGAATCTAGCTGCTTCTTTACGATGTCCGCTCCGCCTCTGGGCACGCTCTACGCGCTCCCTGCGTCGCTGTTCGAGGGAGCGCGGCGTCTCGGAGCCGCAGCTGGTGCTGGTGAGGCAGCAGGAGCGGCGGAGAGCAAGGTCAACGGCATCGCCAACGGCGATCCGACGACGACGACCGCCGTCGCCTCTTCCTCTTCCTCTGCCGCAGCCCTCGACGCCGCGGACGCCGCGGGGTTCACCTGCGCCTGCTGCGGCGTCGGCACGAGAGGGAGCAGCTCCCATCTTCCCTTCGCCTCCCCGGAGGCGCAGCGGGAGCACTTCAAAAGTGACTGGCACCGCCTCAACGCGAGGAGGAGGGCAAAGGCCCTTTCTTCTTCCTCTCGTTCTTCTTTTTCTACTGCTGCTGTTATCTCATCGGCAGCCTTCTCCCCTCTGAGCGAGGAGGCCGCAGCGGAGCTCCTCGAGAGCGCGGGCGCTGGGGACGCGAGCGACGTGTCGAGCCTTTCGGGCTCGGACAGCGAAGAAGAAGATGACGAAAGCGACGACGGCGACGACGAGGGCAGCGCCGGCGACTACCGCAGGAAGCGGGGCGCCGGCGCGGCCTCCTCCCCCTCCCCCTCGCCGTCGCTCGCCGCCCTCGTCCCGCTCGTCTCCTCAGACGGCAGGCCCTTTGCCCTCTGGCGACCCCTGCTGTTCGCCCCTCGGAGGGCCTCCTTCTCCGACGCGTCGGCAGAGCCGGCAGCGGCGGCGGCGGCCTCGAGCCTCCGCGGGGACCGGCGCTGCTGGGCGGTCATCTTGGCCAAGGGCGGCCACTTCGCCGCGGCCGCCTTCGACGTCTCCGACCCTCCCAGGCGCGGCGAGCCCTTGGAAAAGTACCCTCGCCCCTTGGCTCACGGCACCGCGCACCGCTACGTGGTGAGGGCGAAAGCCGGAGGCAGGCAGTCGACGAAGGACGCCGCGGGGGGCGGTGCCGGCGCAATCAAGAGCGCGGGTTCCTCGCTGCGGCGGTACAACGAGCGCGCTCTGGAGGCGGACATCAAGAGGACGCTGGCCGACTTTGGCGACCTGCTCTCTCCCGAGAAATGCGCGCTGATCTTCGTGCACGCACCGGGACAGGCCAACGCGGCGTCGCTCTTCGGCGGCGGAGGCTCCCGCGCCGCCGCCCCCTCCCCCGCGGGAGCTCCGGCGCCGCGCCTTTGGAGGGGCGACCCGAGGATCCGGTCGGTCCCGTTCGCGGTGCGGAGGCCGACGCTGAGCGAGGCCGGGCGCGTCGCGAGGGGGCTGCTGACTGTACACGCTGTGTCTCCACTGGTCGAGAAGAAGGAGGGAGACGGAGAGGGGGCCGCTGCAGCAGCGAGGCAGCAGAGGAAGCAGGAAGCAGCCGCCGCCGCCGCAACGGTGGCCGCGGCGGCGGCGGCGGCAGCGGCAGCTCCTCCCCCTCTCCCTCTCCTCCCGGACCCGCCCCTCGTCGCCGCCGCCAAGGCCGGAGACGCCGAGCTCGTCGCCTCCCTGCTCGCCGAGTTCGCCGCCGGGGACGGCCAGGGAGCGGGCGTGCGCGGCGAGAGCGGGGGCCCCGAGCAGCGCGAGGCGCGGCCGGGGGGGCGCACCGCCTACGACTGCGCCTCCTCGAAGGCAGTCCGCGACGCCTTCCGCAGGGCCGCCGCCGCCGCCCTGGAGGCAGCAGCAGCGGCAGGGGTGAGCGAAGGAACCCAGGCCGCGATCGCCGCGGCGTGGGCCGCCGCGGGCGTTCCTTCGGCGCTGACCGCGGAGATGGAGGAGGCGCAACAGAGGAAAGCGGCCGAGAAGAAGGCGAGGGCGCGAGCTGCCGAGAGGGAGAGGAAGAAGGCGACCGCGGCGAAGAAGGCGGCGCAGGCCGCTGAGGCCGCCGCCGAGGAGGATGCCGCGATCGAGGCCGCGGCGGCGGAGGCCGCGGCCCTGAGCTTGAACAAGTAAGGGGTGGGAGAGAGTTTTTCATTTCTTGAGGTTTTTTCTTCACTTTTGATTTCGCAAGGAAAAACGAAACACTCACCTTTGACAAAAAAAAACGAACAACAGGGTAAAGAAGCAAGACCAGCATAAGCAGCCGCAGCAGCCCTCTCGCGCGGCTCTGGAGAAGAGGGAGCAGATGGCCGCCGCGGCGGAGGCGAGGCTCAAAGCCGCGAGCGCGCGGCAGCAGCTTTGGTGAGAGAGAGGGAGTCCGAGTGAGAAGAAAGGGGCGAGAAAATTGGTGCGAGAGAGCCGCCTCTTGAGTTTTTTCTTTGCACTCTCTCTCTCTCATTCTTTGCGTCCGCTGCCCGCCCTTTATTCAAACTCCTCTCTCTCTCCTTCTCCCAGGTGACGTCGCGGACGCGCGGCAGGGCTGTCCCTCCTAGAAGCGAGCGGAGGGGGAATGCGACGCTGACAGTGGTGGCGGCGTCGGCTGCGGCAGCGGCGGCGGTGGCAGCGGCGGCGGTGGCAGTGGCGGCCTTTGCCTCTAGAGGGCGACGAGGAAGGAGCAAGAGGACGGAGAGCTGAAAAAAAGAAAACGTGTAAAAATATATCAATGTTGGTATTCATTTATGCCAACTTTCTCTTTCGCACTTTCACGGCCTGTGAAAAAGTCACGACGGGAGGTGAAATCGAAAGCTTTGCTCGTTGAGTGGGTAGGTATAGTCGATGAAAGTTCTCACTGAACGAGCTTCTTTCGGCTTTTTTCCTTTTTCTCTTTCTACCCACACCACTTTTTCTCTCTCTCTCTCTCGATTGAGAAAAAACGGGCTGAGTTGGAAGGCGTGCTTGCCCGTTTTTTCGTTCGGGGTTTTATCGCGGCAGGCGGCATTCGTATCGTAGGATCGTCTGGTGGAGCAAGCGAGCGTCTGCCTCTTTCCACGGCCTTCAGCATGGCGTCGGCCGTCAACTTTCGTTGCTCGATGATCGACGGCGGAGACGAAGGAAACAACAATTCATTCTCCTTCGGGTCGACGGCGCTCGCCCTGTCGTGCGATGAGCTCCCTCCCTCGCCTTGCATGCACGGAGTACGAGTGTCAAAGGTGAGGGATTATAATGGAGACGCGGAGGGTGGAGCAGAGGGCATCAGCGCGCTGGAGGAGAGCGAGTGAGCGAGTCGAGAGCGAGAAGAAAGAGCGCCGCGATCTTTTCCGTTATTTTTTCGAAAAACCAACTTGCTCGACCACTTCCTCTCTACCTGTTTTTTTGTCACTCACGCTCCGCAAAACAAAACTCTACACATAGCGCTCACTCTTCCTCTCCTCTGCGAGGGATCACGCCGCATTGGACAACGAGAGCGGGGACGACAACGACGAGGGCACTCCGAACAAGAGGACGGCCAAGTGCTCTCCAGTAGCGGTGGCAGCAGCAGCAGCGGGCGCCAAGGCGGCAACCTTGGCCGCCGCTGCCTTGGCTGCCGCTCCCGAAGTCGACGCCGAGCCGCGGTTCCGCCGCTCGAGGTCCCGTGCCGGGTCCGTCTGCGCCGTCGATGACGCCATCGGCTCGATACGCATCGACGATGACGAGGAAGAGGTCGGAGAATTCGGCAGGGAGCGCTCACTCGGCGCCGGCTCCGATGCCGCCACGCCTGTCGACGCCGACGCCGACGACGCCGACGACGAAGGAACAAGAGGGAAAAGAGCTTCTTCCTCCGACAACGAGGGAAACAACGCCTGCTTCTACTTCCAGCGCCACACCGAGGCACACAAGAGGCCCGCCACGGTAGCAGAAGCCTGCCTCGAGCTGGATCTGCTCGCCTGCGACGAGTCGGCCGCGGACGTCCTGGCCTCAGCGCCGAAGCAGAGGCGGCAGCCGCAGAACGCCGCCGCCGCTGCCGTCGAAGAAGAAGAAGGAGGAGGAGGAGAAGAGGGAGAGGGAGCAGAACAAGAAGCTGCAGCAAAGACGGAGGAGGAAAGAGCTCTCGCCGTCGCCGCCGTCGAAGGCGAGCTCACTCCCCCCGCGCCCCTCCCCCTCTCCCAGCAGCAGCCCTTTGAAGGAGACGACGGCGGCGACTCCGATGACTCGGACTCCTCCGACGGCGACGACGACGATGACGAGAGCTCTCTGGCGAGGGAGGAGGGGCTCCGCGAGCTGCTGGGAAACCTCCTCGACGCGGAGGAGTGCGGCGGGGCCAGGCCCGACCCCTGTGCGCTGGCGGAGCGGCATGGACCGCCCCCCCTGAACCCCGACACCGCCAACGCTTCCGCTCCCGCCGGCGCCTTCGCCCTCGGGGGCTGCGGCGACGACGGCGAAGACTTCAACTGCGCGATGCCCGAGGACATCGGAGGCGGAGGCGACTGCGACGGCGACGGCAATGGCGGCGGCGGAAGCACGAGCGGGAATGGAGAAGGCGGAGACCACCTCGACCCGAGAGCGCGCTCCCTGACCGTCGCCTGGCTCGCCGAGGTCGCCTCTGCGTCGCGCCTGCACTCGGAGACGCTGCACCTCGCGGTCAGCCTGCTCGACCGGTTCCTCTCCCGCAGCCCCGCCAGGGTCCCGCGGCGCGCGCTGCAGCTCGCGGCTGCGGCCGCGGCGCTGATCGCGGCGAAGCACGAGGGGGAGGAGCACGGGGGCAACGGCGGCGGGAACGGCGGGAGCTGGGACGGGCTGAACGGCGGCGGCGGCGGCGGCGGCGGCGGCGGCGGCGGCAGGGGCCCGACGCCGGCGAGGCTCGCCGCGGCGGCCGACCACTGCTTCTCCGCCGCCGACATCGCCCGCATGGAGGGCGCGATCCTGCAGGCCCTGGGGTTCCGCGTGGGCGCGCCGACGTCGGCGGCGTTCTCGGCGGTGCTGTGGAGGCTGGCCTCGGCGGAGATGCGGCAGGAGCGGAGGACGAAGAAGAAGGAGACGAAGGAGCTTCTGCGTCCGAAGAGCAAGGGCGAGGGCGGCAGCGGCGGCGAGGGCAGCGGCAAGGGCAAGAAGGGCAGGGCCCGCAGGGAGCGCGCCCGCGCCTCCTACCTCCTCGAGCTGGCCCTGCTCGACAACTCGATGCTATGGCACGCCCCCTCGGCGGTGGCCGCGGCGGCGATGCTGCTGGCGTGCGAGGCCGAGGCCGAGGCCGAGGCCGAGGCGGCAGCGATCGACGAAGGAGCAGCGGGAGAAGAAGACAGCGACGGCGGCGACGACGAAGGACACGCCAGAGCGGTCTTCGAGGAGGACCCGCGCTGTGCCGCCGCGGCGGCCGCGGCGGCCTCGGTCGCCGACACGGGCTCGCTGCGCGCCGCCGCGGTGGACCTCGCACGGCTCCACGCCGCGGCCGCAGCCTCGGCGCAGAGGCACGCGGAGGCGTTTGCCGTTGCCAACGCTTCTGCCGCCGCCAACGCCGCCGCCGCCGCCGCTAATGCTGCCGCCTCTTCCGCCGCCCTCTCGCCTCAGCCTCAACCTGCAACTGTTCCGCTCCCGCCGCCGCGCCCGACCGACGCCGTCTTCGCGAGGTTCGCCCAGCCCGAGTGGAGGGCAGTCGCGCTGCTGCCCCTGCTGCGCTAGCCTTACTAAAGAGCGCCCTACTGAGGAGCACCTCCTTCGTCCAAAACAACAACAACAAAAAAACGCCTCTCAGTGTGCCTCTCTTAGTGTGTGCCTCATATTTTTCTCGCTCGTCTCTCCTCTCCCACGAAACAGAGGGGGCTCCTGGGGGGAGGACTCGCCCTCTTTTTCCTCCATGTTAATTTGCACCACCCCCCCCCATTTTCCCCCCTTTTTTCTTGCTGCTCGTCTCCCGAGGGGGCGCGTTTCCTTCCACAGTCTTCAATAGTTCTCTCCACGCGCAATTCTTCGTGCACGTTTTTTTAAGGTAGCCCGACAGAGACAACACTCGATCAGAACCCGACAACAACAAAACTTGACCAGACAGCTCGATTCCCAGCTCAGTTCGGTTTCTTTGATGCGACTTTTCGGGAAAAACAATATGTTGAAAAACAAAAAATCTCAGAAATGAAAAACAAAAAACATAACTCTTGTCTCTTTAATTTTTGTTCGATTGTCCCTTTTTTCTTTTTTTGGTTACAGGTCTCTCGCGCGCGGGTGGGGGCGAAACGGTCGAAAGATGAAGGAGCGTGGGGTGGCAGAGGGAGAGGGATGGGGGGAGTGCTGTATGGCGTGCTGCTGGAAAAACAAAACAACGGCGGAAAGTTTGAAAGAGAGTCTTTTCTCTCTCTCTGGTCTTTTTCCTTCTTCCTTCCTCTCTCTCTAATCCTGCGGCGCCTCGTTCGTCCCGTCCGAACCCAGCCCGTAAAGGATCCCGCGGTGCTCCTCAAGTCCCGCAAGGACGTTCTCCGCAGTCTGCGCGCCGCCTCCTCCCTTGCCTGCGCCGCCCTTTGATTCGTGCCCCAGGCCTCCCGTGCCCGCGCTCCGACCGTTGCTGCTTTTGTTGCCTCCGCCTTCGCCTTCGTCGCCGTCGCTCCCTTCGCTCTCGCCTCCCTCTCCTGCCCCCTTTCGCTCCTCGCTCGGGCCGTTGAAAAAAGTCGCGGCGAGCTTCAGGAACGTCGCGGCGGTCAGCAGCGAGTCCGACCCGGCCTGGTGCTGCGGCCCGATGCGCTCGACCTCGAGCGTCTCGGCCAGCTTGTTCAGGCCGCCGTGCAGCGACCCACAGAACTTCATCAGGTACTTGATGTCGTAGAGGGCCGGGAAATAGAGCGAGAGCAGCTCGAAGAAGCCCGCCTCCGTCGCGGGCAGCGGCGCGCAGGTCAGCAGCTTGAGCAGGTACCCGAAGTCGTAGCCCGAGTGGAAGGTCACCCAGCTGATCTCGTCAGAGAGCACCACGCCGCTCGTCATCAGCAGCTCGCCGAACCGGTGCACGTCGCAGCCGCGGTCCTCCATGCGCCGGAAGTCGATGCCCGAGGTCTTGAGCAGGTCGATCGAGTCCTGGGCGAACATGTCGTCGCCCAGCCGGAACTCGCGAAAGTTGAACTGCCAGACCGCGAGCTCGCCCCCCACGCGGGGGAGGCGCCCCCGCGCGTCGGTGAAGGTGAGTCCCAGCTGGATCAGCTTGAGCATGTCGACGTTGCACCTAGTGTTTTTTTTTGTTGGGGAGGGAGAGAAAGGTTTTGAGGAAGAGAAGGGAGGGAGGGGGTCGAGAGTGTGGTTCGCCTCGAAAGCGATCTCAAGAGAAAAAAAGACCGGAGGGGGGAAAACGAAACGTGTCGTGCCTTTTTCCTCGCCCTTCCGCTACTCTCCTCTCTCCTTTGATCGCATCGGCGCAGCGGTCTCGTTCGCCTCTGAATTCTCGGAAAGAGCGCGCGAGGAATGGACGCGAAGTGCAAGGGCACATGGAGGTGAAAAGAAAAAAAGACCTCGAGGCCCTTCCGAAGTGCCTCGAGGCCATTCGCCAAATCTCAATCTCTCCCTCTCTTTCTCGCTTTCTCTTTCTCCCCCCCCTTCTCTCTCTGCGCTCTCCAACAACTACAATAGCTCACCTCAGAGTCTGGTAGTGGTACTCGCCGCTGTTTCTAAAGTTTCCCACGGGCCTCGCGACAACGCCGGGGAACTCTGTGTCCATGGCGACGAACGGGTGCCGCTCGACGACGTCACGGATGAGCGCCATCTCGTCGTCGAGGTTGTCAGCCCAGACCTCGCGCACGCGCAGGACGTCGCCGTCGGGCGTGACCGAGGTCAGGCCGTCGGCTACCATGCTGCTGCGCGGGGAGGAAAGAAGAAGACAGGCCCTTCTGGAATGGAAGAAGAAGAAGAAAAAGGAAGAAGGCGGCGGAATGAAGAAGAAGAATCTCTCTCCTTCAAGCCGTCTTAACTGTCTCTCTCTCCTCTGTTCTCTACTGCAAGAGAGCACTCATGATATGAAGCGCGCCCCTGCACAGATGGCGGGTGTTGAGTCAAAGAGGCAGGAGGGGAAAGCGCTGGCTTCTTTGGGAGCTCGCGAGAGAAAACAATGAGAGACCACTGTCATTGGCGCTGGCAAGTTCTCACTTCTCAAACTTTTTCCGTCTTGCCTCATCAAACACCTCCTCCTTTCCCTTCGTCCTCGGCAATGCGCGCATGCGCGTTCTAGGCAGTCGGGCCCCGCTGCGACGCCTGCTCGAAGAGCTCCTTGTCTGTTCCCCTTCGCCGTCGTCGTCAACAAAACTCGCGGGCTTCAGAGCGAGAGCAGTTTCTGCGCCTTCGACCTCCTCGTCGGCGTCGTCAGCCTCCTCTCTCTGTTGCTACGCCAACGGCCCTTGCTCTTCGGCAGCAGCAGCAGCAGCAGCAAGCAGATTATCCACTTCGACCACGCGGCACGCGTCGTCGACTCGGAGGAGTAGATACAACAACAGCAACAGCGTGACATTCTTCAAGGTCGCCACCGCCGCCGCATCAAGTCCGCCGCCGCCGCCGTCGAGCTCTTCCATCTCCTCTCACTCCTTCGGAATGCAGTCCCGCGCGCGCGTGTACGCCGACGCGAACGTCGACAGGCCCCGGGAGTACTGGGACTACGAGGCGCTGACGGTGGAGTGGGGGTAAGTAAGAGAGAAGGAGAGAGAAGGAGAAGAAAGGACTTCTTCTCAGACTGCTTGCGTGAGTGGCATTGAGAGAAGAACCGGAACCCTCTCGCGCGCCCTGCGGGTCCTGACTGTCGCACTTTTGCGCCTCCGAGACCCCCTGAGCAGAGATTGGAGGTGTGATCAGCCCCAGAGCGGAGAGTGGCAGCGGAAGCCAAGGCCCTGGGTGAAAGGGAGGCGCAGCAGATATCGGGAAAAGACTCGACAAGCCAGGCGGCGGCTTTATCTTTTTTTCTCTCACTTCATTTTTCCTCCGACCTCCGAAACCTCAACCTCCTCTCTTCTTCTCCCTCTCCGTCCAAAAAAAAAAACGCAACGCCACCAAACGCACGAACAGCTCCCAGGACAACTACGAGGTCGTGCGCAAGGTCGGCCGCGGCAAGTACTCCGAGGTCTTCGAGGGGGTCCACTCTCCCACGGGCGACCGCTGCGTCATCAAGATCCTCAAGCCAGTCAAGAAGAAGAAGATCAAGCGCGAGATCAAGATCCTGCAGAACCTGTGCGGCGGGCCCAACGTCATCTCGCTCCTCGACTGCGTCCGCGACCCCGCGTCCAAGACGCCCTCGCTCGTGTTCGAGCACGTCGCCGCGGCGGACTTCAAGGTGCTCTACCCGACGCTCTCCGACTACGACGTGCGATTCTACATCTTCGAGCTCCTCAAGGCGCTCGACTTTTGCCACTCGAGGGGCGTCATGCACAGGGACGTCAAGCCGCACAACGTGATGATCGACCCGGTCAAGAGGCAGCTGCGGCTCATCGACTGGGGTGAGAGTTGGAAGAAGAGAGGGAGAGAGAGAGAAGAGGAGAGACGTTCTTTTCCTTTTTTTTTTTTGAGAAAATAAAAAAAACAGCGGTGGGGCTGGGAAACTCACCTTTCCCTTTCTCCCCCCCATCTGATCCCCCCCCCCCAAAAAAAAAACGCGCACCAAATCCCCAAGGCCTTGCCGAGTTCTACCACCCGGGGAAGGAGTACAACGTCCGTGTCGCCTCCCGCTATTTTAAGGGGCCCGAGCTGCTCGTTGACCTGCAGGACTACGACTACAGCCTCGACATGTGGTCGCTCGGCGCGATGTTCGCGGGCATGGTCCTCCGCCGCGAGCCCTTCTTCTACGGGCACGATAACTACGACCAGCTGGTCAAGATCGCCCGCGTGCTCGGCACCGACGCGCTGCACGCCTACCTGCAGAAGTACGGCATCGAGCTCGACCCGCAGCTCGAGGCGCTAGTCGGCCGGCACCAGCGCAAGCCGTACCAGCGCTTCGTGACACCCGAAAACGCGCACCTGGCCAACGCCGAGGCGCTCGACTTCCTCGACGGGCTGCTGAAGTACGACCACGCCGAGAGGCTGACGGCGAAGGAGGCGATGGCGCACGCGTACTTCGCGCCCGTGAGGGCCGCCGAGGAGGCGGCGAGGAAGGCCTCCGCCGCAGGGGGAGGGGGCGGGGGTGGCAGCTGAGAGAGCGAGCGATCGAGGCGGAAAGGAGGTGAGGGGGGGGAAGGGAGTGCCTGCTCTTCTGCCCCCCCCCCCTTCAGCTTCCTGGTTCCTTTCTTTGCCTCGCTTCCTCGTTTTTCCCCCTGGCCCTGGCTGAAGAGGGAATGAGAAAGAAAGAGAGAGCAGGAGAGAGAGGAGAGAGAGCCTCTTGCAGCGTTCTTGTCTTTGGTTTTGAATGAAAAACGAAGTTCATTAAAAAAGAAAAAAAACGAAAAAGATGGGATCGGGACGCTCTACTCCAACTTCCGCGCTCCCGCTCGCGGCCGCGCTCGCGGCGGGAGGCGTCGTCCTCGCCGCTGCCGGCTATTTTGGCTGCTCCGCTTACGATCGCACCATAAGCAGGAGGAAAGCGGAGAGGCTCGCGAGGCCTTGGCTCTCCAAAGATGCAGGAAACCGCATCGCGACGGTCGATTCCGCCGCGGCGGCGCTCGCAGCCATGATCTCTTCGTCGACCTCTTCTTCTTCTTCTTCTTCTTCTTCTTCTCGCGCCTCTGCCCTTGTCGTTGTCGCCAACCTCTCCGACAAGGGCCTGAGATCTTTCGAACTCACCGAGCTCGCCGGGGTGACCTCCGCGGACCTCTCGGGGAACGAGGGGCTCGACCTCGCGACTGTCGACTCCCTTCCGCCGCCGCCCCTCTCGAGACTCCTCCTCCTCCTCCTCCCTTCTCCGCTCTGGCCGTCGAGGCCCAGCCTCGCCTCGCTGCGCTCCCTGGGCCTGTCCCGCTGCGCGCTGCGCTCCGTCCCGCGGGGGCTTGCCGGGGTCTGCCCCAACCTCTCCGACCTCGACCTCTCCCACAACGAGCTCGAGGGCGCTTTCAAGGGCGACTTGCCCAAATCGCTTCTGAGGCTCAACGCCCAGGGCAACCGGAAACTCACCTCGGTCGACGGCGAGACGCTGGCGCCGCTCCCGAATCTGATATTCCTGGGCCTCAAGTCGTGCTCTCTCGAGTCGCTCCCGGGTCCGGCCCTGGGCAAGCTGACCCGCCTGCGCGAGCTCTACGTCACGGACAACAGACTGAGGGAGCTCCCACGCGAGCTCGGGCTCTGCACGTCGCTCGTGAAGCTCCAGGCCTCCTTCAACCTCCTGGAGTCGCTACCGCTCGCGGAGCTGGCGGGGCTCCCAAGGCTCGAGATGCTCCGCGCGGCGGCTTGCAGGATCTCTTCCCTCGCGGGCCTCGGCGAGCTCCTCGTCGCCCCCTCCCCCTCCTCCTCCTCCTCGAACAAGGGAAAGAAGGTCAAGGACGAGGGAGCCGGGGGGCCCTTCCGCTCGCTCTGCTGGCTCTCGCTCGCCGGCAACCCTGTCTTCGACCCCTGCATCCCGCCGCCGAGGGCCGAGGCCGCGCGCGTCTTCGCTCTGGACGAGGTCCTGAACAGGGGGTCGAGAGGGGAGGAGCTCGGGAGCGGGGCCTCGGGGGACGTCGTCGCCGTGAGGTTTGACGTCGGAGGAGAAGGAGGAGGAGGGATGAGGATCAAGAGCAAGAGCAAGGGCGAGGGCGAGGGCGAAGAAGGCTCGGCCGTTCCCACGCTTGCGTTCAAGCGCTTCCGAGGGGACGCCGGCCCCGACGGCAGGGCGGTCGACGAAGTTTCCGTGGCGCGGGCCGTGAGCCACGCGGCGCTGGCGTCGACAGTCGGGACCGTCGTCGAGGCCGCGGCCGCTGCGGCGGTTGGGGAGGGCGGCGAGGGAGGCTCCTCCTCCTCCTCCCTCTCCCCCGTCCCCTCGGGCCTCCTCCTCGAGCTCATCGAGGGGAAGCCGCTCGCGGACAAGCCCAGGGGCGACCCGCTGCTGCGCTGCACCTGGCCAGCAGCAGCTGCCCTTCCGCCCTCTCGGCCTCCGCCGCAGTCGTCGTCGTCGTCGTCGGACTCGGACTCGAAGACCTCGCCTCATCCTAACTCGAATCCGGCTTCGGAGAGCTTGAGCTCGAGGCGCCTCTCCCCGGCGCACGCCCTCGTCGCCGCGGCGCGCCTCGCCTCGGCGCTCGCGCACCTCCACGTCGATCTGGGCTGCGCGCACGGGGACTTTTACGCGCACAACATCCTCTGCGATCCGCGAAACGGAAAAGCGACACTCGTCGACTTTGGCGCGGCCTTCTTCTACCGCCGCGGGGGAGGTCAAGCTCAAGGTCGCGGGGAGGCGGAGGAAGGGCCTCCTCCGCCGCCGCCGCCCTCCTCCGCCTTCGAGGCCTTTGAGCAGAGGGCGTTTGGGATCTTCCTGCGCGAGCTGGCCGAGCACGGGATCGAGGAAACAGCACAAGCAGGAGGAGGAGAAGGAGGAGGAGGAGGAGGAGGAGGGAGGAGCAGGACCCCCGGCCTCGTCTCGAAGGCTCGGACGGCGCTCGAGCGCGCCGCCGCGGCCTCGGCCGACGCGCCCCTGGGCGAGAGGCCGGGCTTCTCTGTGCTGGCGAGGGATCTGGCGCTTGCCGCAAGGGAGCAGTGCGGGTACAAGGGGGAGGAGCTGATTTGTTGAATTCGTTCGCGTTTCCTTGTTCTTTCAAAAAAAAAACGAAATGCAAAAAAGAAAAACACTTTAGAAGAAAAACAAAACGAGATGTTCACAACTCCCTCCCCCCTTCCCCGCCGTTGAGCCTCTGCAGCAGGCCCACCGCCGGGCCCACCTTGTCCGCCGCCGATCGTTTATCGTAACTCGACCGCTGCATCGCCAGGGAGTGTCCCATCAGGAACGCCAGCGACTCGAGCTCGGCCTCGGTCGCGTCGCCGCGCCTCCGGAGATGCGTGATGACCATGCCGCGCACGAGGTGCGGGTTAAGTTTCTTGCCGGAGAGCCTGAAGGCGGCGACGCTGAAGATCTTGTGGACCGACTGCATCGTGAGCGGCTCCTGGAGATTTCGTGTCGCATTTTTTTTTTAGGTAGAGAGTTGAAGAGAGAGGGGGACAAAAGTTGAGAATGAGCCTTCAAAAAGTTGAAAGAAAAGAAAAAAAATCAAGAAAAAAAAAACCTCCTCCTCCTCTCCTCACCCCTATCTTCATCGTGAACACGAAGTCGTGCTTCGGGTTCAGGCACGCCCTCCACGTCGACAGGTACGCGTGCAGCTCCGGATACAGCGACTCGTCCAGCTGCAGGGGGGGCCTCGTCCCGTAGACCCTCCCCGTCTTGTAGTCGCCCGCGCCGTGCCGGATGAGCCACTTGCCGTCCTCGAAGAACAGAGTCCTCCCGACCTCGAGCTCTCGGAGCGTGCGCTGCCTGTCCGGCACGCAGGCCAGGATCGCAAACATCAGGTACTTCTGCAGCGCCCACGCCACGGCGGCGTCGGTCCGGCGCCTGCCGCGCTCGTTCAGGGCGCCGGCCTCCCGGCGGAGCTCCTCGATGACGGCCAGGAAGTCCGGCCAGTCGAGCCACTTGGCGGTCTCGTCCGAGGCGCCCGGGGCCCTCCTCCCCGCCTCGCGCGCCTCGCGGGACATGCCGCGCAGCTCGGCGACGACCTCGAGGTCCTGGTAGGGCCGCTCCCCCGCGGCGACCCTGGCCTTCGACTGCGAGTGGTAGAGGAACTTGGCGGCCGAGAGCGCCGACCTCACGGCGAGGCCCTCGGTGTGGGGGGTGACCCCCCTCGCGCGGGCGAGCCAAGCTGCGTACTCCATCACGAGCGAGGCCCCCTCCCTGGACGAGGAAGGGACGAGATCGCGCAGGGAGAGGTCGCGAGGGGCGGCAGCGGAGAGCGGGAGTCTTTCGCCGGCTTCCCCGCTTCTCCCCGCCGCTCTGGCGTCGCCGTCGCCGCCGGCATCGCCCGTCGCTCCCCCTCTCCCTTCTCTTGTGACCTTGCCCTCCGCCACTGCCCACCCCAGCATCCTCCGCAGGTGGTCCACATACTTGTCGGCCGTGACAGCTGCGACGGGCTGCTGCTGCTGCCCGGGGAACCGCACCGTCCAGAACCGGTGGAAGTCCTCGAGCTCGCGCGCGAGCGCGGGCGGCGTGTCCCGCGCGTGCAGCGCGAACGACTTCTCGGCCGGCGACGACGAGTTCGGGGCTTTGACCCCCCTGCTTCCGCCGCCGCCCCCGCCTCGGGCCGAGGACGGCTTGGTCACCCGCACCTCGCTCGGGTCCCCGTGAAAGTACCGGTCCCCCTGAGGGGTTCGCCGAGTCAGCACCGCGCGGACCGCCTCGGCGACGGGCGGGGGCTGCTGGCCGCCGTGGGCGCCGAAGGCGCGTTGGGCCCAGCGCGGGTCGGCCGGCGGCGCGCGCAGCTCGCGGCCGTTGGCCGACGCGGCGGCGGCGCCCCTGAGGTTGGGGTCGGGGGCCTGGCGGAAGGTGAGGACGCTGTCTCGCTCTCGCTGCTCCTCATCTCGCTTCCTCGGAGCCGTTTCCCTCGGGGCGGGGGCAGCAGCGGCAGCAGCAGCGGCGGGAGGGCTCGCCTTCCTGCGCCGCGGTACCGAGGCGGCGGCTCGGTCCCCCGCCGTCTCCTTCTTCATGCCGCCGCTGCTGCTGCTCTCGCCCTTCCTGGCCGCTTCCACGCCCTCGCAGACGGCTAAGACGACGCTCGAAGGGAGCCTCGTGGTGGTGGCGACGGCGACGGCGGCGGCCGAGTCCGGCGACGAAAGCGGAGAAGAAGAAGGGGCAGAGTTCGGAGAGAGAGAGGACGAGGCAGCGCAGCCGAGCTCCTCGCGGACGAGGTCGGCCAGCGACCCGGCCGAGTCGACGCCCCTCGCCCTGAGCCTGTCGATCGCGAACTCGTCCGCGGCGGACAGTGAGCGCGAGGGCGAGAGGGCGATGAGGGCCTCGGCGAGCGGGGTGTCGGGGGACAGGAGCAGGAGGGCGGGGCTGCTGCCCCTCGCCTCGGTTTCTTCTCCTCTATCAGCGGCGGCGGCGGCGCGCCCGGCGCTGCTGCCGTCCCTTGCTGTGGTGGCGGTGGCGGCGGCTGCAGGACGCGAACGGAAGGGATACTCCTCCTCCTCGCTCCCCTGGGAGCTCCTGCGCAGCATCATCGACATGGAGGCCCCCGTGGCGAACGACGGAGGGCGCAGGGCAGGGCGCTGGGCTCTCAGCATCCGGGAGGCTGCGGACGACGCCGACGCCGACGCCGACGACGACGACGACGAAGAAGAAGAAGAAGAGGAAGCGGCGGCGGCGACAGCGACAGCAGTGGTGGATTTGCCCTTTGCCGTCCCCGCGCGGCCGAGGGAGCTCCTCAGGGAAGAGGAAGAGGAAGAAGCCGAAGCCAGCATCGAGGAGGGGCTCGTGGGTGAGGAATGGGAAGAAGAAAAGTGGAACAGGCTGAGGAGTGCTTTCTCTGAGGAGCGGCGGCGGCGTGTCGACGACGAGGAGAGCGCGCGGAGCATCGACTGACTGAGAGGAGAAGAGGCCGGAGTCGGAGGTCGAGGAGGGGCGTCGGCGTCGAGGTCGAAAAAAAAAGTCGAAACTGATGCGCGTCTTTCTGCCTGTCGCGACGCTCGAAGGCGAAAGCGCACGCTGCCTTGTCGAATTGCGCGTGCGCTTGTTCTCTGAGGCCGTCGACGGAGAGAGACTGCTCGAGGACACGCAGCTGGCGCAGCAGATAAGCAGGAAAATGCGAAGTCGGACGACGGTGGCGAGCGAATGAATTGAAGAAAGATGAAGGTTTCTTTTTTTGTTGTTCGCGAAAAGTGGCACGAAACGTCGACAGCGACGACGACGAGGAGCGCCCAAGCTCATTTCTCAAGGAAAGCAAGCAAAAGCAAGACTTATTCTCTCTTCAATCATCGTCGACGTCTCTCTTCTTCTAGCGTCGCTTTTCTCCCTCCTCTCTTTCCCAACAGGCATGACCGTCTAGGGCGCACGCGTCCAAGGCCTTCGCAGCAGCTCCGCGCGCTTCGAGAAATGGCGGTCGGCCTCCTGGCCCTCGCGGCCGTTGCGCTCTACATCTTTGGCGAGCGGACGTACCTGCACGTCTCGAGGACGGGGCGGCGGGTCTACTGGGCCCTGACGGCCGCTGCCGGAGCGGCTGCTCTTGCCGAGGCCGCCGCGAGAATAGATATCGCGTGGCTGGTGCTGTCCGCGGTAAGGGAAAGAAAATAGAGAGCGGGAGAGAGAGAGAGGAAAGAGAAAGAGAAAGAAGAAGAAGCAAATTCGACTCTTTCCGATGACTGGCTTGCACGAGACGAAGAGAAGGGAAAAAATCGCAGCTCAACCTCGACCGGCTTTAAAAAACAAACTAGATCATCGCCGCGTCCTACGTCGAGGACGAGGTCCAGAAAACGGTCTACCTGACCCGCTTCTCCGTGGGAGAAGGTTCCGGGGGTCCAGGGGAGGGAGGAGGAAGCGGCGGCGGCAGTCATGGCAGCAGCAGCATCCTCCCGCGCGGCAGCCCCGAGGCCGAGGGCAAGGCCGCGGCGCTCGACGCTGCCGCCGCGGCGATCTCGAGGCACCGCGGAGTCACCCTGTCCGCCTCCCAGGCCCTCGCCCGCGTCGGCGGCGGCCTCTCCCGCGAGCGCGCCCGCATCCTCGAGGTCCTGGCGGGATGCGACTCCCGCGCGGAGCTCAACTTCGTCCTGTCCCGCGTCAACCTGCCCGCGCTGCTCGAGGCGGCCGGCGGCGACGGCCGCGTCGCGGAGCTGCTGACGAGCCACCCCCCGCGGGGGCGCCTGCCCGACCTCTCCGTGCTGTCGCGGGCCGCGTTCGTCGACGCGCTGCAGAAACTGGGGATGAGGCACAGGCCCAAGAGGCAGGGGTGGGCCGCGGCTGTGTTGTTGGTGAGGGAGTGGTTTTTGTCGTCCCCCCCCCCCTTCTTTTCCGTTTCTTTCCGCTCTCGACCTCAACAAAAAAACTCAAAAAAAAATGCGACAGGCAACCCGCGGCCTCGAGCTCACCCGCCTCAAGTCCCTCCTCGACGATGGCGGCGACCACCACTCCTTCTTCCGCCTCGCCTACCACGACCTCCAGGGCGTGTACCGCACCGCCGTCTTGCAGCACGTCGCCGCGGAGGGGGACGCGCTGCTGGCAGCCTGGTCCTCGGCGCACCCCGGCGGCCCCCCAAGCGTCACGCTCAAGGTCGTCTCGGACATTGACGACACGCTGGTGTGCTCCGCGGGGCACTACCCTGCCGGGGTCGACAGGAGGCTTCCGAAGGGGTGCCCCTACCCCGGAGCATGCGCCCTGCTGAACGAGCTCGACGCGGGGCACGCGCTGAGGGTGTCGGAGGCGGTCGCGGCGAGGCTCGCCGAGCTCGACAAGAGCACCGCGGCTGCGAATGCGGCGGCGGCGAAAGGTGACACTTATGACGATGACGATGACGACGAAGGAAGCAGCAAGAAGAACGAGCGCGACGGCAGCTGGACCCCGAGGGGGGGCTCGCCGCCGCCCTCACCGAGGCTGTGCGCGATCTTTCCACCGCTGGAGACCTCGCAGTTTTCGTTCAACAGCACGAGCTCTTCTTCTTCGGCGGCGGCGGCAGCAGCAGCGGCGGCGGCGGCAGGCGCCAACGGGCAACACCAGCCCCCTTTGACGTCGACCTCGACGACGACCACCGACGAGACGGCGCTGATCCGCCGCGTGGCCAGGGGCGCCGCGGCCCGCACCCGCGGCGCGCTGCTGGCGCCGTGGTCGAGCGAGTTCGAGCAGGCGGCGTGGCACCGGATAACACAGGCGGCGCAAGCTCCTGCTCCCTCTTCGACCTCGAGGGGTCCTTCTGCTTTTTCCCAGCAGCAGCAGCAGCAGCACCAAAACGGCACCAGCAGCAGCGGCAAGCAGCCCCCTTCGCCGCAGCAGCAACACCAACACCAATCCTTCGCCTCGGCCCCTCTGCCCCCGCCGCCCCCGCCGGGCGGGCGGCTGCACCAGCGCGGCGGCCACCTCGCGTTCCTGTCGGCGCGCCCCGAGACCTACAAGGGCCTGACCGAGGCGACCTCGTACCGCCACATCTTCGCGCCGCTGATCGACGGCCGCCACCTACACCAGGCGCCGCTACTGCTGCTGGGGTCGATGCGGGCCGGGCCGAGGGCGCTGTGGCGGTACCTGCTGCGGGACGACATTCCGAGGGCGGGGGCGAAGGGGGGAGGGGGCGCGGGGAGGACGGCGGCGGAGGAGGCGGCGGCGGCGGTCGCGGCTGCTGCTGCTGCCGCTGCCGCGACGAGCTCGAGCTCTACGGCCTCTTCCTCCTCCTCTTCCGCAGCGGCACCAGCGGCAGCGGCAGCAGTCCCGCCGGCGACCAAGTCCCCCCCGCCGGCCGACGGCCTCTCATCGCAGCTCTACTTCTCGATCTTCCGGCGCAAGCTCGAGCAGTTCGAGAAGTACGCCGCCCTGCACCGCGAGGCCGCGTTCGTGTTCATCGGCGACAACGGGCAGGGGGACGTGCTGCTGGCCGAGGAGCTTCACCGCAGGTCGAGGGCGAGGACCTCGGGAAGGTCGAGCCAGAGCGGCGGAGGAGGCGCTTCTTCCTACTCGTCGTCGTCGCCGTTCAACCTCGTCGCGGCGTTCATCCTCCGCGTCACCCCGGTCACCGCCACGCTCTCGTCCCTTCGATGCTCTAAGGCCAACAAGGCCGCCTGGCTCGCCAGCTGGCGCTCCGAAGGGATATACTTCCACAAGACCTTCGTCGGCGTCGCGGCCCGCGCGGCGACGCTGGGCCTGATCGACGCCGGCGGGCTCCAGCGCGTCGCGCTCGAGGCGCACTGGGGCCTGCGGGCCGCGCGGGCCGCGCACGCGTTCTCGCACGTGGACTGGTCTCGAGTGGCCAGGCAGCTGAACAAGGACGTGAGGGCGGCGAACGGGTGGCTTCCCGGGTCGATGCGGCTCGCGCCGCTGAGGGTCGGAGGGGACGACGGGAGCGCCGCGTTTGACGCCGCTCGCGGCGGCGGAGGCGGGGACAGGAGCGACCGCGGCGGCGGCGAGCGGAGCGACAGGGAGCAGCTGCAGAGGAGGAGGAGCAGCCTGCCCCGGACAACGAGGGAGGAAGAGGGCGGGTCGCCGCCGCCGCGGTCGCCCTCTCCGGACGCGGGGGGTGCGGAGGGAGGAGGGACGGCGGCAAAAGCGCAGCAGCAGCAGCCGCTGCTCGCGGCCGGCGCCGGCGCCCCCCTCCCGCTCCGCTCCGTCTCGACGCCGCCGGTCATGCTCCGGCAGCTGCACTGGACTGCGGCTGCCCCCCCCGCAGTCGCCTCCGCCTCTGCTTCCGCTTCGATCCCGGCTCCAATCGGCTCTCCCTCCTCCTCGTCGAGGAGGCAGTCGAGGGGCGGCTCCCCGTCGCCGGGGGGCTCGAGCCCGCTGTTCGGCACGTCGCCCGTGTCGGCGTGGCCGCCTTCGTGGTCGGCGGGGCTGGGGGCCTCGGCGGTCGCCGCCGCCGCCGCTGCTTCGGCTGCAGCATCGAGGAGGCCCGGGAGCAGCCGCGGGAGCTCTCCTCCGCCTCGGACTGTTGTCGCCACTGCTGCTGCTGTTGCTCCCGCTGTCGATGCTGCTGCTCCCGCTGTCGCTGCTGCTGCTCCCGCTGTCGCTGCTGCTCCTGCTGCTCCTGCTCCCCCGGCCGAACCCACTTTGGCCGACAAGACCGACAACGCCGGCAATGAGAGCGCCGCCACCGCCAACGATGACGATGACGAAGGAGACGCGAGCGGCGGAGGGACTCCTCCCCCGTCTCCGCCGCCCAGGACGCTAGCAATGTAGAAAGAGACAGAGAGAGAGAGAGAGAGAGAGAGAGAGAGAGAGAGTGCAACAACCACAAAATACACCGAAATCATTCCATAAAGCAGTCGAGCGTGTCGCAACCGATCGCCCTCCACCCGAGCCTCTCGACGAGCAGGGCCCGCATCCTGGCCTTCTGCGCCCCTCCATCCGTCAGAGGCTGCTGCAGCAGCGGCAGGAAACGGATCGAGTCTGGATCTGCGACGCTGCGGAACGTAGCTATTGTGTCAACCTCTTTCTCTCCGTCTCCTCTCCTCGTCTCTTCTGGCCTCAGCAGCACCTCGACGACGTCCTTCGTGGGCTGCCCCGCGGGCCCGCGCACCCTTCTCGAGGCTCCCGGCACCTCGTACTGCAGGAAGATCCCTTCGAGCCCAGCCCCTCTGCTCGCCGCGCCCTGGAAGATCTTCTCTCCTTTGAGGGAAACCGCAACCGCGGCGTCGAGGAGCTCCACCGCCTGCGCCGGCATCGTCGCCTCTGCTTTAAGGGCAGGGGCGTAGAGATCCGTCAGCGAGGCGGTGCTCACGCAGTTTGGGATGGCCCCGGGGCACGGCCTGATGCGCCCGTCGCGCGAGAGGCCGTAGTCTATCGCGTTCGAGAGGTCGGTGTAGGGAGTCGAGGCGAACGACGTCGAAGAGGTCGAGGCTGAGGCATCAGCAGCGAGAGCGGCGCAAGGCGTCCCAATTGTCGCCGTAAGGGCAATCGCTGCCGCGACGAGCGCAGAGGAGATCCTCTCGGGGACGACGTTGGCGGAGGCGCGGGCCTCTGCTCGCGCCGGTAGCGCCGGCGCAACTGGCGCAACCGGAGGTCGAATTGTCGTCTGAAGAGCAGACATCGCGAGTTTTGATGTCAACTCATTTTTCGGTTTTTTTTTCGACCGCGGAAGATGGTCTGCCCGATGCGTTTCTTCCTCGTGGCGGCGTCGGCCTTCGTGGCCCTTTTCTCGGCCCTGGCAGGCCTTCTCGGCTGGACGCAGCCCAAGGGCGGAAAGTACGGGAGCGACGAGAGCGACGACCAGAGCGACGGGAGCGGCGGAGAAGTAGAAGATGAGAAGGTCGGCGGCGGCGAAGGCGGTGCAACAACCTCCTCGCTGCCGATGCCCCGCGCACGCCGGAGAAGAAGAGGGAAGAAACCCCAAAACCGCTCCGCGCGCCAGCTCGCGTGGACGGGCCTCTCGGCGCTCTGGGACGCCTTCACGGGCAGGTACTTGGCGCGTGTCCTTTTTTTTGCTTTTTGGAGAATGGAAAAAAAAACTAAGGGGGAGAAACGGGCGGCTTCGTCGAGTAGGTCCGCGTCGCCGCAGAGGATACCAGAAGAGGAGAAAGGCCTGCGGCTGCGGAACGGCGGGAGAGGCCGGAGGAGCAGCAGCAAGGCCGGGTGATTTTCTTTTCCTTTCGTTTTTTGTTCGTCCGGAGGCACACCAAACACTGCGCGATTGAGGAGCACTTGCTTGTAAGATTATAATCATTGTGAGGATCACTTTTGTTGACCCGGAGGCGCGCGGAGACGAAGAAGGAGGAAAAGAGGCTCTCTTGGCAGAGAGAAAAGGAAAAACTCGAGACGCCCCTTGCTCTCCCGGGTCTCACAGCTCGACGGCAATTACACCCCCTCTCTCTCGCTCTCTCTCGCTCTCTCTCTCCCCTTCCGATTGCTCTGCCCATGCGCTCGGCAGCAGCCCGTGCGAGGCCGCAGCAGCAGAGCGCCGCCGCTGCCGCTGCTGCTGCTGCTGCTGATGTCCCCTCGACGTCCGGAGCAACAGCAGCAGCGCCGCAGAGGCGGCCAGCAGCTTCTGCTCTGGCCAGCAGGAATCGCCGTCGCAAATCTTCTTCTTCCGTAGCTGCCGTCTCGGCCCCTTCCTCTTCCTCCTCTTCGACGATGCGCACCGTCCGCGTCGAGCTGGGAGACCGCGCCTACCCGATCCACATCGGCGAGGGGCTGCTCGTCGACAGCGGCGGCGAGCTCCTGGCGGCCAAGGGCGTGCTCGCGGGCAAGAGCCGGGCCCTCATCGTCACGAACGAGACGGTCGGGCCGATTTACGAGGCCCGCATCGTCGACGCGCTCGAATCTGCCGGAGTCAAGCAAGTCGACGTCGTGCGTTTACCGGATGGGGAGCAGTACAAGACCGTCCGCGACCTCGAGCGGGTGTGGGACGCCGCGATCGAGGGTAGGCACGGCCGCGACACCACCTTTGTCGCGCTCGGCGGAGGCGTCGTCGGCGACATGTGCGGCTTCGCGGCCTCCGCCTACCAGCGCGGCGTCTCGTTCGTGCAAGTCCCGACGAGCCTGATGGCCTGTGTCGACTCGAGCGTCGGGGGCAAGACGGGAGTCAACCGCCCGGGAGGGAAGAACATGGTCGGGGCCTTCCACCAGCCGACGGCCGTGATTGTCGACACCGCGGCGCTCGACACGCTGCCCCTCAGGGAGCTGGCTTCGGGCATCCCCGAGATCGTGAAGTACGGCCTGATCAGGGACGCGGGGCTGTTTGAGTGGCTCGAGACCGGGGGCGGCGTCGAAGGGATCCTGGCGAGGGACAAGGCCGCACTGGCGTTCGCAGTGCAAGCCTCGTGCGAGAACAAGGCCGCGGTCGTCGCGGCCGACGAACGTGAGGGCGGCGTGAGGGCGACTCTGAACCTGGGCCACACTTTCGGCCACGCAATCGAGACCTCCGAGGGCTACGGCGAGTGGCTCCACGGCGAGGCCGTGAGCGCGGGCACCGTCATGGCCGCCGAGATGAGCTGCCGCCTCGGGTGGATCGACAGGGCGCTCGTCGACCGAACCGTGAAGCTCTTCGAGAGGGCCGGGACGCCCGTCGCGCCTCCCCGGGGGATGACCGCGGCGACGTTCCGGGACCTGATGGCCGTCGACAAGAAGGTCCAGGACGGGAAGCTGCGGCTGGTGCTGCTCAAGGGGGAGCTCGGGGGGTGCGTGGTGACGGGCGACTTTGACCCGAGGGTGCTCGACGAGACGCTCGAGTTCTTTTGCGGCAAGTAAGAAACGTTTTCGAGACCTTTTTTCTTTCGGTTTTATTAGCCAAAAGCGCCGCGCCGCCGCCGCCGCCGCTCGGGGAAGCGCAACATCTTGCTTTCATCGGTCGCAGATGTGTAAAGAGAGAGCTGGGGCTGATGAACCTTTTACAAAAAACGTTTTCTTTTTTCTTTTTCTTCTCTCTCTCTTTTCTATCGACGGGCTCTCTCAACTCCTTTCTTCCACAAAACTCCTTGAGCTCGACCAGCGACCGGTTCCTGCCGCAGCGCCGCGGCCAGCGAGAGGGCCCCCGCGGCTCTCTCTCTCGCGCGCTTCTTCCGGCTTCCTCGTTATCAGAGGCTGTCCTTGAGGAACCTGGCCTCGCTCTGCGCCCTCTCGAGCCACCCCTTGGTCGCGACGTTGCCCTTGTCCCGCAGCAGCGCCTCGAGCTCCGAGTAGCTGGGCTCCGAGTCCCCCGAGGAGATCAGGCGACTCGAGGCCGCCATGGAGCCCGTCGCCGTCACCAGAAAGACGTTCCACGGGCCCGTCGGTCTCGGGCTCGTCCCTCCCCCTGCCGCCTGCTCCTCGCGTTCGTTCTCGCTGCCCTGCTCCGCCGCTGCCGCCGCCGCCGCCGCTGCCCGCTTCCCCGCTTTGAAATCCAGCTCGGCAGCCCGGCTGTACCACACCCTCGCCTCGTCCCCCCGGATCCGCACGCTCCGCAGGCAAAAGGCGCGCTTGAAGGACCCCGCCTTGGCCTCGTTCGCGGCCCTCCAGGGCCCGATACCGAAGTCGCTGATCAGCTGCGACCCTCGCGTTGTCCACTGCGGGTTCACGATTATGGTCAAACCTCCCTTGACCTTGTCCTTGCGGCAAGCGAGGGCGTCGAGCTGTTTCAAAGTTTCGGCGGTCGGAAAGACGACGCAGGCGAGTTTCGGGGAGTCGTAGGCGCAGACGGCGTCGGCTATCGTCGTGTCCATTTTATTCATGTCAGAAAGAGAAAAAGAGGAGCGGAGTGAGCGGTGGAGCGGGAAAAGAGAGGGAGACAAGAAGACGGAGATTTTTTTAAAAAAAAACGCTCCCACCGTCGTCCCACAAGCTCGACCTCGGCGCCTCCCTGAAGAACCCGCCCCCGCCGTCAGCCTGCCTCCGAATCGCAGAGAGCATCCTCTCCACCATCGGCCGCGCGGCCTTGAACTGCTGCCTGATCCCCCCGGGCCAGTCGTCGAGGTCCGTCGCGCCGACGAGGGGCAGCGACAGCTCGACGAGGAGGCGCGCGCCGTCCCCCCCGGCGGGGGCGTCCCTTCGCGGCTGGGTCTCCCTCCACGCGGCGACGCAGGCTGCTGCCGCCTGGTCCGCCTGGTCGCCGGGGCCTATCGGGAGGCGGACGGAGACGGGCTTGCTCGGGGGGCGGCCTGATGCTGCTGCCGCCGAGGGAGAAGAAGAGGTCGAGGCGGCGACGAGGGGACGGAGCGTCGTGGCATCATCGTGCAGGCGATCGAGGCGGGTCGCGGGCGCTCTTCGGCCGCCGGCGTGTCTCGAGGGAGTCGTTGCTCTTCGAGGCGGACCGCTTTGATGTGCTCTCACGCCAGACGACGCGGCGGGCGCAATCGAGCAGCGCGTTTGGTGCATGGTCGAGGGCGCGAGCGGCATGAGTTTGTCGTCGGTGATGTCTTCGCGATGCCTTTTGAGTTATGATTTTTTCTCTCTGCACTTTTTTTTTCGTTGTTGTCTTGTCGCAATTGAGCTTCTTCTTTCTCGGCTGCTAGTGTGCTCCTGGCTTCTTTCGTCTCTCCCTGAGCACAACACAATGGACGCTTCATTTGCGGCGCGCCGCACCACTGCCGTGACCGCGGCGTCAGCTGCCTCCTCGGCGACGAGGAGGAGGTGCGCCGTCTCCCCGCGAGCGACGCCGACCGTCGCCGCCGCCGGGGTCGTCGGCAAGCCGACGATCTCGCCCCTCGTTCAGGTGAGGAACGAAGGCATTAGCTGCTGATTTTACCACTTACTGGTGCCTGCGAGCATGCTTTATTGTCTCATGAGAGTCAGAGGAGGCCTCTTCGTGCTTCAACGAATCGAAAAGGCAGGCGCCTTTCTGGTTGCGAATTCTGGTTTTTTTTTTGGCGCTTTCGAAGGAGGAGGATAAGAAGAAAAAAACTCTCCTTCTCCCCGCCTCTCTCTCTCTCTCTCACACACCCTTGCCCACTTCTTCGCCCGCGACCGCCGCAAACCAATCACAGCGCCGCGGAGGAGCAGCGAGCCCGAGCAGCAGCAGCAGCAGAGCTCGAAACTCATTGCTCCTCCGCGCCACCACCGAGGCCGCCACCGCCTCCGACCCCACCGTCTCGCTCGCCGCCGCCTCGCCCCCTTCCTTCGACCCGGCCTCTGCCCCCTACCGCTCCCGCGCCGCCAAGGACGTCCGCGTCCTCGTGGTGGGACCCACGGGGTATATCGGCAAGTTCGTAGTCAAGGAGCTCCTGGCGCGAGGGTTCGACGTCGTCGCTTTTTCCAGAGAAAAGTCGGGCGTCGGCGGCAAGGCGGACGCCGAGGCGACGAGGAAGAAGTTTGCGGGGGCCGACATTCGGTTCGGGAACGTCACTGATTCCGAGTCCCTGAGGGCTGTGGCGTTCGATCCCATGACCAAGGACGGGAGGGAGAAGGACGTCGATGTGGTCGTCTCCTGCTTGGCTTCGAGGACAGGGTAAGATCGAGAAAGAGAAGAAGTTTTTTTTTGTTCTTCTTCTACGAAAACCAAAAAAAAACTCACTCTTTCTTTCCTTTCTCTTCCACTGACCTCTTCCAACCGACAACAGCGGCGTCAGGGACTCGTGGGACGTCGACTACCGCGCCACCAAGGCCGTCCTCGATGCCGCAAGGGCCGCCGGAGCGAAGCATTTTGTGCTCCTCTCTGCGATCTGCGTGCAGAAGCCGCTGCTCGAGTTCCAAAAGGCGAAGCTGGAGCTCGAGGCCGAGCTCGTCAAGGCCGCCGCAGCGAGGGAGAGCCCCGTGTCGTACTCGATCGTGAGGCCAACGGCGTTCTTCAAGTCGCTGGCCGGTGAGTTTTGCATTGATCTTTCTTCGTTTTTCTTTTTTTAACTTTTTTCTTTGCGACAAAAGGAAGAAAAAAACTCACATCTCTCTTCCGTCTCTCTTTCTCCCTTTCTCTCTCTTTCCCTCTCTCCCTCCCGCGCTCTCTTCCACCAACAAAAAACAGGCCAAGTGACCCTGGTCAAGGAAGGGAAACCCTACGTGATGTTCGGCGACAGCACCCTCGCGGCCTGCAAGCCCATCTCCGAGTCTGACCTCGCGAAGTTCATCGCCGACGCCGTCTTGGACGCCTCGATGGCCAACCGGGTGCTGCCGATCGGCGGGCCCTCGGCGGCCGGAGGGGCCTGGACCGCAGCGGCGCAGGGCAAGCTCCTGTTCGACCTGGCGAAAAAACCCGAGAAGTTCATCCGGGTGCCCATCGCCATCATGGATGCCGTCATCGGCCTTCTGTCGGCGCTGTCGAAAGTCTTCCCCGGGCTAGTCGACGCGGCGGAGTTTGGCCGCATCGGCAAGTACTACGCGACCGAATCCATGCTCGTCTGGGACGCGGCCAGGGGCTGCTACGACGCGGAGGCGACGCCGGAGTATGGGACGGACACGCTGGAGGCGTTTTTCGAAAAGGCGCTCAAGGACGGGGGTTTGGAGGGGCAGGAGCTCGGGGACGCGGCGATCTTTTAATCTTCAAGCGGTGTAAAGAGAGAGAGAGAGAGAGAGAGAGAGAGAGAGAGAGAGAGAGAGAGAGAGAGAGAGAGAGA
>Ga0114918_10000836_pt1 | contig 27103 bp, 17 predicted proteins | sample LantaG_FD_87015 | JGI IMG/M metagenome (GOLD analysis project Ga0114918, IMG submission 87015) | Deep subsurface microbial communities from Baltic Sea to uncover new lineages of life (NeLLi) - Landsort_02402 metaG | ecosystem: Environmental > Aquatic > Marine > Oceanic > Sediment | place...
CCCACCTCCTGCATCTTTTTGAACATTGCATCGAGCAGTTTATTGGCCTTGTTCTTATCATCAACCACGCCGTAAGTAATCGCTATACCCTGGATGAAGGTAAAGGCATAATCGTGAAGATTACCATCACGGCTTTTCCACCCGGCCAGCATCCCGGTTTCCGGATTATAAAAAGTCTTGTAATAGGCGCCTTTAAGCTTCTGCGCCGCTTCCTCAAATTCTTTGGCCTCCTTTTTCCTGCCCGCGACGGCGGCAAGCCGGGACAGGCCTCTAAAGCTGCGGTATGCGATGGCATTGGAGTAGGCGTCCTCATGCCCGAAGTTGATGCAATCCCACCAGTTTGCCGGACGCACCTTGCACTCGCCCAGGTTGCCGCTCTGATGAAATTCAATCAGCCCGTTACCATCCGAATCTGTTTTAAGTGACTCGCGACCCCATTCCAGCAGTTTGTCGATGTTGGCCTTGACCCACTTGTCATCTTTACTTGCCTGGTAATAGTTGTGCGCTGCGGTCAGTAGAGAGGGCCACGTATCGAGCGACGCTTGGGGATATTCGCCATGTGCGTAGCCCGGCATGGCGTAGGTCTTCTTGCCGGCCAGAATACGATTCAGCGAATCACGCAAGAGCTGCGAGCCGGATACGCCATCGGCCAGGGGGCCGGTCAGCATGGCTATCTCACTGTACTCATGGTAACAAAGACCGCACACGTCTGAGCCGGCATGGTTGGCCAGCATACGATGCTTGCTTGAGAGTTGCAGGATGTTCAGCCAGCATCGACGGTAGCCGTCAAAACGCACATCTGGTTCAATTGCTGCTTGCTTAGGGTATAGGCTGACCACTTCAAGCCTGAACTGAGTCCACGGGTTTTCCTTCGATCCGGCAGAAAAGGTGATCGTTGCATTTTCGGTTGTGCCTTGATAGCCAAGACGCAGCGGCGTTTGACTGGCAGAGCTGCCCGTAATACGCAGCGTACCCTGACCGGGGATGTGCAGCACAGCAGGCAGTTTGACTGATCCGTCATCTTCCATCACACCCAGCAGCGTTGCATGGGCCGGATGTTTGCCACGAAACCTGAACTTCAATACAAACGGTTCTGCAGCATTTTCCCCGGCAGCAACAGACTTGATAATGATGTAATTATCTTCAAACTTAAAAAGAGTGGACGCATCTGTTTGCTTGTTTGCATAACGGACCCATCCGTTCTCGAGCGATGTGTGATAGGTTTGCTTTGAACTTCCCCCCAGCATCCCATTGGTCCACTTGCGCCCCTTGCCCAGCGAATCTACCCAGAAACTTGCAAACTCCGGCTTATCGACTGCTAACTCAACGCCATAGGTTCTTGTTTCATGAGATAGCTGCAAATCTTCTTGTGCTTGAGACAAACCGCTGCAATTAAGAAGTAACAATAATACAAAAAACTTTGCCGTTAGATGTTTCATTTTGATTTTTCCTTTTAACCTTTCATAATCTATACTGCGATTTCCCATATAACATTGTATATCCTTGCATGTCCTGAGCTTGTCGAAGGGCTCAGCTACGCCGCTGAGCCTCTTTTTCACTAAAATAAGAAACCTGTCTAGCAAAATCAAAATCTTCAACTTCATCTTGAAGACATTTCAGCCGCAATGATCGCAAAAACGAATTTACCGGCTGATTATCGTTTCTTTAACTTAATAACCGTATCGATCGAAGTGTCACCTGCAAATGAAAGCACTTTATCACTTACCCCTGATGTCCATTGATCCAAATGAACAACTATTCTTTCCAGTGAATTGGCAGGGAGTTTCTTAACTTTCAATCGCGCAGTCTTTCCGCTATCATCTGCCTTCAGAGTAAGATACAGCTTTCCAAACGGTGTAGCGACTCCATTCAACTTGGTAACCATACCTGCCTGGACCCATTCTTTCGGCAAACCTTCAAAAAGGTGCAGTTCATTGTCGCGATCCAAAGCGAGCATATGCACCGTCAACCGGATAAACTCAGCACTGGCCCAATTGTGCGGCATGTCACCGACTTTCTTGTACTTCTCGCCCTTTAGTGACTGCTCTTCGCGCCATACCAACACAGGCGCGGCGTGATTGGCGAAGGCGTATAGTGATTGTGCTGCTTTGCGTCCGTTGCCTTGCCACAGCCAGGCATGGCCGTAAAAGGAGGTGAAGTAATTCCAGATACCCGTCTTGTCCCAGCCGGTGCCATAGACCATAGCCTCTCGCTCAGTAGCCTCGAGCATCGCCATGTTGCCGGCGACCAACGCATCGTCGGCGGCAAAAATCTGGCCCGGATAAACGGCATGGCAGAAAGCCCATTGCCCCCTTTGCGGCAGGTCCTTGCCGTCCATGCGAACCGGTAAATACCTGTTGCCGTGCTCGTCGCTGCGCATATCACGCGCCGCGGCCCTGCGGAAGGCCGCCATGAAGTCATCATATTCCTGCTGCCATAGCGCTGCCTGTTCAGTCTTTTCGAGCCATTGGGCAGCTTTAATAAACGCGCGTAGGCCCAACAGGTTCCAGTATGGATTGGTGTATTCGTAATGATTTCCACCGATGCCGCCGTCAGGGAAGCCGGGGGGATTTAAGCCGTCGTCCAATGGTGAGTCATTCTCGTAGGTGCGTCGGCGAAGCTGCTTAATGTACTCGGCTATCCGCTCCAGATTAGGCCACATTGATTCCAGCCACTCCTTGTCCTGGGTAAGTTGGGCGTGGCGGACGCAGGTCCAAAGGACAATGCCGTTTTCCTTATGATAATTTTTAATTACACGAATGCCGCCGTCCGGTTGTTGAAATTTCATTTCGTAGGCCACACCATTGCGTGCCTGGTCTCCTGCGCCGAGTATTGTGGCCGCCTCCAGAAGAAAGGCACCATCGACTATCCAGAGGCCGCGATAGCAAGTCGGCCCAACCTGGAACGCCGGCAATCCATCCTTGATCTCGCGTGCTTGCCATATGTTGCGGATGGACGAATCGATCAACGCCTGAATCCCCGGGTCCGGCACCTGCACGCGGTCATAAGGCAGGGCGACTTTTTGCCAATATGCTACAGCTCGGTCACGGCTGGCCAACGCCTGTTCGACGGTAGCCGGTTCAAGCACAATTTTACCGCCGCCGCTGTAGAGCATGAAGAATGTTTCTGTCTTGCCGGCCGGCACGGTTAGTGATTCGAGTTGAATGACGCGCCGCACACTATCGTTCTCTTCTGCAAGGCCGATCATCTTCAATGACGCGGTGATCGTTTCGTGATGGTTGACCACGACTTGCTGAGCGCTGATGCGAAAATCGAAATGTGTGTCGGTGTCCATTGTCAACTGAGGTTGGACGACCCGTGGTGTGGCGCCGGTGTTTGTGATGTGGACAAGAATCAGATCATTGCGCGCTGGAGCTTCCGGCTTTGTCGGCGTAGTTGACTGGAACTTGTCCGTAACAGCAAACGCTTCTTCCATAACTTCCAGGCCATTGGCCGTCAGAAAGGTGCGCACAATGGGTACGCGCGGCGAATGGAGTTGTTGTTTTTTCCAAACCACGTCGTTAGCGATTCGTACGCCAATGCGCGTCTGGAAGCCGTCCGTCCCGCCCACGACGCGGAGATAGTGATAAAGCAGCTCGCCGCTTTTATCGACGATTGACTTGTACGGATCGTCCGGCAGACAGATTGCCGTCTGCCATTCCGGCGGCATGTAACCAAAATCAACAAATAAACCGTCGTGATTGTTTTCATGTGCTGCAAAGGCAGGATTATCACCAAAATAAATCAGGCCAATGCAAGCTAACAACATATAATTAAGCGTTAAAGTTACTTGTCTCATAGTTCTTTAAACCCTTTCAGCTGACATTTTCCATATTAAACGCTTAGCTACGCCGCTAAGCCTCCTTGCTAATAGAATATCAAATATGACGTTAAAAGACTATAGCTTTTACTTGAGTCGATATTCTTCTTGTCATAGGCTGTGCGCCAAAGTGCGCCAAACATGTTCTTTCAGTCTTACCTCTGTCTACCACCTGCCTACTATTTGAAGCAATAGGCTGAATTTTGCCCTCTTATCCCGCCAATCCGCCGCGTCGCTTTGGCTCGCCCTCACTCATCGCCGCAAAATCAAAATAAAGAGAAATCCAGGTTCAAGTTTCTTCTTAAATTACATACTTCCTGCTATTTTCAATAACTCTGTCCGTTTGTTTGGAAACATCCTGAACATATCTTGTAGCCATCTTCAGATTAGCATGCCCCAGCAACCGCTGAACTGCAAATGGATCGCCTGACCTGGCGGCAATAGTCGCAGCAGTTCTTCGAAGCGTATAGAAACCTGTTCCTTTTGGAGCTGGGATACCTGCTCTTTTCATAAGCTTTGAAAATCTTGAAGTTACCAACTTGAAACTGTAATCCAAAGGCATCGCCAAGGCTTCAAATTGTGTTGGCGTTGGAATCTGGAAGACTGAAAATGGATCAATCCAGCCATGGGATGCGCAACAAAGCGCGCAACAAACAGGTGTCATTGCGGTACTGTTGCGGTACGGTCACGCTACGGTCAGCATCATAAGTCGTTATTTGACAATCATTAATCATTTGTTTACAAGCACTTACAAAACCTTAAATCGGACTGTCGACCCGAAGGTTGAGGGTTCGAGTCCCTTCGGCCTCGTTATAACTCAGTAGTATGGCAATACCTAAAGCCAAACACTGTTTTGAAAAGACGAGCTGATAAACCATCGGATTGTAATCCGAAGGGTAAAAAAGTGAGCCATACTGGGCACTCTCTTCAAATTGCTGGTGCTTGAATATCCTAATGGTAGTTTATAACGCCATGAGACCAAACATCCCTTACACAATCTGGCGCGGTCTTTACTCGCGGTTAGACGACCCGGCGGCAGGCTCTTGACAAACGCTCTGAAGTCAGCCGCCCAACACCGACTATTTTACTATTTGCTTAGAGGTCGGCAATTTTTTCAGTTCAGCTTTTGTTTGGGTGCGATATCTCCTTTGTTAGTTTATTTTTACTCATGAAGAGACAAGAAATAAGAGCAACTTTCATTTTTAATAGGACTATGATGTCTACTGTAATGTAGATTACCGCCTTTCGTAATTGATTCCTCCAACAAAATTAGTATAATACTCGTGTTAAGTTTCGTGGGATGTGTAATCTGATTAAAGTTTGTTCTTTATAATTGAATCCATGGCAAAACAGAAGTAATTATAGTGGTATCAAGAATTCATTTTACAATAGTTTAACTGTTAAATGAACCTCAGGCAGATTTTTCCTTGCTAAGACCGAATGCTGTTATAAAATATCGATTTATGATGCTGAACTATCAATATATGTTGATAAGAATAAAGAATACACATTAAAAAGAAAGGTTAAAAGATGAAGAAACATAGCTCTCGTGTGTCTCTATGTTTAGTATTATTTATTTCTTTCGGGCCGGTAAATGCAGCCGAAGAGTTCGTGATAAGGTATAGTCACCTGGGTGTGGCGGATCCGATGGTGCAGGCTTCGAGCGCCAAGGCGGTGGTTTTCAAGGCGGAAGTTGAGAAGCTTTCCGGGGGCAGAATCAAGGTTGAGATTTTTCCCAGCGGGCAATTGGCGGGGCAGGTATCATCGGTGCAGCAGGTCAGGAAAGGAACTATACACATAGCGGATATTAGTTCGGGAGTGCTGGCATCGCTGTACTACGAACCGCTTGAGGTTTTTGATATGCCGTATTTGTTTTCTTCACGGGCGACCGCAAGAATAGTGCTGGATAACGAGAATCCATTCACTAAAAGACTGATAGAGGACTGTGCCAAGAAAACGGGCATTAGAATCCTGTCACTTGGGCCTTTCGGCTTTAGACACATGACAAATAACGTTCGGCAGATAAGGACGCCTGCTGATATGAAGGGCCTGAAAATGAGGACGATGGAGATTCGGCCGCACATGAAGCTGATGGAATCCTGCGGCGCGAGACCTATCCCTATTCCTTGGCTGGAACTATATACAAGTTTACAGACGAAGGTGGTGGACGGGGAAGAAACCACGCTGCAAAACATCGTTATGGGGAAGCTATATCAGGTCCAAAAGCATTTGACTCTAACGGGTCATGTGATGGGGGTGGGGGCGTTTCTTTGTAATGAGGAATGGTATCAGTCGTTGCCGGATGATTTGAAAACTGCTCTTATTGAAGCTGAGAAGGTGTCCCTATTGAAATATGACCGCTTTGGGGAACTGCTGGATACGATGGGTTTGGAAAAACTTAAATCCAGGATGGAGGTATATGAGCCTACGCCGCAGGAAATGCAAATGTTCAGGGACAGAGCGCTTCCATATGTGCGCGAATGGATGGAAAAGAAACACGGCAAAGAGTTAGTTTCAGAATTTTTTGCATCTATTGAAGCGGCCCAGGAGCAGTTGAGAAAAGAGATGGAGTCTGCGAAGGCGAGGCGCAGATAGACTTTGAAAGTGAATTCCAAGAACAAAAAGCAAAAAATGGATTTGAATCGCAACCATAGAAGAAATGGTAGGGGTTTGCTCGGGGCAATCCGAGTGACAACGGCAATTCTGCTGATGATAATGTTTGTCGTAATAATATTAGAGGTGATTTTCCGCTACGTTCTTACGTCTTCGCCGTTCTGGACCGAGGAGCTTGCGAGATATGCTATGTTTTACATGGTGTTGGTTGGCAGTTCAGCAGCCATGAGGCAAGAGCAACATCCGGCTCTTACGTTTGTCATCCAAAAATTCAGCGCCGGATTTCGGAGGAAATGGAAGCTGCTTCTTGACGGCCTTGTTTTTTTGGTATTGGCAGTTGTTTTCTGGGAGGGATGTGTGATGGCGGTGGAGGAATGGATAGGTAAGACTCCAGCTTTGAGGATATCTTTTTTCTGGGTATATCTTGCCTTGCCAGTTGGCGCTTGTTTGATGATGGTCGAGATTGTCGCAAAGTATATTCAGAGGGGAAAAGGCGGTAATAAGAACAGCGAAGAAGTTTCAGTGTCGGAGGAGGATTAAGAGTTGGAGTTTGCTCTTATATTTATGCTTTGTCTTTTCGTGGCTTTTATGATTCTTGGGATGCCACTTGCTTTTTGCATGCTTTTTAGTTCGCTCGCTTATTTGCTCGCAACCGGGCAGACGCCGTGGATTATTGTTCATCGTATGTTCACGGGGATAGATACGTTTACACTTATGGCAATACCGTTTTTTATGCTGGCCGGTGAATTGATGGTGTATTCGGGGACGGCAGAAAAACTGCTGAACTTTGCCAACATTTCGGTCGGGCGTTTTCGTGGGGGATTAGGGTATGTAAATGTATTAGCAAGCATGCTGTTCGGCGGGTGTTCGGGCTCGGCCATATCAGATGTTGCGGGACTTGGGCCGCTGGAAATAAAAATGATGGTGAAGGGGGGGTACAGTAAGGGGTTCAGTACCGCGCTTACCATAAGTTCAGCGATTCAAGGGCCAATTATTCCTCCGAGTATTCCGCTGGTCTTGGTTGGAGCGGTGACGGGTATATCGATAGGAGGGCTGCTTTTAGGTGGTGCAATACCTGGCGTGCTGGTAGGTATCGCTCAGTGCGTGGTCATTCTGATAGTATCGAGGATAAGAGGTTTTCCACGGTTTGAGAGGAAAGTAGGTTTCATAGAAGCGGTCAAAGTTACACTCGGGGCTATACCATTCCTTTTGATGCCCTTTATTATACTGGGTGGAATACTTGGGGGCTTTTGTACGCCGACCGAAGCATCGGCGGTGGCGGTCGCTTATGGTCTTGTTTTGATTGTGGCGTATAAAAGGGGGAGGATTGATGTAAAGTCACTGGGCAGGGTTTTTGTAAGAGCCGGTGTGCTGTCTGCGGCGATTCTTATGTTGGCCGGGGCTTCGAATGTTTTTGGATGGATCCTTGCGTCCGAGAGGATACCGGAGACGTTTGCAAATCTTTTGCTTTCTATAACGGATAAACCGTGGGCGATTCTGCTGATTCTGAATGTTTTCTTACTAATCTGGGGGATGCTGATGGACAGTTTGCCGGCGATTTTGATTCTTGTTCCAATTCTTTTGCCCCTTGCCGGCAAATTGGGAATAGACCGCATACATTTCGGCGTTATCGTGACTTTCAATCTTGCGATAGGATTGATTACGCCTCCTTATGGTGCTGCACTTTTTACGGGCAGTATTGTCAGCGGGGTGTCGATTGAAAAGATAGTAAAAGAGATGCTTCCGTTTATAGCCGCCAGTATTTGCATACTTCTGCTGATTACGTATGTGCCGGAAATTGTGATGTGGCTGCCAAAGTGTTTTGGCTTGCATACGTAGGTCCTTTTTGGAATTTATGGTTATGACGAGCAGAGAAAGAGTTGTCAGAACCTTGGAGTTTGAGAAGCCGGACCGTGTCCCCAGGCACTTATGGAGGCTGCCGGGGGTAAAGATGTTCAGGCAAAACGAAGTGGATATGATTTTGAAAAAGTATCCGGAAGATATTACCATTTTAGAGTTTAATTACGGTAAAGGAAAACGAACAAAGGGCACGAGGTACAAGTGTGATGAAATTGCTGCGGACGAATGGGGTTGCGAGTGGCATGTCGGTGAAGATGGTGTCACAGGCGAGGTTAAAGACCCTCCAGTCAAAGATATATCAGAGGTTAAAAACTTGACTGCACCGTACGAGATATTAGAAGGGGCTGATTTTCCAAAGGTCAACCGGATGTGTGCGGAGACCGACACATTTACACTTGCGTGGACAACGGTGAGGCCTTTTGAAAGGATGCAGTTTTTGTTTGGCACAGAGAAGTTGTTTATTGAGCTTGCCTATGCTTCTAAAAACCTTTATCTTTTGCGTGATATAGTCCACGATTTTTTTATGGAAGAATTGAGAAGGTGGGTTGAGACAGACGTAGATGGTATATCTTTTATGGATGATTGGGGTGCTCAGAGAAATCTGCTTATTTCACCGCAGATGTGGCGGGAGCTTTTTAAGCCGTTGTATAAGGATTATTTTGATTTGATACATTCGAAAAACAAATATGCTTTCTTCCATTCGGACGGGTGTATCGAGCAGATTTATCCGGAGTTGATAGAAGTGGGCGTGGATGCTATTAACTCGCAATTATTCTGTATGAATATAGAAGAGCTCGGCAGGAAATACAAGGGCAGGATTACGTTCTGGGGCGAGATAGACAGGCAGCATATACTGCCGTTCGGTACGAGGGACGAAGTGGCGGAAGCTGTAAAAAGAGTCAAGAATGCGTTATGGATGCCGGAAGGGGGGATAATTGCTCAGTGCGAATTTGGATTGAAAGACCCGATTGAAAATATTGAGACCGTTTTTCAAACGTGGGAAGCGATTGTATAGACGTTTAACTGATAAAACCGTTTTATATTTAGGAGTAGAGCTATGTTCAACAAAGACCACTATGGAAAAATATTGATTCCAATGATAACTCCTTTTAAGAAGGACCAGAGTGTAGATTATGAGGCGGCGGCGAGTGTCGCTGAGAAATTGATTGAGGAAAAGAAAGCTGACTCGCTAATACTGACCGGCACGACAGGTGAGTTTTTTTCAATGAATTTTGATGAAAGGGTCAGGATTTTTGAAGTTGTGAAAAATGCGGTTGGAGATAAGATACCTCTGATTGCGGGTACAGCGGTGGTTTCCACTATTGAAACGATTGCATTAAGTAAAAAGGCAGAGGAACTGGGCTATGATTTAGTTATGGTGGTTTCTCCGTACTATACAAGGCCGAGCCAAAAAGAGTTGTACAATCATTTTAAGAAGATTGCTGAAGAAATTGAAATTGATATGATTCTGTATAATATTCCGCTATTCACCGGCGTTAATATAAATCCGGAGACGGCGGCCGAGCTTGCAAAAATACCGAATATTGTTGGTATAAAGGAAGAGGCGGAGATAAATCCCAAGCAGATTACCGAATTCATCAACAGAACACCGGAGGATTTCATCATATACTGTGGTGACGACGCTATGATTCTGGAAGCTTTTGCAGAAGGAGGAGAGAAAAGAATGGGTGGCATTGTGAGCGGCGGGTCGCATTTGATTGGATACCGGCTGAGGCGTATGATTGAGATTTTTCTCGAAGGTAAGATTGAAGAAGCCGCGCGGATGCAACAGGAGTTTCTGCCGTTATTCAGGGCCTTCTCACCGGGTGACCGGTGTAATCCGGCCAGCCTTTTGAAAGATGCTATGAAAATGATTGGGTATAATGCCGGTATTCCGAGACTGCCTCTTATGCCGGGTACCAAGGAAGAGGTAGCTGAAGTTGAGAAAATTATGAGAAAGTTGAATATCATTTAGTTAAGGACTATGAACTTTCTTGCAACAGATGTAAGGTTGGAAGAAAGGAAGCGAAATTGTGTCTATGAAACCAAAAGAGCTGAAAGATAAGATTAAGGGCATAATTCATTTGGTGGTCAGCCCGTTCGATGAAAATGGGCAGTTGGATGAGAAGGCGCTCAGGAAGTCACTGGAGTTCACAATTAACGCGCTCAAAGGCCAGGATGCAGTTTTTCTTACTACGGGCAGCACCGCGGAATTTTATGCAATGACCGATGAAGAGTGCAAAAAAGCAATAGCTGTCGCTGTTGAAGAGGTTGCGGGCAAATTTCCCGTTATAGCAGGAACCGGTCGGCCTGGCACGAAGCTGACTATAAAGATGAGCCAGTATGCACAGCATGCTGGGGCCGACGGAGTGCTCGTTGTGAGTCCCTATTACCAGCCGCCTACAAAAGAGGGGTTGTTCAGGCACTTTAAAGAAGTGGCTGAGAATATAGATATCGGGATTATGATTTACAATAATCCGGTGACAAGTAAGCTGTGGATACCGCCGGAGCTTATGGCGAGACTTTCAAAAATCGAGAACATCGTAGCTGACAAAGAAAATACCACTAACGCCGTGGCATATTACTGGATGCAGAAAGCGGTGGACCCAAAAGATATGGTGATAATATGTGGTATAGGGCAGTTGATGTATACGTTTTGCGCGTTATACGGATGTCCGGGCTTTGTCACCGAGTTTGCGAATTTTGCGCCTGATATTGCTATTAGCTTTTACGAGGCTGCGCAGCAGAGAGATTTTGATAAACTAACGCAACTTGCAGATAAGATAGCGCCTTACCAGCAGTTTTTGGCTGAGCTTGTGCGAAGACGCAGTGCCATACCTACAATTCTTTCGCCGTACGTATCTTCAAGTGAGCTTCCTTTTTATCAGACCGTGATTAAGGAAGCAATGGGTCTAATAGGTCTGCCGGGCGGCGCGGTACGAGAACCAATGGAAAACCTAATGGCTGAAGAGAGGGAAGAGCTGCGGCAGGTCTTAGAAAATATGGGCATTCGCACCGGCGTGCATTAACACTGTGGACAAAGCAACATGATGGCAGTTCAGAGATTTAAGAACGCCGCTACACGCGTATTGGTAGTTTTACAACAATCGAGGTCTACTCAATGTGAAATCGCATACATAATGATATTAATCCCCATTTGAATTGCTTTCTTGTAATTTTCCTTACCCCACTCGAAACCGTGACTGTCACACCAGCCACAGTGAACATCGGTGGAGCTTAGAAAAATCGCAAGTCGGTCGCCGACAAAAACACCCCTTGCGCCGTGATTCTGGCCGTGCATATACGGTAAACCCCTTCGAGGTCGCTTTTTTATATACTCCAAATACGGCAGGCCTGTGTCACCGAGGTCATACACATTGTGAAATATTTCATGTTCGTGCGGTACCCGTTTTACTGCATCTTCCCCGAAAACCTCCTGCAGCAACTTAAACGAGCTTTGGTAGAAGAAATCGCCGCCGTTGCCCACAACGCAGTCGTCCATATACAAAAAGCCGCCCCGCATAATATATTCTCTTAAATTGGCTTTTTCGTTCGCCGTAATCTCGTAGTGGTTCTCCCCCGTCATAAACAGAAACGGATACTTCTTTACCGTCTCCAGTTCCTTGAAAGAGACCTCTGCGTTCAACTGGCCTTCCTTTGCATACTGTGGTTCCCAATCGTTTGTCTCTCTTACAGGTTTGACTTTACACCGGATTACTGAACTAAACTCTTCCAGCAAATTCGCATCACCACCCGGGCGGACATTCCACCTGTCCACTTCCTTCTTCTCGTGGTGGTATTTAACGCGGGGCATTATGAAGTCATATTTATCTAAGTCGTCCGAGTCTTCGCCGTAAGGCGCTCCTCTGACCATTGAACCAAGGCCCCCCGCCGCCAGTGCAGCTCCGGCAATTGTTCTGCCCGCTGTCTTTAAGAACTCCCGTCTATCCAATTTTTCCCCTTTTCTACTCATACATCGCTATCCACTACTACTCGCTTAGGAAAAAGAACTTCGAAGCAGCAAGCCCGTCCTTATTATCGTCTTTGTATCTCCACGGCTGCTGACTCGGAACCCCGTCTCCGTTATCTTCCAGCACTGGTGTTTCCGTTGTGAGCAAGTGCTGCTTCCGATAGAAATCATCTATCTCTCTCGCTGCAAAGGTAAACGCCTCCAACAGTGACACCTTATTGTCACCGTCACTGTCGCTCTTTATATCAATCAAGGCGCCGATGAAGTATTGACTGAAACGTGTGCTGTAACGCTGGTCACTTTTGCTCCCACAAACGACAATCCGCCCTTTACCTCTCATAGCCTTGGCAGCCAATCCCGCCCCCGGGCAATCCAGCACAACTAATACAGATGAAGCTTTAATCTTATTTATCCATTCGGCCAGTTGCTTGTGTGTTATATCTTCACCCGGCAAGTTTAAGCGCAGCGTCTCAACCACAACGTTCGCCTGTCCCACATAGTAGAATATGAATCTGTCTGTCGGTTTAATTGCGCCTGCCAGCGTATTCAGTGTCTTTTTTAAGTTTTCGGCAGTCGATTTCTTCGAGTCCTTGCGGACCGATGAGCTGCTGTCCACCAAAACACTTAGTCGGCTCGATTCCACTTTTGCGTCATCCAGGAAGAACTTGCGCAGATTCATCACAGCTTTGTCTTTTGCCAACCGCTCGTTCGGGTCCTTACTTATCCCGCTAACAATCAGCACATACGTATCTTGCCTCTCTGTCAGCTTGGCGCCACTTTCCGCATCCAGCATCCGGGCTATTCCAAAAACACCTGTGCAGGTTAAGAAAATTATGCTTATTGCTTTATTCATATTAGCCTGTGCAACCTTCAAACAAGACCAACTGCCCGCCTCAAAAACCAGCCAAAACTAAGTAGCAGGCACAAAACCAAAAGCAGCGGCCACGTCGGCCATATGCTCGCCATACGGCTTATACCCTCCGAACGTGTTCGCGCCTCAAACATCTGCGCAATATTTTTGTCGACATCTTTGGCGGCGAAATATTTGCCGCCCAGCTTCTTTGCCAAGGCCTGGAGAAACTTCTCGTCCAGTTCCACATTAGTCATCTCAGTCTCAGGCTGCGGTAAATTCACAGCAATAGTTTTCTCGCCAAGGAACATACCATTAATCTCAGCCTCAACCGTCGCAACGACCGCCTCGTTGGTAATATCCTCAATTTCTGCAGCATAGTATCCCCCGCCAACCTCGTCCATGCTTAAAACCTCATCTCCGACAGCCAGCAGCACGTTAGCGCTGCCAACGGGAGCAAACATTTTGTCACAGACATACGCATCGAACTTCACCCTGCCGGTTTCGCCGCTCACCCGTTCTGCAAACAATTCAATCGCCGCTTCAGCGCTTTTTACTCGCCCCACGCATGCGGTCAATCCTGACATAAACTTGTGCAGAAGTCCTCCCTCAAGGTCTTCACGATACCACGTAAAAAGTTTCGACGCATTAAGAAGACAAACCCGTCCCCGTCCGACACGATGCACCGTAACTACCGGCGTGTCTTTTACCGAAGCCAGAGTGGTGGCGGCAGGCTTCTTATCAATGATTCCGTAATACGCCGAAGCCGGCTCATCAAACTCCTGCAGCTCTGCCCGCCTGATTACTTTGCTGTCGAGTCCCTCAAGTGTCAGTTCAATTTTTCCCGGACTCCGCTGAATCACTGGTTCGTCACGGTCAAAAATCACAGGAACGAGCGCTCTGGCCTTCACATCCTCCCAGGCTGCAGGGCCGGACCGAGCTTTGCCCGGAAGCAGAATAAGCCCACCGCCCCTATCAACCACAAAACTATACAGGCCGTCAATTTGCGCATCAGCCAGACGCTCCAGCACACAGGGCCCGAGAATTATAATATCATACTTGTAAAACCCTTCGCGGCTGCTCGGCAGCTTGACATAACCGCATCTTTTCATGGACTCATCAGACAGCTCATTGCCTTTTATCACATCTAAACCCAAATCCAATTCAACCTTACTGTCTCTCGCCAGGGCCTGCCGAATCTTGCCGATATTGAAATTCGCTTCTTGAGAATAGAAAAGAACTTTAAGGCTCGCCTTCTCAACCACCTCTACCATTGTGCTGCGCACGTTGTTTGCCAGATTCACTTCTTGTTCGACCGCTTGTGCGCGTGCCGAAAGAACGTGCCTGCCAAGTTTGTCGGCGCCTACTAAGAACTCGGCCGTTACGTCCCGGCTGCCCAAACTTACATACGGACCTCTGCCGCCCCATTGTGGAAAAGAGCTGGCAGCAAGTTCCTTCGACGCAATCACATAATCATCTTTGAGCAGTTCAATCGTCACAGGCCGGTCTTGCAGGTTCCTGCCGGTGACAACAACCTCCACTTTGTAGACTGTATCGATTACAACACGTGATGGCGCCTCTGTTGATTTTATCGCTACATCGCTTTGCGGCTCCTTTGAGCCCACGCCAACAAGGACAATCTCAAAACCCTCTTTACCGACCGGCAAGTACGCGGAGACATTTTTGTCGTCAGCTTGGCCGTCTGTAAAAACAACCACCCCTGCAATTTTGCCTTGTTCGATTGACTCCTTTCCGTCGGGGCCCTCTTCCGTTTGCAAATCACTGCTTTTCGTTTTTTTTGATAATTGCGGTTCCTCCGCTGCGTCATATTTGGCCAGCAGCGCAGGCACACTGTGCATATTCGTCTGAGAACCCCAGCGCCGCAGGAAATCCGATGAGCCGCTGTGGTAAGCCTGGCGGTCAAATCCAAAAATCTTATAGTCCGGCCCTCCCGAATCGGTAGGAGCAAACTTCGCTTCAAATATGTTAAGTGCTTTATCCAGCCGACTCACCCGCCCATCTTCGATGACCGACATACTTTCGCTGGTATCAAAAAATACCAGGACCGAATTCTTCGATACAGTTTGCGTCTTTTTGAGGCTCGATGGATTCCACAGTATCAACAGCAATATTACGATTGACAGGTATTGCAGCAAGGCCAGAAGAGGCCTGTACAGCTTCAACTTTGCCTTTTGAAGTTCCTTCGAGTAAAAGGCAGAGGCAATCAGAACTGCAAAGCTCACTAAAAGCAGACCTGCAACAAAATGTCCCGGATAGTTGACAAATATCATTTTTGCGCCGGCTTCTTATTAAACTTGGCCGCGTTTTCGAAGAACTCGGTTTCCATTTCGTAAAACTTCACATCGGAACGTTCGTCTTCAATTAATTGTGCCTTGTGTCTCTTCGCATTTATCGCAATAGACCAGAAATGTCGCGCCATCGCCCTTGCTACTCTTGCCGAGGCTATATTTGGGTTTTGGGTAAATACGTGACCGCCTCCCGACCTGTCGCTGCTCTTGCTTATTGTCCCCCACTGCGGCTGTGCCATACTCTCAAGCAGCCGCTTCGCCGCTTCCAGCCGCGCCAGCATCTGCTCACGCTCAATAGGCGTGACAGACTCATCGAGAGCATCTGCATCTTCGGCAAGCTGCTCAGCCATTTCCCGCGCCTTTTTCGCGGCAATCTGTTCATCGTCAAGCACAAGCTCGGCATCAAGCGCTTTTCGAGCCAGGTCCAGTTCGCGTTTCGCCGACTCCAGCAATTCAACCGCCTCGGTCGCCTTTCCCTTTTCTATGTCCGCTTCATAGCGCGCCTCAGTCAGCTTGGCATCGAAGTCACCCATCTTTGCAACAGCTTCGTCAAGGTGCTTTTGTGCTTCGCCTCGTCCCTGGCCCTCGCCACCTTCCGAGGTCTTCGGCAGCCCCTTCAAATCATCTTTCAGTTGTGAAACCTCTTCCCCCAGCGCTCTTTGTTTGGCCTGGAGTATTTTAAGTATCTTTTCTGCACTGGCGATACCCGGTTTACCAATGCCTTGGCCCTTGCCGGTACTCTGCCCTTCAGTTCCACTCTGTCCCTCAGCACCGCTCTGGGCTGGACTGCCGCTTTGCCCGGCCTTGGCACCGCTGCTTTCCGAAGCACTTTTACCTTTGGTTCCGCTTTGGCCCTCAGAAGTACCTTGCCCCTTAGAACCACTTTGGCCTTGAGACCCACTCTGACCTTCGCTTTTGCTCTTGTTTCCCTCTTTGCCCTTGGCCGGCTTACCTTCTCCCCCCGTTGATGTCTGCCCATCCGTCGCTTCTTGCGCAAGCTTTTTCTTCTCGGCCTGCTGCTCGAGGAAGTTCTCAAATGTCTTTTTCAGGTCCTTCTGTTCCTGCGCCGCCTTTTCCAGCTTCTGCTGCAATTTTTTCACTTCGGCTTCGATGCGCTCTTTTTCGTATTGTCCAAATTCCGGCTTATCTTCGAGTTTAATACTATCAGGCTTCTGTGGTTGCTGGCTGGAAGAACTGCTCGAAGGCGGCTTCAGCTCCATTTCCAGCTCATTGATGAACTTGCGCAAAACTCGATAAGCGTCCTTTATCGGTGTCATCCCAGATGAAGCGTTATGCTCAGTCAAATATTGGCTCGCCTGTTTATAATGTTCGAGGACTTCATTGAGGACCGCTTTGTCATGCTCGTTAAATCCATACTTTGAGTCGTCACGAATACGCTCAAGTTGTCCCGCACAATATTGAACGTCGCCGTCTATCGATTCCAACCTGGAGCGGTCCTGCTCCGCCAAATCTGGTTTATTGCTAATGACCCACGTTTTCTTAAGTATTGCTCGCGTGTACTCGAGAATATCCAAAAGCTTCGCCACAGCGCCGCCTCCACCAGCGCCGCCGCCCCCACCAGGCTTCGGATGCCAGTACTGCCGGTAAGGCCTTATCTCAATAAAATAAACCTCACTGCCTGAAGTCCGGTGTGCAACCGCCGAGCCTGTATCAATATCTGTTGCCTCGGCATAAAACAGGATGCTGTCCCCCACAGTCAAATCATACTCTTCCAGTTCGAGCGTATGTGTAAACCTTTTGCTCTTAGTCCCTTTTTCAACTGGAATCGCCATTTCATCTGGTTGATGGCCTGGCATTTCCAAAGACATTTTTACAGAGTCCAGCCCAAAATCGTCCATCACCTCGAACGTTATCGGCACGCTCGCAACGTCGGTGGCCAGATAATCCCCATCCGGCGAAACCAGCTCAAACTTCGGAGGCTCATCCGTTTTTACTATCACTTCCAAGTCCGGCACACTATCGTTAGCTAACCCTTTCTCGCCAACAAGGTCAAATTTTATCGTGCCTCCTTTATCCGCAGTGAAGCTGAAGCTGAACTGATTCGCCCCATTCAGTTGTTGCGTCACCGGCTTGCCGTCCAGCCCCGTTATCACCGCATCCCTGAGGTTATCGGTGCTTTGCACATTCAGCGTGACCTTGCTATACGGTATTACTTCCAGAGTATGGCCCTTAATCTGCTCGGTATAAGGCTCGAGCCATGTTTTTCTCGGCCACCTCCTCGGCAGCGAAACCTCGGCGTTTATACTGTTGATATCCGGCGCCTCGCAAACACTTATCTCGTACCAGTCGGTTGCAGTAGAGGGTGTTTCAAATCGATATTTAAGCTGGCCTGTTTGTGAAAAGGATTTCGTCGCTTCAAACCTGGGCTTTCCTTCTGCATCAAAGCCCAGCTCTACTTGTATCTCCTCAGTCTTCAAATCTTCGCCGCCCTCTGCCGTCTTAGAATTGGCATCAACTATTACCAGCTTCCCGAATTCCGGCACACGACCTTCAATCTCTGCTGCAAAAGTCACCTCGGATTCGGGTTCAACAACTATGTCTTTAGTAAGTGATTCCAAACTCGTAGCTGTCACCGGGTCAACAGCAGCTAACGGCCGGGTCAGCCGTGCAAAGTATGAGGAAAAGTAAACATAATTGTCATGAACATAAAAACAGCCGGCACCAAGACCAGTCAGAATAATTGCTGCAAAGACGTACCCACGCCATTTCTCAACGGTCGAGTCAAATTTGAATGCCCTGCTCGCTTTGTCTATCTGAAGGACCAGATGCTCCGCAAGCGCTCTCGAATACGGATAATCATTTTTCTTTTCATAGTATTCAATTGCCGTGACCAGTTGCTGCCCAAAACTCTTCTTGTTTTCGATGTAGTTCGCAGCGCCGCTGTACGATACGTGCCCAAGAAGTGACTTTGTCAACATATACAGCAGAGAACCAAACCCGCCAGCTAATAAGGCAAAAGCTATGATTCTGCCAATCTCGTCAAAGTTCAGCCGATGGTCAAGCCACGCATAAATGCCGACATACACCGAAACAAAAATCAGGCACAACGCCGTGACCTTGAGAACAGCCAGTACCATCAGCCATCGTCTGACTTTTCCCACTCTGGCAACAAGAGCGTTGAGTTTGCCTTCCACGGTTTCAGCCATACCAAAGCCTCTCCTATCGCTTCAACCTGTTTGCAACAGCCGGTTCCACCAAAAGCAGCAGAATTATTATCCACGCAAACATCTTCCAAATAGGCCTGCGCTTTTTCTCACCGAGTATTTCCGCCACGGCAGTGTCTTGTCTTCCATCAGGTGAAAATATCCGATTCATAACTTTTGCGACCTCTTCCGCAGCCGGCTTGGCCATATCGGTTTCGCCCTCCGGCAAATTTACCCCGGCATACCTCACCGGCTTGCTCAACGTTTTTACCCATCCGATACCGCCCGGATTGGGCACCAATAAAAACGATTCCGCCAGCCCCGCTTGGCGCTTGCGACCATCACAGGTCTCCACCCAAAATTGCTTCCGTCCGCCGGATGACACTCCTATGTCGTGCGCGGGCAGTATCACACGCTCGTCGCACGCAAAACAGTATTCGCCAATCTGATTAGTTTGTCCCAGCAAATACCGGCAAAATGCAACCGATGCATTTGATTTCGTCAGCGACCCAAGCGAATCATCCGCACTCGTATTTACAAGAACAGAGGTGCCATTGCCAAGACCCTTGAAGTAAACAAATCCAAAACCATTCTGCAGCCGCCACAAACAACTGCTCTCGGGATGCTGTTCGCACTCCAGATACCCCGTCAGAACTATTTTGTCGATTCTGTAATTGGCCAAGGACTTTGCCGCAGCATTGTCCATACCAGGTAACACACTACTGCAAGGTCTCGGCTCAATATACGCTCGCTCACGGAAACATCTCCCCGGCCGTGCCGCAACAACTCCCTCCTCCCACAACTGCTTCGCCGCTCTCGATGAAGGCTCCTCCGCCACAAAAAACACGATTCTGCCCCCGCCCTTCACGAACTTTTTCAGGTCACCGGCTATCTCACCCGCACGTTCTGTTATTGTTGACCAAACAATTACGTCTGCCCAATCCAAATCCGAAAAAATCAATTCATCCATCAAAACTTGCTTAACGTTGAGTGTCTCGTACGAGTTCACCCGTGATAGTGTATCCATCGCGGTTCTTAACAGAAACATTTCCCCTCTCCCTTTGTCCGCGAGAAGAACATTAACGCTTTTCCGCTGGGGCAGGGAAACCCCCAGGTAAAACGTGTCGTCCTCTTTCAGGCCGTCGCCTGTTGACAGGCTCAATTGCACAGGCAGGAACAATTGCTCCTGTCCGCCTGCATCAGTATCTATCTGGACCTTGTATGTCTTGCGCTGATTTGCAAACAGATTTATATCCATTGAAGTTGATTTACCTGCGCCTGAACGAGCTGTCAGCCGGCGATTTAGCTCAACTTGGCCGTAGTTCACAACAGTCGCATTTATGGTCAGCTTCCCATCAGCGAAACTGTTGACGCCTGCATCCACTATAGCGGCATTATTGATAGGTTTCCGTGAACCGACCAGCTTGTAGTCGGTATTATCAACAGCGGCAGGTTTCTCAACCGCGATGAACTGCTTCAACGTTTTCGGCGTAAAATCGCTTACAACAAAAACAGAAGATATATCGCTGGAACGCTCTTTGTTCCTGGTAGCTCTCAACGCTGAAAAAAACTCACTGACATTTGTGCTCATCGGCCGGATTTTCATCCTCTTAACTTCAGCCAATGCTCGTTCCTTACTCAAGCCGCTGGCCCAATCTCCTGAGCCCAAAGTGCAGACGTTGAATATACCATCGTCATCTGCGGAACGAATGTACTCAACGGCCGAATCAACCATCTTGCCGAAATAACTTCCCGCCCCATCGGAATACGCCATCGACATCGAATTATCCAGGCCAAGGTAATAAACAGACCTGCTTTCTTCCGGCCCGCGCTTGGTGTGCAGTATCGGCCGGGCAAAGAGCATCGCAATCAAAACAATTATTGCGCAGCGAAGCAGCAATATCACAATGTCCCGCAGTTTTCGCCGCGATTGGCTTTCCGTCTGCCCGGTACGCAAAAACCGAAGCATCGTAAATGGTATCCGCCTGTACCGCGGCTTCGCCAGCATATGCGCAACCAACGGCCCAACCACCGCGAGAGTCCCAAACAGAAATATCCACCCTGCAAAGCTCACATCATCCTCTTTCGTTTGGCCAAGAATGCCATCAATGCCCTGTCCAGCGGCGCGGACGTATCGAGAAGGCAGTAATCAATCCCACCTGCGCCGGTGGTCTTTTTTATCTCGTCCACAAAAGCCGACACGCTATCACGATAGGCTTCCCGCAACGACTGCGGGAACGTGCGTATCTTCGCTCTGGTTTCCAAATCTTCAAATTGAATCAGCCCTTCGTAATTGAGGTAAAGCTCCTGATGGGCCATCGTATGAAATATGAGCACATCGTGCTTCAGATATTTTAGGTGGTTCAGGCCTTGATAAATGTCACCTGTATCATCGAGCAAATCGGAAATCAGAATTACAAGCCCTCGCCGCTTTGTCGTTTCGGCAACCGTGTGAAGAACATCGGCGAGGTTGGTCTGTCCAGCGGCTTTGTTTCTCTGCAGCGTGCTCAGGATTACATTAAGATGTGTACGCTTTGACCTCGGCGGGATATGCTTGTTGATTCTTTCCGCGAACAATATAAGCGATGTGCTGTCACACTGGATAAGCATAAGATAACTAAGTGACGCTGCCAGAAAAGACCCGTAATCCAATTTGCTGACCGAGCCTTCGCCGGCAAAGGACATACTCCTGCTGCTGTCCAGTAAAATGTAAACTGTGGCGTTCGTTTCCTGCTCGAACTGCTTGATATAAAGTTTGTCGCTCCGGCCAAACACCTTCCAGTCGAGAAATTTTAGCTCATCGCCGGGATGATATTCTCGGTGGTCGCTGTATTCAACACTGAACCCGTGGAATGGACTTGGGTGCAGGCCTGAAAAGAACCCCTCCACCGCACATTTGGCAACAAGGTTCATATTAGCCAGCTTGCTCAGCAACACCGGGTCGAGATATTTGCGACTTTGCTTCATAATCTTACCCAATCAAATGAATTCCACGTTGGAATTACATTCCCTGCTGCTTCCGGCGTTAGCTATTTTGGCAACGGCACCTCCTCAACAAGGTCATCGAGAAGTGCTTCGATGCTCACACCATCGGCCTCGGCATTGAAATTCGGGATAATACGATGCCTGAGCACGAGTCTGCTGACAAGCTTCACGTCGTCGAAACTCGGACTAACGCGTCCCTTTATCAGCGCCCTTGCCTTGGCCCCAAGTGTCATAAACTGCCCTGCTCGTGGGCTGGCTCCCCACTTAAGGTATTTTTTGACCATCATAGTGGCAAGCAGGTCATTCGGCCTCGTCGCCCGCGCAAGCCTGATGCCATAAGCAATCACCGCATCACTGACCGGCGCCATCCGAACAATCTCCTGAAACAGCACCATATCATCCCGTGTAAGTACACGCTCGACGGCAGCTTTCTTCTTGGTAGTCGTTTGTTTGACTATCTGGTGTTCCTCCTTGACTGTCGGGTAGTCGATATAAATCATAAACATAAATCTGTCCAGCGCAGCTTCCGGCAAAGGATATGTCCCCTCCTGCTCGATTGGGTTCTGCGTCGCGAGGACAAAAAACGGCTCTTCTAACTTGTACGTCCTTCCCGTGACCGTGACTTCGCGTTCCTGCATCGCCTGCAGAAGCGCAGCCTGTGTTTTTGGAGGCGTACGGTTTATCTCATCGGCTAAAATCACGTTTGCGAAGATAGGCCCTTTGACAAACTCGTATCGTCTCTGCTTCGACTGAGGGTCTCTCTGGATAATATCGGAGCCGGTTATATCCGAAGGCATCAGGTCGGGCGTGAACTGAATTCGGTTAAACTTCAGCTTTAGTGCCTCTGCTACCGAATGTACCATCAGTGTCTTTGCAAGGCCGGGTACACCTTGAATGATACAGTGGCCTGCGGCGAGCATACAGCAAAGCATCGAATCAATCACCTCATCCTGACCAACGACTACTTTGTGTATCTGCGCCTTCAGGTCAACGTAGCCCTTATGCAGACGAGCCATCAAATTGCTTTCGTCAACGGCTCCGGATGCGTGTGTGTTTTTAAGTTTTGGACTGCTTGTCTGTTCCATATTCGCCCATCCGAATTTTGGTCGTTAATGACCGGTTGACTAAAATCAGGGCACTTGCGTTCGAGTGCTCCCTTCCTGCCATAGTGAGTACCCGACAACGAAGACCGTAACAAGAATCTCTTAATCTTTACGCACCGGGCACTGGTCTCGCCGTTACTTAAAACAAATATATTCTACCACATATAAGCGAGAAATTCCAGCAAATTACTCCGTCGGCGAGTTCAAGCATTTTGGCCCGCCAACACAGCATTTTCCCTTAAGTAGTCGCTCCAAAGGCCAGAATTATTCACGAAATCCTTTTCTTACCCTCAAATTTTTACTTTCCGCCAGCCCTCTCAAAGATGCAAAAACGCAATTTTATTCGCAAATGCGTTAAAATTCGCGCACAAACGCGCAAGTTTTCGAACCATTTGCGCAAGTTGCTGTGAAAAGTTGGACAAAAATGAGCAAAAGTTGAACAAAATGATGCAAAAGTACGCACGTTTTGAGCAAAAGTGTGCAAAAATGAGCGCTTTTTGAGCACGTTTTTGCTACCCCCTTGCGCAAATGTGCGCGCATAACGACAGTCGCTCGTGACTCCCTTCGACGGTGCTCAGGACAGGCGTGAATCGTGGTTCGCGGAAGGAATTGAGGAGAGTCTTGGTCGGGTTTTGGACCCATTAGAAAAGTAGGGTTCGGAATGGGCAGGTTAAGTTTGACAAGAATTTCTAACGGGGTAAAATGGATTAGAAAATTTTGGGTCCTTTTGGACGCAGATTTCGCTGATTGACGCAGATTTTGAAGATAGCGAATTTAGTTGAAAAAGATTGCGGGGTTGTGGTTTTTTGGAAAAAAGGGCTTGACATAATCAACAATTCGAAAGCACAATATCGGGAAAAAGCAAGGCGAAGAAAGTACAACTATATTGCTAAGTTTGAAGCTACATTGGTCAGCTGGCGTGTTGGGCGTTTATTACGCTATGTTGAGAAGATGTTGTACAATTGCCGGAAGGAAGTTGGTATTCAATGAAGTTCGATAAGAACAACCCTTGGCTTGTTGGAATAGGAGTGGGTGTGGTCTCAGGGCTCATGGCTGGACTGTTAGTTGGTGTCATATTTCTACACAGAGAGGAGAGGTTGAAAGAGAGTTTACGTATGACTCGTCTGAAATTTGCCGACAGGTGTCTGAAAGCGGGATTAGCTGAGGATGCATTGGAGATATACGATGACGTCTTAGAAAGAGAAGGAGCAAAAGATGGAAACCTTTATGCTCATATGAGGAATCAAACAGCGCGTTGTTATTTGTGTTTAGCAAAAAAGGGCAGCGAAACAACGAGAAACCTTATTAGAGCCGCTGTCGCTTTCGAGGAGGGGATCAGAAGTCTTAAAGGTAAGAAGTGCTCCGAACTTTTCTATGGGGAATTGGAGCTTTCTGGTACTTACTGGAGTCTTGCTTGGTTTCAAGAAGCAGAGGCCAATATTGCGAGGGCAGTTGAGCTGTTTGAACACGTGATTAAAGCATATCCAGAGTTACGGTACAGTTGGCCTGTTGTTCTTATGGGAATTTCCCCCGGTGATGATTTGTTTACAACGGTTGATCCAGAATTTCCAAACATTGAAAAGGATATTAAGAAAGCCATACAACACGGAGAAGAAACGCTGAAGGTGTGCACCAAGGAGAAATATCCGATAGCGTACGCTCTGGTCCAAGGGAGTCTGGGATTTTATCATTTAGAGCTTGCATATTTTGAGGATAAAACCGGAAATCTCAATAAATCGGTCGAAGAATTTGAGGAGGCTCTGAAAATTTTCACTGCGCAAGAGTATCCGCTTAATTATATCGACCTTAACTCAGGCGTCGCGCTTGCGTATCTTTATCTTTCGGATGTGAGTGACCGAATTAATAATATAGGATACGCAATCGAAAGGTTAGAAAGGGCATTAGCAACTGCTAATTTGGAAACGTATCCTGCGAAACATGCACAAACTCAACAATGCTTAGCTTTTGCTTATTGGAAGCTGTCGTTAAGTGGGGAACAACAAGAAAATCTAACCAAAGCTATTGCTTACTGCAACAACGCGCTAAAGGTATGGGGGGAGAGCAAGACTCCGTTTGAGTATGCAGAAGCGCAGTATCTACTTGGTAACATGTACTTTGAACTTTCAAGAATTGAACAGGAGGATGTAAACACGGCGAAGGCGGTCGATTGTTTTGAGAAAGCCGTGCATGCATTCGAGTCTTGTAAGACGGATAAGGGTACAGTGCGGTACGCCTCAGTCCAGGGGTTACTTGGGTATGTTTACTTAAACCTTTCAAGGATGAAAGACAAAGAGGTAAATATAACGAAGGCAGTAAAAGCTTTCGAGAGGGCTCTAAACGTCCTAAGTGCTGAGAAACAGCCCAGAGTCTACAGGCGTGTTAAGCGCGTGTTACAGCATGCGAAAGAGGCTGAAAAGGTGGCAGGTGAAGAGCCAGGGAAGTAAGTGGCAGTTGGGTTGGACCGTTATGGAGGAGAGATAAATGGGCGAATCAAATCAAAAGCGCGATAAGGCGGAAAAAGAGCCACGGTTTAGTCAAGAGCAGTATGATAGGCTAATGCAGTGCTCGAATGAGGAAAAGAAGAAAAAGGAGAAGGACGAGGAGAGAGGTCTGTGGTGTAATAAATGGCAATATCAGCTCTTAAAAGTGTGTGCGACTGATAAAGAAGGGATAGAACATTGGAACAAGTGGCGGAAAGATGGGCAGTGGGATCACAAACGTGGATATAAGGATGAAGATATTTATCTGGAAGGCGCTGACCTTCGCTATTGCTATCTAAAGGGAGCGGTGCTTAGCACAGATACTGTTCCTGGCGTTCATGGTAAGGTTTATTTGGGAGGCGCCATATTTTTGATTGCTGATTTGGAGGGTGCGGACCTGAGGTTTGCTCATTTGGAATGTGTGAACTTTAACGGTGCCAATTTAGAGAGCGCGAACTTCAGTTCGGCGCGTTTGGAGGGTGCGTATCTAATGGATGCTAGTCTGGAAGATGCAAAGTTCCAGAGCAGTAGTCTTAAGGGAGCGATGTTGCGCCGGAGTAATTTGAAAGGAGCAAATTTAAATAGTAGCAATCTAAAAGGTGCAGAGTTTTTACAGACAGTTGTTAATGGTTCAACATTGATTTGGGCATGCAAGGTTGACCGTATGACGGATTTTCGTGGTGTAGGTTTGGGTAGTGCGCGGATAGATGCAGGGACGAAGCAGCTTTTGGAATATAATATCCGGCGCAAGAACTGGGAGGATTGGTATAAGGGGCATTGGTTCTGGCGGTGGCCGGTGCGTTTCTTTTGGGCATTGAGTGACTACGGGCGTTCGACGGGGTGGATTGTGGGTTGGTTCTTAATCTTTGCGGTGTTATTTGCGGGGATATATTACGTTTGGGGGTTGGCGGATCCGCCGGGGATTGTAGAGAATCTTTTCGTTGGCCGGAATGGACTTGAGGTACCGAAGTGGCTTGTGCCTTTGCGAACGCTTTACTTTTCGATAGTTACGCAGACAACGTTAGGGTTCGGGGATATGTATGCGAACGCGCAAAGTGTTTGGGGGCATATATTGCTTAGCGTGCAGGTTATATTGGGGTATGTGCTTTTAGGTGCTTTGGTTACGCGGTTTGCGGTATTGTTTACGGCGGGCGGGCCTGCTGGGAAGTTTGCGGAAGTAGGCGGGGGGCGATGAAAAGTCAAAAGTTAAAATTCAAAGTGCAAAATTTTTGAGTCCGCTTCGCGGAGTTGGTTTATAAGGGATTCCTGCCTTCGCAGGAATGACAAATGTTGCGTCGCCGTGGCGGCGACGGCTAAACAACCGGGAAGAGAAAACGCGGGGGAAGCGAATTATACGCGGTGGCCAGATCCTTCGACTCCGCTTCGCTTCGCTCAGGATGACAGAGGAGAAAAAACGCTTCGCTCAGGATGACAGAGGAGAAAAAACGCTACGCTCGCAATGACCCCACAGCAAATGACCCCCGGCAGAGGAAGTCGGTGGCCGTCCCCGCAGCCCCGTCTTGTGACGGGAGTCGCTGGGCAGCTCATCATTGCTCCTTTCCGACAGTCCTACGCAAAAGGACAAACTCCAAACCCTAAAGGGTTTTCAAGGTGGAATTTGCTTTTTAAGTGGTTTTGTCGGATTTTTGCATAAATACAGCAGGTTTAGCCGTCATAAAAACAATTGGAGAGTGTGCGCTATCCTTTTATAAGGAAGTGTTCAGAGTATAATTGTGTTGATGTTAAGTTGGAAATTCTGACTGAAAGGGTATCAAGATGAAATGGAGACTGCTTAAGAGACTATCCTGTGCGGCGTCTGTTACTTTTGTGCTGAGTCTGGTTAATATCGCCGCGGCTTCAAAAGTGTATCCGCAGGGCCCCGGCACTGACGGGATTATTTCAATTGAAGCTGAAGAGTTTAGTTCAAGAACCTCGAGGGCCGACCATTC
>Ga0114918_10000837_pt1 | contig 27073 bp, 17 predicted proteins | sample LantaG_FD_87015 | JGI IMG/M metagenome (GOLD analysis project Ga0114918, IMG submission 87015) | Deep subsurface microbial communities from Baltic Sea to uncover new lineages of life (NeLLi) - Landsort_02402 metaG | ecosystem: Environmental > Aquatic > Marine > Oceanic > Sediment | place...
AAATTCGGGGACGACTAGCTGCCAGCGTTCCAGCTCCGTAACTATTTCCTTGGCCACATCATAGCGGACTTCGTTAGGTAGTGCAACTAAGCGATCATGTGACCATTCATAGGACATATTATTGGCCGCAGCTGCTGTTTCTTTAGTAAAAATACTCATCTTAACGCATCGGCGCAATTGCTGGCGCCTTACCTTCACGATAGGCTTTTAAGGCCTTTCGTAAGTTATCTACTGTTTGTCCTAATAGTACAACATTACCCAGTAGGTCTGAATTAATAGGCATGCCTACTGCCTTCCTGGCTAACATTACAATTAATTCACGCCTGAAGCTTTGAACATTGATTACTTCCCGTAGTACTGCCGCATCTATAGCATTGTTTAATATATTCATCATATACTTAAATTCGCACTGCTTGGTTGGTGGTACCTCAGGATTGCCCCCTGCATCCCTATAAAGACTCACTACTTGTGCTACATAAGCTTCTTTCTCACGAAGATTTGTTTCATAGAAGCCAGCCGCTAGTGGTTCCAGCCTAGGACTCAGACGATAGACAATATCGGACATTAGATACTTAGCACCAACCTGTAGCAAGTGCACTCCCTCATGTACAATTAAAGCAAGCTGATTAGCTACGGAAATTTCATTCCAACGATCGGCATTGATAGAGATCTTGTTACTACCGGGAATAGCTGTAGCCAGAGGACCTGTAGCTCCTTCATGTGCTCCTATTATCCAAGGATCTAAGACTTTCTTTGGTAGGGGTAGTTTATAACGATCTGCAAATTGCTTTAGTCTACTAACATATTCTCGATGTAGGTGACTGTCCATATAACTTAGCTTGTAAGTTTCTATACGGGTATCTGTGTACATCTTACGGCGTAGTTCTTTATCCTTATCTCCCCAATAATCGGCTACCCGCATATCTTCTAAGTAAGGAAGAATCTCATTCTCAATGGTCATACGTAAATGTGTGCAACTTCGAGTACGCGCTATCTTATTTGCTATCCAATCCTCATCTTGCGCACGAGCTATCTGTATGACCCTTGCATTATCTTTGGCGAACGTTTGGCTCCGACAATTATCCGCAAGTTTAGTTAATTCCTTAGTTAGGACAGTATGCTTGGAGGAAGAGATAGTTCCTGCGGTTTTAGTTTTCTCTTGCGCGACCTTTTGAAGTAACGCACCCTCTTTTGCATTTAGACTTTTAACAAAGACGTCAATTAAAGGCCGCGCTTCTGCTGGCACGGGCTTTCCTAGCTGCCAACCAAACCGCTGCTTTAGCTCTCGAGTAAGCGCCTGAAGCTTTTGATATAACTTAGGCAGATACTCCTTAGCCAACCTAATCAATAAGTAGAATAAGAAAGCTATTCCTAAAATTGTACTAATACAAGTTGCCCATTCAAATTTATCGCTTGGAACTAAATCTTTAGGATGAATACGTAAGGCATATAACTTATCCGCTGCTACGGCTATCTTTCCCGTATGGATACCACGATTATCCGCGTATCGAGCAAAGGGAACCAGTATAGAAATCAATTGATTAGCAAACTTATTAGCGGACCAATCACGTGGAGGAAGGGGTCCTACAATTAAGATAGGAGCTAGTCTTCCGCCCTCGTCCCGTTTATCTGCAATAATTTGGAGGGCGAATTCTTTACCACGAACTCTAATGTCGATGCCCTGTGCCTTGTATATTGTTTTACCCAACGTAATACTACTGGCATGCTCCGCGGCGGATTCTCGACAAGAGTCTCCTACTGTCTCGTAGATGGAATGTGTATCAGGTGTACGCGGGCATTGTCGCCCCTTATAATACCAGTAACCAGAGGACTCATTATCTAAAGCTTGCGCACCAAGGGTATAGTTATGGGCAGCCGCACGTTTTTCTAAAGCCGCCGTTTTAGTTTTTGACCAATACCATTGTACCGTCGTGCGCCTAGTCAAGATAGGCTTGAAGCCCAACGACTTGTGCAGCTTATCCATGGCCGCTCTATTTGATTTGGGTCCTACACCAGAGAAGATGCTATCATACTTACTCTGCAGGAATTGATAGAGCTCTCGCGCCAAGCCTTTTCGTTGCGCAAAGGGCGCAGTCATTATGGCCGATACCCAGATCTCTGGATTTAGTTTCTCTAGTTCGGCAAAAGCAATATCGGACTTCCACGCATCTAGTGGCTTCAGATTGACTCGAACCGCTGCTGCCACGGCATCATCTTGAATAATGCCATACATCCTATAATGCGACTTACGATCCGGCTTAGTACCGAAGGCTTGTCGTTCAAGCTCTTCCGCCTGCTCCAGAAACTCTCCCGTTAAAGACTGCACCTTGTTAGTGGAAGCATACCTTGGTGGAATGTCCTCTGGCTCGAAGGATGCTGCTACTTTGACAATCTCCCAATCTCGACCGACACGAACGAATTCATAGGAACCAAAGAAGTGTCTACCTCGGAGGAACAGCCGCAATCGCTTGCCCCGTTGATAATTGATGATGCGATAGGTTCCTTCATCGAAGTGAATATCGCGACGGACACTTAGTCGAGAGTCAGGGACACAGCTACTGATCTGTCCGATACCTCGGGGGAGTCCAGTCTCAATATGCCATTGCCAGGGCATGTGAGTAGATTCACCATGTGGCACCCGTAGCCGCAACACCACGCCAGAACCACGAGTATAGACATCAAAAGGAAGATCTTTATCAGGCTCCGGGCCCACGTTAATGCTGGGCATGCCTGTAAGCTTGCCCCACTTGAGCAACATGGGGGAGCAGCCTGCCCCTTCGACCCAGAAGCTATCACTGGTGTTGGGCGTTGTTTCACACTCATTAAAATCAACTAACGCCCAGTAAAGTGAGTCATTCAGACTCAGTAATTTACGCACTAGTTGACGATCGGCTGGACCTTTACTCTGAGGATCTGAAGTCAGTAGCCATTTCTTGAGATCGTTCAGTTTGTAGAAGACTATAGTCTTATCCCTGCCCATAACAAACCACTCAACCTCTTGTTTGCTGGGCTTGGTAGACTTTAGTCTTTTATCGTAAGTTATGATGTAGCCCCGTTGCATGGGACCGGCAGTTCTTGTGTGACCATACTTCTGGCGGAAATGCTGCAGCAACAGTTGCTTAATACGTGCCTTTTGTGTGAAAGACATATCGGACGAACGAATGTACTCATCCACAACTTGATTGAATGGCTTATGCTCGTAGCGCGCCTTGGTTATTAGCTCACGAACCCGCGCTTCAATCTCATGCAAAGGAACATCGTGCGCAAATGTTGTCGGGGCCATCATCGTGCCCGGAGGATTCTTCTGTTGATGATGCGTTAGTTCATGTACTACAGAGGTTAATACGTCTCGATAAATACGAGATAGTTGCGGCTCTAATGGTCCCGGTTGCCAATTAATACTTGCGCCTATGATAGGCGATCCATACGGCATGGGAAAGTAAGAGCCCTCAGAGCGTGCTTGATGAACTGTTAGATTATACCTGACGTCGGCTTTCAAGGGAACCGACAAGCGATATCCCTCGTAGGTCATGGTATTATTTTCAACTCGAAATAGCTTGCCAGGAGCAACCGAATCCCCCGCCATTTTTAGCATACGGACAAAAGCGGATGCTACTTTTTGGGCTTCAGAACGCACATCAAAGTTTCGCTGCAACGAGCCTGTCTTAATTGCATGAGTCAGGGCCGTAATGGAGGCGGTTGTATCCTTAGCCGCACGAAACATATTCTTGCCGTCACGTAAGACAAAACCAAACTGTTGATATAATTGAGTTAGCCTGGTTTTATCGATGCCGGGAGCAGGTTGGACATTTAATTGTAACGCAAGATTACGCTCATCTGCCCATCTACAAGCAGCGGCTAATAGCAGCTTTATATAGCCACGACCGCGTAAACTAGGTGTCACGTGTACACCCGTTAACCAACAATTAAGTTCAGAACTATCAGAAACATATGGATTTGGTTTATGACAGTAAATTCGGACTGTCGATTTAGGATCAGTATCTAATGTAAAATCGGCTCCTAGTTCTGATTTTGCACTGGACTTATCAATAATAATTACTCTTGGGTTTCGCTTTAGCTCTTCATCAATAGTGCTATTAGCACCAGGAGTATTTACTTGATCTTTCTTATGTGCACGCAAGATTAGTATAGCGATTGTCGTGCCTACTAGAGCGGTTACAACGACCAGGAATGCTAATAATAGCTTACGATGTTCTTTAACTTTAGCATAGATCTCGTTGAGTTTTACGCGACAAGCTTGCCAACGTTTTGCCTTAACTAGTTTGGTCAGGTCAATTACGTCTTGCTTAAAGCCCGCATTGTACAATACTGCGAAAGACTGCTTCACTTTGGAAGCAATAGCTGCAGTCTTTACATCTGATATCTCTTCTATATCAACATTAACAAAATGAGCTTCGATCGTCTTCATCCCCAGCATCTTGGCCTTGGCCAGACGATGCATCCCATCAATAATTCCTGCAGTGATGATGGTAGGGCTCGTGCTGAAATCAGGATCAAGAATTATAGGAAAGTCTAGATTGGCTTTCTTAACACGCGCTCGATTGAGAGCAGTTAGCTGTGGCAAATGAAATATATCTAATCTAACTGTTTTGGGCTTCTTATGTTTGACCAGATCAATAAAATCTTGAACGCGATAATTATGCTTATCGCCCTTATCATCAGTAAAGGAAAAGATCTGAGTATTGCGGTATGCAGCCGTCTTAGGCAAGCGTACTAGATCGAAGGGGTTGTCCCCAATCTGCTTGCGCTGGGCCACTGTTAGCTCATCGGCAGTCTTTGGTTGCTTATTTGCTTGCTTCTTTAGCAGGGTAAGTAAGATCCGGCTTTCTTGTGCATTGAATAATTTAGCTTCTTGTGTAATCAATCGCTCGGTGGCAGTAGTTGGTTTTCGCCCCGGCTTCCAGTGAACAAGCCTTTTGAGTAGGTCCACCATCTTCTCATAGAGCTCTGGTTTGTACCTCTTAAGCAATCGTAAGAAGGCGTAGATTGACGCTGCACTCAAAGACACAATGCCTAGTAAAATAGCAGCTTGCTGAGTAGTCGTCGTTGGCTTGGCAATTTGCTGTGTCTGGTAATACTTAATCCACGCATTCTTAATCTTCAGCTTCTGTAAGGTATTAAAGTTGGCTAACTTATGCTCCGCATAAATAGCCGCCATCTCTTCAAAGGGTATTTTACGTTGCCGTGCTTCTGTCTTAATTGACCTAACCCACGCCTCAATCTCACGAGGCGATAGGTAGTATGCCATCGTTTGCCCAGGTTCAACAGCATCTTTGGGGGCATGCCGCCGATTTTGAGCAATATGAGTAAATTCATGCGCAAGGCCCGCTAGCAGTTTTGCATAGATCTCGGAAAGTATCTTTTTGGTATTAGTGTGTAGTGGAATAATCGCTTGTAAATCTATCTTAGACTCGGCCAGCATCGATTGTGTTTGTAAACCAGAAACATCAAGGGCATCAACATCAGCCTTATGAATGCCGATGGTTAATGCTCTTAGCAGGAACGATGCAATATCCGGACGCATCGTTTTGAGTGGTATAGTAGTCGACTGTCCATCAATGGTTACAACCATTGATTGCCGAGGATAAACATTCCATTCTTTGCGTTCAGCCTTATATTTCAACGTCGCTCGGTTAAAGTCTTCGTGCTTACCCAAGATGTTAACGAAAGGACCAATAAAGATCCGCGCCAGTGCTCGAGTATCATAGTTACGCTGCAACGAGCCTGTCTTAATTGCATGAGTCAGGCGTACTAGATCGAAGGGGTTGTCCCCAATCTGCTTGAGCTGCGCTGGGGTTAGCTCATTCTTAAATGGATGACTATCTACACCACGCCCTTGCTGCACAGAAACAACTTCTAGCATGCCAAAGGTAGACGATAGTTGATCGCCTCGGTGGTACTTGCCGCGCTCGTTGGAAATGCGCGTGGTATAAATATCTTTACCCGAGTTTAACCGACTACGTAAAGATCCCCACTCGGACTGAGGAAAAGATATCTCGGATGCGGCCGTCTTCTGTCTTGCAAGTTGTTTGATACGATTGACTACGGATTTACAGCGTCTATCAAAGGAGGCGTAATATTGTTCTGCTTGATTAGCTGTAAGTAGTTTTCGTTTGCCATTAGGAAATATGACATTACCCCCAGAATACTTAAGACGTCCCAAAACTAAAGCTGTGTTACAAATAGACTTACCCAAAGCATTAAGTTGCTCAAGATTGGCACGTCTTATTTGTGATGTAAGCTGGGCCTCTTCCTGTATCATCCGACTATGCCAGTCAGAGGGTTCCCATGAAGCCTTCTTCCCCTTGCGAACTCGCGTCTCTTCTTCCTTAACCAACTCCTTGAACATGTTCATATCGACGCCACGATACTGCTTAGCATCGAAGGCTATAGTTGCTGTCTTATTGGAACGTGGCATGACGCACCAATGGACAATGATGATATAGCCGGACATATTATCTAGGCGAAAGCCGCGGGGACAGAGCTTTCCTCTTTTGATCTGCCGAAACCCCCGCCTAAGCACAAAGTAATCGTAAATGGCATTCCACCAATTAGTACGATTCCAGGAGTTGTCTGTTAATGCCGCACTCTTTTCACTCTTTCGCAGCTTCCGCATATACCACTTGCGGACGACTTCTTCGGGATCTTGTTCGTCTGGATCCATCTCAACATCAGGATTGATATAGACAATGGCCACGGACTCATCACTTGAGCCTAGCACATAAGTATTCTGTTGGAATCGTTGATCGTGCTTACGGAAACCCGCACGCTCAAAGAGCTGCTGCCCATGCTTATCTCGAATGTCCACGACCGCGTACGCGCGAAGACCCTTCGTGCGAATCTTGGGCAAGAACTGACGAAGCGCTTGGGTCGCTAGACCTTTCTTACGATGATTCTTAAGCAAAGCGACTTGAATATATGCTTCTCGCCCCTCGATCACAGCGCCGATGGCCCCTACGGGAGTGGGTCCATCAAGGATAGAGAAGTAAAACGACCCGCTGAGCATATCGGGCGGATCGAAGGGTAAGTCAAATGTACTAACTAGGCGCTTACGCAAGTTGGGATCATCGGGACCTAAGCGGGCAAAGGCTCCACGCTTTTCTATCACATTGGCCTTACGGGGTCCACTAGTCAATTCGTCTTCTATCATTTTTAATTCTTTTACTATTTCGATATGCGAAACATCGTCACCCAACTTCTTGATGATCTTATTGATGCGATCTATATATACACGCTTTGCATCTGTGTTTGGTAGACCAGAAAGAATGCGCTGCAATTTGCTATAATGGCTTCTAATAGCATTGTCTGTTAGTCCTTGAGCAATCATAGCTTGCTTATATTTGCTAGCCAAGCCATCTACTTGGATCCTTGTTGGCTGTTGCTGCCTAAGAGAGCGCACATCCGTCAATGTTTCCCTTACTAAACGAATAGGACCACGTACTTCCGATAGCTTAATCTCCATACGCTTTAATGCTTCATCTGCGCCCAAGAAGCGCCACTCATAAGCAGAGATTTTAACAATGCGTCTGCTTACTATGGCACGACGAAAGGCATCAATTCTTTGCGAAGCACCCTTATAATCATATCCACTTGTGCGGCGTACCATTTCTAACTGATCCTGCAAGCTATCTCGTACACGACCTTCAGGAAAACGATTAAGTAGGGCTAATGTGTTCTCAAAACGATTATTCATCTCTATTTCATCGCGACCTACAACAGCCATAAACGCATTATACTGCTTGTTGAATCTATCCAGGCGTCGGTCTAGTAAAGGATCGTTGCGATGCAAAAGCACAGCCAGCAACATCCCCTCTTTTACTAGATTCTTAGCTACAGAATACTTCTCGAACTGCGCTAGGGTATTTACACATTTTCTAAGCAGTACAATTCCCGGTAGATCCATGATTATACTCTACGTAACCTGCCCGGTGGGCCCTATGGGCCCACCGGGACTTATGATTCGTTATGCCGCTACTTTTATCTGCTTAAGTCCTCTTTCGGAAAACTCTGGCATATAACTATCAACAACAGACGCAATCTTTTCTTGGCGCATTTCCATATTCATGTCATTCTCCTGGGACTAAACTGGTCCTTTTCCATTTCTTTGTTCGATAAAGCATACGGAGCTTGTCCTTGAGATAGTTCAACTCTTGAGGATTCAGTCCCTTAATAATCTTCTCTAGTTCTTTCTTCTCTGCTGGAGGAATGGGCTTTCCGGGCTTCCATCCCTTGGCCTTCATCTTCTTCAACCAGATACCTAGTTTTTTATAGCCCGGCGATTTTCTGTTTTTGAGCCATTGCAGGAACTTGATAATGAGGGGTGTTACCGTGATGGCTGCAGCGGCTGTTAGGAAGGCAATAAATGCTGCCGCCACAATGGTGTCACTACGGAATTTTTCCCGGTCACGGAATTCTTCCCGGTCATCTATTCCTGAATCTGAGGGGCTAGTTGTTTCCTCGTCGTCAGGCCGTCGTTGACGCTCATCCTCTATGAAGTCTTCGATTTCTCGTAAATATGTGGTAATTTGTTGTAAGTCTGCTGTTGTAAGATTTCCTTGATGTAATTTTCTTTCATAATGATTCAAATGACTACGGATCTGCGCCTTTGCAATTGAGCTTAAATCGGAGGATTCTCTCCTAAGTTCCTCTATCTTAGCCAATAATAGTTTTACTTCTTGCTCGTTTGCATGTTTACGCTCTTCCTTATTCTTTTGTACAACATTCTCTAAAGCAGTTATTCCATTCCGTACAAGTTCAATATTCTTCTCTGGTGAAAGTCCTTCTTGAATGCTAGCCAGAAGTCCCGCGTAATCATACAATTGCTTGATTAGTTTGTCCTTCTCAGGCTCAGAAAAACTGGCTGCTAAAATAATCTTTTTCAGTTGGCTAATTCTAACCAGTAATTTATTTGCTGCTATGATGGTTTTCTTCGATACGCCACTTTGTTCATCTTCGCCCGCAGCAGTCTTCATCTTCTCTATCTGCTCGCTCGTGATTAGCTCTGCGGCTTCCTTAGTGTACTTAATAACACGTTCATTCCAGATCGCTTTTTGATGGGCCACATTCAATAGCTCAGATTGCGTGATTACCTTAGTCTTAATCTTACGGGGTGACTCTAGAACGATGGCCTCTGCATATTTCTGGGCCTTATCGATATCTAGTCCCCGCTTAGTCAGTGAGCGTGCGACTAGATGAACGGCTCTATCGGCAAAGAGCTTGCCTTGGTGCTGCCACCACTGCTCAAAGATCATCAAGGCATCCCAACTACCGGGACGGGGAAGAGTTATCCCTTTTGCATGAAGCTGCCGATGAAAATCGCTGGCGGCAGCCGCTAACTCGGGGGCATACCGTCGGAAGCGATCATCATGCACAACATTACTGTAGACTAACTCATCGCATCCGGCCAAGATACCAATATAGATATCTTTCCAGAGTGCTTTCATATCATTACGAATCAAGTCAAAATTGGACGCCGATAATTCCTCTATCTTTTGGCGCTGCTCGCGCTGCATGTGAGTCTTTTCCTTGACCCAATCAAGGGGATGCCAGGCACCCTGTCGCTGCCGTGCTTTAAGTAAAGCTAGCTCTCGCTGACGGCGTTCATGCATGGGGAAATCTGGCACATTTCCTTTTTCAATATCATATCTATGTTGTCTAGAGGGACGATCTAGCTTCTTTGTGCTAGTCTCTATCTTATGAAAAAGGCCCTGAGCATCTAGGTATAAGCGCTCGATAGGATTCACTACACCTCGCCAATGGCTAAGGCTTGTCATCTTGCTATGTAGCATTTGACTAATGCGGCCAACAAGCGCTTGCTGTCTACGGCGCATGCCCGCTACTTCCCGCTCAAATTCCTTCCAGCCTGCAGTCTTTTCAATCTCTTTCATTGTGAGATTGATTCTATTAAGAGTATGAATAACTTGCTGGGAAACGCGTGCGGCTTCTTCGTTAACTTTTACTTTGTCTTGTTTTACACGTGACCAATAACGATCCTCTAGAGAAGAGGACAAGATGTAGCGACGACTAGCATTGTCTTGGATTAAGCGTACCTCTTGCCCATTATCCAAAGAATCTAGTTGCTCGCGCAAGGACTCTGATTGATCAGGCAATAGTTGATCTTCCCAGCGTGCCATCACTTCATCGCTATTATCGAACTCCGTGGTTTGACCCTCATCGTGCTGGACGAAGTTACTGTCCTGCCGGCGAATGATCACGGCGCTCAAGTCTTTGCGGGCCAAGAGCATGTATCCCACTTCGGGGTAGCCCAAGTGTGCAGCTCTATCCGCGTATTCGATCGCATACTGCTGGCTAACAGACAATTTCATGATTACACCGGCATAATGATCGGACCCGCTATAGACCAAACGTCTATCCAGCCCGTAATTATGATTGGAATATCTGCTTGTCCCACGCCATATTCATCACCAATACAAGTGACGGTGTAGCCCATAGGGAAACAGCAGTTCGTTTCAGACGGCAAGGTGGATACCCAGGGAAAGGAATCCAAACAAGCATGATAATAATGATCGAAGCGTCCACTAGTGCCTAATCCTACCCAGCCTGGACTAGTATCATATGCCTCAGGATCACCATCATCGAAGTTATTGATCGATGGTGTATATGTAATGTATATATTGGTGGCAGCCAGTGGGATATCAGCTCCGGTATCAATGACAATCTGGCCCGTATTATAATCAATCGAAGATGTTACAGGATTACCATCACTGGCCAGATCCCAGCCACCGGGTGTTGGCATATCATACATTGTCTTAACCCCGCCAGCATCTGTCCAAGAAACTACCACGGTTCCCGCTGTCAAGGGACAACAGCCCGGGGGCATCCAGATATCCCCATTTGTAATGGGATTGAATATCGTGGCAGGAAAGGTCGGAGGAAATAGATATGGCGGAAAGTTGGGCCAAATATTTTGAAAGACTGTACGAATGCCATCAGGTGGATAGTAAGTTTTCTGCAACAGGGCGGGACCTGCCAAAGGAAAGGTTAAGGCATTATCTCCTACCATTGATTCATCAAGATAATAGCAGTCTAGAAAACCTGCTCCTAAGGCCCCGCAATGCTCTACGCGTAGGTCAAAGGGATAATGGATACAAATCATAATACTAGTCAACACATCACAAGCGCCGTAGCATCGAATATTATCAAAGCACTGAGTAACTAAGTAAGATAACGAACATTCATCAGCCAAAAAGTTCTGCGGAAACTGGTGTCGCTCGGGGTAGCCATTAAAGTTAAGCGTAACAGTCAGTTCCGAGACAGATAGCAGTTCGTAGACATCCCTGACATTATTAGCCAAGCGAATGAATGCTAGCCAAGAGGCCATGCAAATATTGGGTAGCCAGACATGAACATCCCATCCACTGAAATCCTCTTTTGCATTAAATAGAGGATTGACCATGGGATTGAATTCAGGAAGTGCTGCAATTGTTCCAATTTCATTACGCTCTTTGATAAAGATAGGAGTATTGACTGATAGTGCTGTTGCCAGGTCTCGTACTCCTCGATCCGTACCACCATCATTGATCGTTGCCCGAATGCCCAACTTAGCACAGAGCATGCGATAAGTTTGTACATCAGGCAAGATAGACTGGAAGGGCAATAAATGCTCGACCATACGGGTGGATAGTGCACTAAATAGGCTATTATCTGTTTCATCAATGATTAGTGTTGAATTGGTATAGAGTTCCTGCGCTTGTGCGTCTAGCAACGTAGCGATATGTGTGGCTGCAACACGTACTGAGATGTCGCCAATAGCACTCGTTGCATAAATATCATTGAGACCTTCGCCTAGATAAAGGGTGATAATATTTTTGTCTTGTGCGGGTATGTATATTTGAACAGTGGGTGTATCGCCGCCACCCGACCACTTAGTATTGACGATTTGTATCTGAACTGGTGTGCCAGGAACATCTACCTCCACTACAAAGTGGTTACCGTTGTAGCTGAAGGGGACCGTATAGGGTGCACGCAGGTAAAGATTGCCGGGTAGAATATCTTCTACCAGCTTGACAAACTCGCCGTAATGTAGCGGTTGGTAGGGATAAAGTTTAATCAAGAATCAGTCTTTAGGCGCTTAGTAGCGTGGCTGCTAACTCATCCACCTGTAGAGCTGCCAAGTACTCCCCCCGTCGCTCTAGCTGAGCCGCTATAATATCTAGCTGGAAAGCGGCTTCCTTAACTTGCAGTCGCTTGAGAACCTTACGCAGCAAGTATTGATCGCGGGTATCTAAGCCTTTAACTAGCTGGGCCAATTCGTCCTGAGCAGCCTTGGGAACGGGCTTGCCTGGCTTCCAGCTGGGATACTTACGCTTGGTTATCTTAATCCAGTTGCGTAGATCCTTGGCTGCAGGTGTATGCCACTTGCGTAGATATGTCCATAGAGAGCCACCGGCAAATGCAATCGTTGCCAGGATGACGCCCATGATAATCATCTCGGTGGAGCCTAGGCCATTGCGCTGCTTGACTCCGGGGTCTGGCGTAGCGGCTTTCTTGGCCTCTTCCGTAGGCTCAGCATCATCCCCAAAGTCGATTTCGGGACCCATGTTAGTAGGACGAGCATCGGTAGCTGCTTTGTCTGCCGCTACTTGCGCCGCTTGCAAATCAAGGGCTAGCTTCTGCTTAAGATCTTCGAGCTCGACCATGGCAGTATTGCTGGCTCCATAGGAATTGCTCGACACGATTTTCTTTAACTGATTAATATACTTAACTACTGCTTTTGACTTGGGATCAAGCTTACGTAACTGCCCAATCATTCGCTGAATTTGCTGTACGTTCTCTTTCTGTTTATGCTCGTCTTGCTTTGTTCCACGTTCTTCGAATCGCTTAGCCGTAAATCTCTCAAGAATTTCCTGTAGTACTGGCGGCAGCCGGAATGAGGTAATGGTAAAACCACGACCTTCAGCTGCATCTCCAACCAAACTAACACCAAAAGAACTATTTAAGATGTTGTTAACGGGAGCATGCAATAACTGACCAAGGCTCAGATGCTTTTGATGTATCCTAGCTAGGCTGTCAGATCCAGCTGACGCAATCTCGTCACGAATAACGGGGTGGATGAGTGCGTCAGCTTTACGGCGGAAATCCTCCACCAGAAATACGTTGCTTAGATTAAATCCTACCATTTTGTCAACAAAATCAACAGTTTTATGCACCGTACAATTAATGAAACCGTTTGCATTCAGCGAGAACATACCGCCAGACTCGGCCTCAAATTGTACCCCAGATACTCCCCAAGGAATCTGGAAGTCTCCCCGATAGACGAACATGATGATTCCGCGATCATCACTAAAGAAGCGTTCAAAACCCTTACCCTTTTCAGTTGTTATGGTATGATTCCCTGACAAGGGGGCGCAGACAAGCTGCTTGTTCACATCAAAGAATAATGCTACCTGATCACGCTCCAAAGATAGGTGAAGCTTCCCATCGGTTAGAGCGTCTTTCCAGGTATTAGATGTATATGGAACACGCTTTGCCAGTTCGTCTTTGCCGCGCGCCCAAGTGATTGGTTTCATGGCTTACCCCGTCTTAGTAAAAAGTTCTCTAGCTAAGAATATTGCAATAGCAACGGTTACGGGGAGTGCACCACCTGCGATTCCCCATATCCCTGCTTTGATCTTTAAGGCTGTTAAATCCTTCGTCACACACATACGAAAAGTAGATAGTTCAGCTTGTAAGTTATCAATTTTCGCGGCAAGATCTCTACGAGTAAACTCAATAGAGTCTCTGGCTTCTTTATGCAAGTCTTTGTTAGATCTAGCTTGCTTATCTAAATTTTCTAACGTAGCAATAACCTTACCCCGCCATTCGGTCATCGTCCCGCGCCATTCATTGTCATCAGTCATCACTCACTACCCGCAATACAGATAGCTCATATATTGGAGCTAACTTTCGTAGGAGAAAGATTAATTAGTTTGTCGAGATCGTTCATCTTTGTCTACAGGAATCGGTGGCTGTTTAATAACTATCTTTTCATTGGTCTCTTCGTCCAACTGTTTGACAACATCTCCACCACAAACATCTCCGGTACGAAGTGTTGGTTGCTTGGTCTGCATCCATTCAGGTAAATCACTCATAAATTACTCCCGCTAAAATCATAGCTAAATCTTGGTGTCCCGCTGAAGCTATAGCCTGCTGAAGCTCGTCGGGAGGCAGGGCAGGCAGGGAAGTAGATTTAGATGTAGATACCATCTTCTTTACTTTTGTGTAAGCATTAGCAATCTCATCATCTGTCGGCTTACGCCCCAGCTTACGATGTAGCCGTTCCCGAATACGAACCTTCAGCATTGTTGGATGCATCAGCCGGAGATACTCGCGTGCTTGTGCCCCTTGAAGGGCAGGTCGTCTTCGGCTGCTCATACTTTTCCCACCTATAGTAGATATAAGATAATAACGTCGGTTATTATCTAATTGAATGAAGGAATACTATCCTATGTAAGCATCAATGATTCTATGACCGTAACTTATGAGCTGATCGGGGTTAATAACTGTGGGTTTGATCTTCTTCTTTAGCTGATCTTCCAGCATCACTATATCTTGTCGGGTCATGGGCTTACCGGGAGGTACTTCCTCCAGATAAGAGCCACAGGCATAGATTAGTTCACTAAACTCTACAAACTTGACTAGTTGAATAATGGCGCCCACGGCGTCCGTGGATAGTTGCTGTTTAATATGCCAGGCAGCGATCTCGCTATTCTTAACACCCGATTTCTTGATTTGATCTAACCAAGCCTCAAGTAGTATTTTATATGCTTGTTTTATCTTACGAGCGACAACGGCTTGGGCAAACTTCTCCGGTTCAGGGAAGTCGTATTGTTTAAGGGAAAAAACGGCTTCCAGTTCAATTAGCTTCTTAACAGACTTGCCGGATGTGACTAAAGCGTGGCGCATTCCTTCAATAAAGGCTTGCTTCTCATAAATATCTGCTAGGTAAAAAGCTTCCGAGACGGAGGATATGCTAACTTTAGAGATGATCTTAGCAATAAAGCCGGTAATAGTGTTACCTGTAATCCCTGATACAAGGCGTTCAATAGCCTGCGGAATCTTTTCCACCAACTGAGGTAGGTAAATGAGGGTTGGACGCAGCATATTTGTGATGGCTTGAATATGATGAGTGAATTCATGTGCAATAGTATTACTAAGCTGAGGCTGTTTAAGCTCGGCATTCAACTTAGCTACAGTCTTGATCTTTTTGGCATCATCCAGGGACATAAGTAGCCCTAGATTGATCCAAATAGTATCGGTATTGGGAATAAAGAATCCCCACACAGCAAAACGCGGATTCCAGAAAGTAATTAGATCAACATCCAATAGTTCTGGCGGCGGCAATTCGCTACCCACATGTGAGAAGATATCCTTTAAGCGAAGCATCAAACTAGGCCATATACTAAGCGTGCTCAACTTGGCCTTGAAGATGTGATTTGGGGCCCAGCCCGTGACAGGCCAGCCCTTAGATAGCTTAACAAACTTGGCAAATAACTGATCATAAGCTCTAGCAGGAGTTTCGATGACTGCCAACAGGGGCTTGCCTATAAAGTAAGCCGCTCTCTTTTCCCATAGCTCCCAGATCATCGCAGCGGTCAGGCCCGTGAGAGCTATCACTCCCGTCAGAACTAGTAGCCAGCGCTTGCTGGCCAGGATCTTGGCGACAGCTTCCTTTTTGTCGCGGGCTCCAATGTAAGGAGCGATAATCTCAAAGATGATTCCAATCTTATCGGCTATGGCAGCAAAGATATCCTTATCAATTCTCGTTTGGGGAAGCTCTTCGCGGATCATCTTAATGATAGCGTGAATGGCACCAAAAAATGAGCTGGGAGCAATGCCTAGTTTCATTTCGGGCACAAGGATATTACAGGCGGCTTCCAGATCATACTCCGCAATACGAATAGCTAATTCTCTGCGAATAGTATCGTTGGCTTCGTGTGGCAAGGCGTCAACTAGAGAAGCCAGTCGCATATGCCCGCCGGCTTCCAGACGCTGAGCAGTTAAGTCGTGCACCTGGCCGGTCGTTAAGCTGGGTCCCAAATCCTCGGCCCGTAAATCTTTCATTAGTAGCACAGCAGCCTCCATTGGTATCTTACGGCCAGGTACCCATCCATATTCTTCTTGCATTTTGGCTTTCCAGCTATCCACGGCAGCCCATTTTGTTGTATTATAAATTGCCTTTTCCCACTGCTGATACTTATTGTAGGACATACCCATAAACTTTAGTGTTGGCTTAGCCAAGTTATGAGATACACCATGCTTATCCAGTAGCTTGATAAGCTCTTTAACAATTTGTATTTTATCGGTCATGAGCTGACCAGAATATTATAGTTTGCTGTATCTAGCACGGCTCGTTCTAACTTACGCAGTTCAATGACTTCTACATCCAATGTACCAAAATCTGTCCGAGTAAAGTAAGAGAATGTTACTGTGGACACTCCCGCCACTCGAGACTGAATGCGATCGCGTAACACCTCGGGGAATAATGCATCAATAAATAGTTCTTGTTCAATATAGTCTGTAATAATACCATCGGCTTGGGTTTGAATACGAGATTCGCTGAAGACCGATAGTCTACTAATATTGACTGTTAGTGCAATCGGAGCTTCCCAGGCCGCACGGGTTAAAATACTAGTGCCAAACATCCCCTGATACGTGAACAGATCATTCTGAATGTTTGTTAATAGCTTATTGTAGGTATAGGTCACCTGTACTACATCTGCGGCGGTTAATGGAGGAGTTAAACGAATAAAATCTCTGGCCGACGTAGACTTCGTTGTTTCTGGCAGTTGATCAATAACCCATTCATATGAAGCAGGCAACCCATTAACGGTGACAGAATCAATAGAGAGGATTGGCTGTCTGAGTAGAGTGACAGTATCCTCACCACCTACCGCGGTGAAAACAACTGTGGCTTGCTCCCCAACCTCTCCGATGATATAAACATCCAACGCCGGCGTGGTAGTCTTACGCCGAAAGAGAGTATGATCTGTGGAGTATACTATCGATACATCCTTAATGTTAGTAGTATCATAGTTACGAATATTTGAGAGAATACCGCCAGCTGTGCCGCGCTCCATACCTAAAAAACGGGTTTGAATACGACTAACATGGCCTGCCTTTGTCTCCGACACGGAGCCTCCGGTAAAGGCTACCCTATTCTCTGCACCAGAAATACCGGTCAGTGATCCTACTATCTTAGTAACACGATATGGAGGCACATCGTAATCGGGTCCTACTGCCACAGCCTCAGCTCGTATGGTTATCTCATAGTACTGCTTTGTTCCATTATAATAAGCATCGGCAGCATCACCTAGAATAGAACCAACCTCCATTGTGCGATACATATAAGTGCCATCAGTTGTTGACACCAATGTTCCACGAGAGACTGTATAGGATGATCCGGCGGCAGGAGCAGTATAACTGAAGAAGGTCAGAAAGCCAGAAGATGGTGATCCCCTACCCCGGCTAATGCCAAAGTTATCGGCTAATGCTTTAACTTCAGCGTCTGAAGCCGTCTGAGCGAAAGCTAGGGAGTAGAGTAGAGCCAAATGCTCAGCACGTTCTTCGGTGGCTGCTAACTCTTTAGCTGTTGGTGTAATCACAAAGTCCCTGATCGGTCCTACTTCCACATCAATGGAGGGATCTACACTTCTTAGTGTAGCGATCATGGACGTTGCAATTTGCGTTTTAGTCCTTGCCATTATTTCAGCCCGTATTTCTCTAGCGCGGTTTGTGTATCTCCGTAAATAATTTCCAGGCCATCATGGCGTAATTGCTTGAGTAAATCTTCTTCATCTTTGACGACTAATACAACATGATTAATATCTGTACTAAATCTACCTAGTTTAGGTGTACCTACAGCCCACTTATAGGTAGATAATTGAGCTGTCATCTGTTTGGTATCAACCTTTTGGACATGTCCGATAAGCTGGCCATCTTTGATGACGAAAACCTGATGCAAATTATGCTTTGCGCTAATTATCATAACTTACCTGGTAGGCTAGGAATGGCTGATTCAGGCAATTGATGACGCAGACTAACTATCGCAGCTTTCTTGGCAGACGCTCCTGCCGCAGTACGTGCATCGACATAAAACAAGAATTGTAAATCATTCATTGCTACAATATTAACATCATATTTAACAATACGTTCGGTAGCTGTAAGATAGCGATTCTTTTCTTGATAATCAAGTAGACGACGCATCGCCTGATCAATTTTCTGATGCAAGATGCCTGGCATTAGTGCTCTACTTGCAAAGATGGGAAACTCCAGTTGATCAATCTCGGAACCAAAAGCTCGCTCGGAATTGTAGAATTGCAATAGCGCAGCAGCAATATCTTGGGCAGCCTTATCGGCTTCCTCAAGTAGCTTTGTCTTGCCATCTGGTCCGACGTACAGATCTCCATCCGATAAACGTAATGTTTTGCTCATAAGTATTTAGCCAGCGCGTCAGTCCAAGACTTAAGTTGTTGCACTTCTTGGGATTGCTGAGAGTTGAGATATATCGCTCTCAACAGCTTTACATAAATATAACGGTGTTTAGCCTCACTTGTTCTGTTATATGTGGCATCTACACCCTTACGGCTATCTGAGAGTAAGCGGCCAACTTCGGGGACAAGACTAAACTTTCCCGTCTCTAAGTTCTCTTTGAAGGAGTTAAAGCCCGATAGTATTTTATCTCCGGCGATCCATAAAAGATCCGCTTCCGTTGCTTCATCATCCAAATACTCTTCTAGTAATTCTTGATAGTTTCCATCATCATCTTCACGCGTTGCAATCGTGTTGATATGATTGATTACCTTCTGGATGATAGCATTATTGGTTAAGATGAGGAATGCCTCAAAGTCCTCACTAATTGTCTCATCCACACCTAGATTTCCGGGTGCGGTTGAGGGAGAGCCGGAAATCTTATGGGAACTTGTAGTGACATCGATAGAAGCTGCGGCAGTAGCATTATAAACAGTAGGACGTTCTTCTAACTGTTTAGCTTCAACGATTGCGATCGAATCAGCATCTAGATCAATGGTAATAGTCATTTTTGCTTTCTAAGAGCGGCCAAGGCTGATCCTGAACTTGTGGTCTGCGCTGTTGTTAACGTAATACCCATATTTAGCAGGTTTGAGTCAGTAGTACTAACTAGCGTATTGGCATCGGCTATCAATCGTATAATAAGGTTTTCAATAAAAGATAACAATGTTGAGGCTCCGCTTATAGAATCAGCTATATCGAGGCTTTGGGGCGTTCCTTTAGTTAACAATATGATTTCTTCAATTGTCTGCTTAAAGACAAGGATACTAGCTTGAACTTTATTGAGCTTTTGTATAACATTTCGACCTAAACTACTGAGATCAAACGAATAGCCCGATGTCTGAAAGTAGTTGGTCAGGTCTTCAAGAGAGGTAGGTCCCGTGCCCCCGGTAAAGTTAGTCACCATCAGATACGTACTAGATGTCGTTGTGTTAATAGTTGTATTACCGGAAGATCCTAAGGTAGCTTGGGTCAAAGTTAGTACATTGTTGGTCCTACTAACAAGAATGGTGCCATTATGCCCATTAATATCTTCTATGGCCGTCTGTAGACGACTTGCAATCGTACTAGCCGCGACATCACCAAAAATACTTACGGCAGGTATGGGCCTGACTAGGATAAGAGGATCAGTATTATTCCAAGTATATGTTACAGATTTTCCTGCCATATCTTTGATTGTGATAATCGTACTATCTATCTTATCAGCAAAGGGTTGATCGGTAAGAGGATTACCCTGTTGAGCTGGAGCTGTTATAGTGATACTCGCTGTGGCGGCTGATCCCGGCATAAACATTCGATTGACTTGACCTAGCATCGAATCACTGAAGTTATCTCCGCGAGTGACTCCTAACAAGTAAGTTAAAAAATAGCCAGAATCGTAGAAGAAAGAATATATTGCTGTTTTTACTGAACTAATTAAACGATTGAGCATCGTATAAATATCATTAATAATCGCAAGGGCGGCAACCGCATTGCCACTTTCTTCTACAGCATCAACTAGTGAGTAATAATCAATTAGAAGCCCAAACTGTCTAACATCAAAAATATGTAACAATAAGGCAGCAAGACTGAGATATTGTGGATAGCCAGCTATCTCTTTGCCCAATACCGGAGAGTCATCTAGCATTGTTTGTAAAGGGGCCAGTAACTCTGTGATAGTTTCGGGATAGTCTGGATCTATCTTAGTGATGATACGTTGTCCTAGAAGCTCTTCAATATTCGCATCTGATATTCCCATATTAGTTAGTAGTAACTTATCGGGTATCTTATACGAACGTACCATATAATGTGACGTGATCTCACTAATAGCTGCTTGTAGATTGTCGTTGGCAAAGCCTTTAGCTTGCAACTGCTTGATTTTTACAAGGGAAGAGTTAATAGTAACTAGCCAGAATATTTCGATAACTAGTTCGTTTACGGAGGCTACTGTTGGGACTACATTCCGATAAATTAGATCAATAACATCTGCTATGTTAGGCTCGATCCAGATAATATTATTGTTTTGAATAGCAATCCAAGTGCATGAACCAGGAGATAGCTTTAGAAAATCTTGTAGGGTGTCAATATCTGTGCGCTGATATAGTAAGCGAAGAGCTGATAGGTTGTCGTCTGATCCAGCCAAAAAGACTCGACCTGCTAAAACTTCAACACCTTTGCCATCTAAAATGCGCTCGGCAGTAGCATTACTAGTAGGTTTAACAAATAAGGGTAATGTAGATTTATCTGTAAACGAAATTAATTTGTCTAAATAGCCTTGAATGGTATTATAATGTAGAGCAACTGCAGAAGAATCCAAAGAATTGACTACTGTAATAGCTGAGTCCACACTTGCTTGTAACTCCGCACGAAGATCGGTTAATATGTAGGACATCTCTTCCGAGAATGTATAGTTATAGAACTCCATTATTAAGCCTCATACTGACCAACAACATCGAGCAGGGCATCTGTTCCCGCTTGTACCATATCTCCGATAGTAAAGATGCTATTAATGATAGTTAGTATATTTACTACTTGACTTATCGCCGCTATCAAAGTGTCAAGAGTATCTAATGCAGGATTCGTGCTAGTTAGTGTATCGAAGATAGCTCCTATATCTGTTACTGCATCTTGCTGTTCCTGCGAACACTGAGCTCCTACAACATCCATGAACCATGTAGCTGCGCTTGTGAACATATCAAAGAACTTCATGAAGATGCTCAGAATACCAAGAATATTACCAAACCCATCAGCAAATGCCTCAAACTGAAATTCAATATTTACTTTATTACAATCCAAAACTAACTTAAGATCATAGCGAGAGCCAGAGTCCGCTATGGCAACAGCGCTAGTCAATAGTTCTATCTGATCACGAATGGCTTCTAGGAAGCTTATGATACACTCAAATAGGGATAGAATAAACCCAACCAAATCCTTAATCATTTGAAATAGCGAGAATATGGGTAATATTCCCATTATTGCTACGAACTTCTCAACTAAGATAATTATCTTCTTGATAGGTAGAGCGGGATCAAGCTCAATGATTGATTGTGGAATAGACATTACGGCATCAATAACAGCTTGCACTAATTCAATGACCATAAGCAAGGGACTCAAGGGAACTAGTGCAGAATTAATTTGTCGTAGCAATGCCATCAATGCTTCACAGGGAGATTGGGGCAATTCGAAGCTGGGTATTGAACAAATCTTTAGACCACCGGGCAGAGTTAAGCACAAGTCCCCAAAGGAAGGGAAGGGGAAGCAGTCAAATAAATCAGGTGTTTGAACCATACCATCTAAGATTTCCATCTAAATCGTACCTCCGGTATACATCACGCGGCGCCCATTGAGATACAGTTCGCCAGCATCAATTTCAATTGCCGTTGCCTTCAATGTTATACGTACGACTGCGGACATATGTATTTCAGAATCAGCTGCTTCTGTGATACTTCCTGCTGCTGCATTAATATTGATATCTCCAGCAAGAGAGTTGAATTTGATATCATTCTTGACTTCTGTTGCCATACTGCCGCCATCGATGCGAGTAATCATCCCTGTCGTAGCAGTAGTAGGTAATTGCCACTTGACGTTGCCTTCTTCGTCTAATTCAAAGCGAACGCTCTGACCTGTCCTTGTGTACCAAAGCTTCTTGGCACGCAAAGGAATATCCGTCTCGGTTGCCTTAATGGGCTCTCCCTCTTGATCGATGACATCACCTTCTCTATGATCGATCAAGATTCCTGGTTCGCGTTTTACTTTAATCGTTCGTAAATACTCTTTGGCAAACTCGGCTTCAATCTTAACATACTTGTATCTTTTCGCACCACCAGTTGTCTGTGGACGTTTGACTACACCAAAACGTTCTTCATCAGACAATTCTTCCGCTATATGCAAAGTACCTGCTCTGCGATGTGTTGGAGATTTAGACCAGATCTCCAGATCTGGTTGGCTAAGATTCATAATATTAATTCCGCCGCGTAATCTTAGCAAGCCACGATTACTAAAGTAGGCGTGCGCTAAGCCACGGCTTGTAATATCGATCTCACCAATGCCCATAGGAAAGTAGGCCGTCTGTCCTTGACTAAACTCAGCTAATCTAGATGAAGGAGAGGCTGCAAAATAGCTTGTGATGTCATGCACCTTTGTATCATCTAAATAATGCAAAATAGCGGTGGTACGATCATCCGGAATAAATCTAATCCAAGCACTACCAGCCATAGCAGGATGAAGTATTTTAAGCTGCTCGGCTCCACCATAATGTGCGACTTGCACATGCTCCGTCGCAGGATTGACTGCTGTGATTCTAGCTTGAAAGGGTTTAGCTGAGCCACCAGCAATGCGTGAACGCATGGAAGCAGCACGTCGTGCAGATATCTGCCAGGGAAATAACATAATTACTCCTATGCACTCTTAGTTAATGCATAGTTATATGCACAGGCAAGTTTTTTATGATAATCTTCTCCTGGATCCGTACCTCTTGGTCCATTATACCTCTTGGCAAAAGGAATCCACGCCTCTACGGTACCACCATCTCGCTCTGCTTGCTGGGCAGCTTCTTTATATACTTTCGGCGCGAACCATTTTATCAGAAGTTCAATAGATATTCGCCATTTATCTTCTGAGTTCCACCGCTGATACCAGTTAGCGGCAGAAGAGGCCAGTCCATTGCCCACAGGATCGCGTACTTGAAAAGCTCCCCAGGCAGTACACTTAACCGCGACAGTAGGATTTTTCTTGTAAGCATATTCAAAGGCGGCGTAGTTAGTTTCGCTCGCAATTTTTGAAAAGAGATCGCCCAGTGCTACAGTACAAGGAACTTGCTGACCGGTCGAAACAGCTTTGTTATAGTCATCACATCCAAAGTTAACAACATTAGGATTACTTCCACTACTTTCAATGGCCGTAATGGCTAATAAAGTAGCTCGTGAAATACCAATCGTTTGTGTTGCCTGCTGAATTAGATCAGCGGGCACATTTATCTCTGCTGCATCAACACTACGCTGAAATTGAATAACATTCTTTTCAGGTAATTGGCAGGCTACCTCTTCACATGCTTTTGGCGCGTCATGTCCAGGATCAATTCCTTCAAGTGCTCCACTATCAACATGATAAGGCAAGATAGGAGATAGTGTACCTCCCCAACGCAAACCGAATTGTATGCAGACTCCTCCTGCTTCTTGATATGCTGTGCCGGCCGTAGTAACGCCACTAGCATATAAGTCATGCTTACTTCCATCGGATCGCAACAATTCAAAATCAATAGCACTCTGCGCAGCATGATAATCAACTTGGGGACTATTGCAATCACCATTGTTAGGACGGGACGCCTGTGCTCGTGTAATATTAATCACATAACTCAGATCGTTCTCTACATAAGCCATCCACTGCTCAACAGCAGCTCTAAAGTCTTCTGCTAAGGTAGAGATATCTGAAGATTCATCATCACAATATATTACGGGAGCTTCTGCGCCGGAAGTGGCTGAGCCAGAAGAGCCTGTGGTGCCTATAGTGCCCGATGCTGCACTTCCCGATGCACCGCCAGTGCTTCCCGCTGTACCTCCCGACGTACTACCTCCATCCGTGACCTTGCCAATCTCAGGCCATAAGTAAACGCCAGTGCCACTACGATTGAATCCTTCCGCGCCTATTAATGGCAACCCTGTGCCCGAAGAATGTCTAGGTGAGGGCTGTAAGCGCAGGATTTCTTCAGGTGTACAAATGACGGTTTCTGGTGGGGGGTTTGGTTCTTTCTGTGTTGAAGAGTCTACAACGTTTCCCATTTCCTTTTGAGCTGAATCATACTCTACCAATAACTCCGCATTAGAGAAAGGACGTTCGGACTCTGGTAGAGCAAATTCTTGTGCTACTTCATTTTCAGCTGCCAACACAGCATCCCAGCAAGCTTGTTTTATCCCTTCATCGGACTCCGCCTGCGAATCAAAATAGTAAACGTTATAGTTTACGCCTTCGCCACGAATTAATGGCTGGAATTTAGGATCAGCTTCTACCTCTGCTATATTTGCCGCGATTAATTGTTTACGACGTTGCTGCTTAGCATGATCCTCATCAGCCTTTGCTTGCTCGCTAGCAGCTTCTGCCGTTTGTTCTTCTAATACGTTTCTAGTGTCCGCTGTCAGTAAATTGTATGAAATAGGCATACCACAGGAGCCTGTAATAAATCGAACAGAACCATCCGCATTCATTGCACGAACATACTGCAGGGTTACAGAGGTGGTAGCTGTTTCATGAATACCAATACTAGTGCTAACATCATTGATGACAGAAAATCTTGATCGTTCTGCAATGACAAATGGTTTATTGGGTAATAGGAATGGTCGATAAGAAAATTGTGCGCCAGCTCTATTAGCTTGTGCCAATTGCTTCTGAAACTCAATATAGCCAAGATAGGCTAAAACGTCTTTGTTAAAGGTAAATGGTACTGAAACAGTGGGGATATTGATTCCGCAACGTGCAGCTAATGTTTTTGTGAAAATAGCTTCTTTAACCTGAGAGATACCTGTCTGACCTTCATTCTCCGGTGTGTGCGCCATACCACCTGAGATAACAATGCCTGTGACAACGTTACCATTTTCATCACCAATAGATGAACTAATTAACTGCTTACTAGCGATTAATCCTCGACCAAAGACACCGAACTGTCCGGGATAAAAGTCGTACATGGGAAACTCAACGACAATATCACCAATCGGAGTAGCCCACCATTGGTAATCAATCCCTACCGCTATTTCATTAAGTACATCATAGCGACTAGACCAGGATCTTGTATCAGCTCCAGTATCTTGTGTGTATTCAATAATTTGTCTAGTATTGAGGCCATTTGCTGGTAGTAAGAAGTGTAGTCTCCCCCGCAAGGGGGAGTAAGGACCATCATATGTCGTGCCCTGCCTAATACGCTCAACCAAAGATAAAGGAATAAATTCACGATCGTAAGAAAGTGTTCCATCTGATATAAGCGGTATAGGTCCTGCATCGCTTTCCACTTCTGTTTGAGTATGCTGCTCTTCCAGCATAATCAAGTCCTCTTCGGAGAAAGGTTCAGCACCGGCCGCTACTTCTGCTAGCATTATGTCCTGCACTGCTTGCTGCCCAATTATCGCTTGAGGATTATACCAGGGTCCAATAGTTATTACTTCTGGTTCTTGCTCTTCTCCTGCTTCATTGGTAATAGGAGCAAGGGGAACTGTTGCTTGTGTGGCAGCTATACGCTGCTTTGCTTCAAGCTCTAGTTCCGCTTGTTTGGCTGTTAGAGCAGCAGCCACATCCTCTTGTGTAAATTCTCCATTATCCATCGCTTCACGGATAGCTGGACCGGCAGATAACATAGCTTGAGTAATATAGCTATCCGTTATCATTGAGGCATAATTAGGGTCCAACAACGCAGTCCCCGGTTGTAGCCGATCAGAGGCGTCAATACCCCCTAACTCCAAAAGCTGACCGAAGAGACAGAGGCGGTACCAATCTTCTAATGAATTAAATCCTTCCAAAGGCTCGCCACGTGCGTTAGTGAAATTAGTCATTTCCTCCGTAGTAACAAGCCCTTCAGCAGAACTTTTGAAGTTACAAACGAATCCCGGTAGAAAAGCTCCTATGCCTTTAACTCGGCGGCCTAATTTATTAAGAATAGGAAGATTATACTTAAGACTACTGCGATCTTCTGAAGTATGTTGATCGTCAGGCCAGTAACCTAAAATTAGCATAGTAAAAGCTTCATATAAGGTACGCTTGGCGATGGGATGATTCAAGTTCTGATTATTAACATACAAATCTCCGAAGATACCCACCTCCTGTGTTCCCTGTCCATCTCCCGACTTTCCATATAAATCCGTATCTACTTGATTCTCTCCGAGGATCACGGGATTCATCTGCACGCGTTGCTTTTGCATAATTCCACGAATACAATAAGCCGTAATATTGATCGATCTTCCACCTTGAACATAGTCGTCATCGAAGGAGATATTATCGCAGAACCCTGTAAATAAAGGTAGCCATTCGTCGTGATGATATGTTAAGGGATTATGGATAAATACCCGCATAGGATCATGCTTGTGAAAGACAGGACCATTGGGAAAGAAAGGCCAGCGGTGGGACTGCGTCAGCTCATCTAAGGCGTTAATGGGATTGTTGCGCTTATAATCGTAAACGGCCTTCTTACCCGATTCTCCATACTGGTAATCTCCACCAGTTTTCCATCGCTCTGGTTCTGATATTTCAGCGTATTCTCCTAGGCCAAGATTCTTGGCTGTTAGCAGCCACTGATCTTCGGCATTAGACAGCTGTAATGAGCAAGTATTAGTACCATCCCTACCTGCAAGGGAAACATCTATATTCCCTGAGCAAGACTCCGAGACGTCTACCCCAGAAATATAGACGCGGAAGTCATGATAGAATACCGCATGTCCATCTTCGCTGAATGTAAAGTTCAGTGCCATAGTAATCCCCGAAATATCTATAATTTAACATTCTGAGCATAACAATCATAAAAGAAGGGATTGTTAGGGACATCCCATAGGAATGGAGCTTCTTGAGG
>Ga0114918_10000840_pt1 | contig 27010 bp, 30 predicted proteins | sample LantaG_FD_87015 | JGI IMG/M metagenome (GOLD analysis project Ga0114918, IMG submission 87015) | Deep subsurface microbial communities from Baltic Sea to uncover new lineages of life (NeLLi) - Landsort_02402 metaG | ecosystem: Environmental > Aquatic > Marine > Oceanic > Sediment | place...
TATTACAGCATCACTAGCATTAGAAAAGTCCTCAAATGTTGTTTGAGGGCTAAGTATGCCATTATCAATGTAACTTTTGTAAAGTATTTCTAATTTATCGTCCATTTTATTTATTGTTATTAGGTTGGGTTACCAAAAGCATCTACACCTACATATTTTTTTCCATCACTTGAGAATATTTTCATTTGGTCGTAGTCATTTTTAATGAATCCTCTAATCCATTTTCTTACAGAATTTACACCACTATCAGTCGTGATGTCAAAAGTAACACCGTCTGATTTATCAGTTGCACCTAGGGTTATAGTTTTATCACTCTTATTGTATTTAGCATTTCCCCCTGCTGCACCAATTGCTTCTGCTATTTGCTGACCTTCATTTTTGACTATTGTATTTCCTATAGCTTGAATGAAGTTGTCTGAAGTAGTCACGTTATCCTCCTGCGTTGATCTGTCGGTAGTAACGCCTTGTCTTATTACTCCTTTTACTTTAAACTGACTGCCTCCTGTAGTAGCCGCAGTAAAGGTAACACCTTTTTTCCATCCTCCACCGGCTGCCATTGCTTTTTCAGCATTGTCCTCTCCGTGGATTTCAGCACCTATTGATGCCCACTCTTTAGCCGTGTAGTTCTTAGTCAAGTCAATTGGTCTACTTTTCCTCCCTCCCTCATATAAGAAGCTCAATATTGTCCCGTCTTTGTTTGGTTCAATGCCAAGCACCCCCCCATCTCTTACATATGAGTTGCTCATCAATGATTCGATAGCTGCCTGCTTCTGAGCTGCCGTTCCCCATCCTAATTGATTCCAGTACGTAGCGACAGTATTTTTAGCCTCAGTCTTATCCTTCATTTGTTTGAATTTTTCTAGTTCAAAAGGACTATACGTCTGCTTACTTTCTGCTTTTTCTGTTCTTGAAGTTCCAACCTGACTCTCTATAACGCCATCTAATATATTCTTAGCGTCTGCTTTTTGTTCTTCAGTTAATTCCCCTATCTGTATCTCTTTACCATTCTTAATGTCAACATATATAAACTTGTCTTTATTAGCAGCCCATTCTTTCTCGTCTGTAGTGGTTTCGTAATCGCTAGAATAATCAGTTAAAATAGAAGCAACATCCAAATTGTCTACCATCATTCTAGTTATTGTAGCTGCCTTCCATTTTTCGTATTCTTTAGGGTCTGTTAATTTTATTCCTTCTATTAAGACATCCATACCCTGCTTGCTGTATGTAGCCGCTACTGATGTCCCCAAGACTTTGACTCCTAGTTTTTTTACTGATTCTGCAACATCTCCTTCTACATCAAGCCTATCCACAGTATTTTGTGCTAAGTTAAAGATAGCTTGAACACTTCTAGCGTTATCTGCATCTAGCCTTGTAATACCATCTTCCCCTGTGATTAATGGAGCAGCTACGATTGTACCATTTTGATCAATCATAAAGTCGTGCTTATTGAAATCAACTAATTTAGACATAGCTTCAAATGCAGCTTGTTCTACATTACCTGAAGTCTTATCGTCCATTCTCTTTAATTTGTCTTCATATATAGCATTAAAGTTGTTTGCTAATTCAAATGTAGTATCCGCACTAGAATTTACTCTATGCAATTTACGCATATACTCTTCAGGAGTAATCCTTCCTGCTTTTAAGTCTTTATTAGCGGCTAATACAAACGCACTTGAGTTGGCAGCTAACCCAATCATACGGTCATTAAAGTCAGTATTGTATCCTATCGGTGCATTATTTCGTAGTGAATCCTGAGTTTCAGTCATCAAATCGTCAAGTGCTCCTTTCTTAGCTTTCCTTTCGTCTCTCTCTGCTATTAGCATATCAGAGAACCCCTTGCCAACCTGAGCCCAATTTACATCGTTCTCTAAGTTGCGTTCTACGTATCCGAATTTAGTACCCATATTTTATTAATATCTTAAATAAGCAAAAGGGTTTGAGGGGTCTGTTGATCTAAAAGAATTACTCCCGTATCCACGTTCAGGAGGCAACATAAAATTTGTTGGGGCTGATCCTATAGGAGTATTTAGTGATTGATTCGCCTGTTGTGTCCTCATAATTTTCTGAAGAGGGGTTTCAGGTAACTGTGGCGGAGGTGTTTGAGAAACATTCCACCTAGTTGACTGTTCTGCACTTGGATTAAGTCCTGTCATCTCAGAACCTATAACTGCATTGGTTGGTGCTTTAGGCTTTGCTGTCCCATACAGAGAGAGAGCGTCTAGCCCCGTCATTGCTGCTCCTCCTATACCTGCTACCCCTGCCTGTAATTGCTGTGCTCTTCTTTCTTCCGCATTGGCAGCTGCGAGTTGTGCTCCCGATACTTCACCTAAATCAATTTGAGCATTAAGGTCTCTAAGTCTTGTATCTTCTTGAGTGCTTAGGTAGTCTAAGTTAAACATCTCTTGACCCATAGCTGACGCAATCTCTCGCTGTGCTAACTGTTGTTGACCATATACAGCCCCAACTCTCCCAGCTCCTCTGTCGCTTTCTCTAAGAGCTTCCGTTGCCTGTGCTCCGGCAACTAATGCAGCATCCCTTTCTAGTTCGTATGGCTCTTTCTGTATAGCTAAAGAATCCATATAGTTTATCTCAAGTCTCTTTCGAGCTGACTCCATCGCCATATCAGCGTCAGCCTCAGCTTCTGCTTTTAATTTCTTTTGCTTCCTCGCATCTACGAAAGACATTCCTGCCCCTGCTAATTGAGAGCCTACTGCGGCTATGGTTAATGCTGTTCCTACTGCCATATTATAATTTTTTTATCATTTCAGACGAATAGCTATCTCCCTCGACATACCCTAATCTTTTATAGACATCTATGAGACCTCTATGTTTTATTAAAGCATATGCTATTGACGCACCATTTATCTTACACACTTTTGTTAACGTATTAATTAATAACTCTACAGCCATTGTTCTATTTGGTTTCTTTCTATATTGTTTGTTAGAAATTATCCAATCAACCCAAGCAACTTCCGAGTTAGTTCTATATATAAATCCTGCACATACAGGGATATCTTCGTCATAAACTATAAAACCACCCGTTGCATTTTCAGGCAAGAATGATTTTGGAGGTGATTCCCAACCCCAATCTTTCCACCAACCGACAAGTATATCGTCGTAATCGGTTTCGGATAATGGCTTTACGTCAAACATCATTGACCACAAAGATAATAAAAATTAAGGATAGCTTTTCATTACTTCCGATTCCGCAGCGAATAACTCAACCTTAGTATTCTTAGTGTACATCAGATTAAAGACAGCGTAGTGACCTAACACACCGTGCGATTCAGCAACTGAGTTCTTAATATATAAGAAAGTCTCTGTATTCGTTGGTATTGGCGTAGTCCCGGCTGAAGATGTATCTATAACAATATTATTAATACCTCCCCTTAAATTTACATTAATCGATGTTACTATGCCTGCGAAGACAGGAGTGCTGCCCGATAAGAAGTAGAAGTAGTCATCTACACTTAGTATACTGCCTATCTGTGTAGTAATAGCAAAGTTTATTGTTGATGTCTGTCCTACTATGACTACAGTCGTACTCTGACCTATACCATTCAATGAACGCAATGAGTATTCAGGTATTGCAGATGGTGTAGAACCTAGCCCTTCGTTTCTAATAAATGAGTACCAACTCTGCTCCTTCTTCTCAAAGTAATCATAGTCTATGAAGCCTGAGTCTTGTATGTCTGTATCCATTGTAGCTGCCCAAGCATCGTCACCCTCTAAATTAAGCGTTTTAAAGAGCTTATTCTCTAATGGGGATGTGTTGAACACGCTAGTCATTGAAGATGGCTTAAAAGCCTCTAGAGGCGTTCCTATCTTAATCCACCAATTTGAATAAAATGTATTTCTATTCTCGTTTACGTTATGTCTGTAAAGATCACCGCCCTTGAAGGTGTAAAAATAGTTATTCATCCCTATCATCCAGTCAGGGTAATAGGTATAGAAGGAGGGGAATCCCTGTACTCCTTCGTCATATGTTAGTGTATAATTTGCCATATCTTAACAGTTTCCTTTAGCTATTACTATCCCATTTGTAACCTCAATCCATTTCGATCCTGTTATCTTATAAAATCCATTTACTAATACCGCTTGCCCGTAAGCATCATAGAACACAAAATCAAAAATTTCAGGTACTCCGGGAGTCCCTGCTACAGGAGCGTTGTAATAAGTAGGTCCAACTGTAGCGAGACAAGCAGTCGCAGAATCAGGTGATGGCGTGCTTGAAGATGCGTACCCTGTGAGTAATGTAGGGCAAGAAACTTCTACCCCAAATACAGTGCCCGTACAAACTCCTGCCATCTCAATATTTAACGTTTTAGGGGTAAGTGCGACCTTCGGTATAACCATATATAAGTTCCCCGGGACTACGGTAGAAAAAGATAATTCACCTGCTTGAGGTGTTATACTTTGAGTCAATCCTGTGTCTGCAAAGCTAGCCCCATTATATCTATATATTGGCAAATCACTATATGTAGTTCCTGCAACAGGAACGCACGTAGGGTTAGTCCCATCGCCTACGTATGTATACCCCCCGGATATCGAACTTGCGTGTAGACCATCTACGTCGGAGCTTAATGTATTGTACACTACTCCATCGTACGTTGCTCTTATACCATCAGGCACAGATGCAGGGACAAACTTTATAATAACTGCTCCAACGTCAAATGCCGTATCTCCTAAGTCTACGTCAAGTAAGAATGTGCCTTGATCTGTCGTAGCTGCCAGCGGTCCTGTATTGCAATTGGTTAAACATTCAGGACAGCTTTGTATAGATCCTAAAACGCAGCTAACTTGATTCCTAGATATGCCACTTCCATCGGCATAAAAGCCATCAGGGGCACAAGTAGTTAGGGCAGCGTCCGTAAACACCGCTGTTGAGTTGGATAGTGTAGTCCCGTTTATATAATATATCGCCATAATTTAATTTTTAACAGTTACAACAAGAATCCATTAACGTAGCTCCAAAACATAAGTCATCTTCAGTTGACAATCTATAGTCCCATATGAGGTATAAATATGTCCCCGTAGATGGCATTGTAAAGCTCGCAGAATATTTAGTTGGTTGGAAAGTGTCGTCAATTGGAGTAACTGTTGTAGATGCTAATAACAACGCCTGCATATCTGCATCAACAGTCTCGTCATAAACTATATTGCTTCTAAAGTATCTAAAGTTATTTGTATTCTTATTGAAAACAAAGTCATCGAAGTTTATTTTGTTACATACAAGGCTAACGGTAGCTCCATCCGCAGGTATAACCCCTGCTCCTTGAGGACCTACTATTGAATCATAATCAGAAACTATAGGATTAGATACCGCATCACTTTTAAATTCAACTAATCTTGAATGCAATGGGGATACAAATGATCCGTCAGTCCAGCTGTATTCACTATGTATGTACTCGCCACTATTTGCGTTGCTTGTTATTGATATAGGTACAATAGTAATAATATCAGCTACAGGACACCCTACGTTAATAAGCTCTATGTAACTTGTCGGATCAGGATCTACAGCTTTTGAAATGACTATAGAAATTTTCTGGTCTGCAACCGAGCTTTTATTAATAAGTATAATATCACTTAAAGGAGGATTATTACTAGTGTATACTGTTGTTACTCCTGCATATGTGTACGTTATATCAAACGGTGAATTATCTACTACTGATGGCTCTATACCAATAACTATAGATAAATCGCCAACTAAGTCTCCAACATCAACACAGAAATTGTAAGGATTCAAATCATCTACAACTAACTGCCCCACAGTTGTATCGCAATTAATACATTGCTCGTCCACTGGTTTGAGCGTGTTGTTAGAGCTAATAACATACTCTCCCATATATGGATCGTAGCCACCTAACTTTTGAGTCCCGAATGAGTCTATAAATAAATCTCTAAACCAAGACCTCATCCCCTGTTCGGATATAACAGATAAATCTTCGTTTTGCGCAGATGTTCCTTTTAGCTGTATTACAGCCCCTCTTTTAGCATCTGTGAAGTATTTGCTCGCACCCCATTGGACAAAGCTCTCAGGATTGCTAGATATTCCGTATTCTTCTATACGAGCAATTTGAGTTCCTAATACTTCAGGAACAGATGTCAATGCACTTCCTGCTCCCGCATCAGATAAAAGGTTCTTGCCTTGTAGTACGTATGATATTCTATCTTCCTGAAGTGTAAGTATATCAGTATCACGCCCAAATAGCTTTTGTATAGGACCAAATGATTGTTCAAGTGGTTTAAAGTTAAGTAATCCTAGATTAAACTCATTAAGTTTATTTACATTATTCTCTTCATTATATACTCCACTATACGTAAGGTCAGCATACCTATGTGCTTCTCTGTATTCTTTTTCGCTTGTAGTTAAAATTCTATTACCTAAGTTAAAGGTCTTGCCTACGATTGAGTCACGTATCTTATAACTCTCTACTCCATTGCCAAACGAAAAACAATTGTAGAAGTCCGTGTTTATTATTGCCGGCTGAAATGCATTTTGTGGCTGCACATTTCCACTATGATACCCATCTGCATCTATAGTATACGTATCCGCAGATTCAAACCATACGTCAGGCAAAGCATCTTGTGGCTCTGTTTCAAATATAACTACACCATCAGACCTGTTCACCTCAAAGGTAGCGTTAACAACCGACTCTTGCCCATTTAGGTTGCCGTTACCGCATTGCAGAGTCCCTGTCATACTTAAGAAACTAGGGACTGTAGTCCCGTTACCTTCTGTCCACCAAAATACATTCTGAGCTAATCCTGTTTTTACGGGGTTGTTAGTGTAAGGATTGATGTTATATGGGAGTTTGCTTTGGTAGAATATATTTTTATTATTAGGGTCACTAAATATTGCATTATCTAGTTCTCCTTGGAAATTTTCACCTACAAGAAAATCAAACATATCAACATAGTCACGACTAGCCTGCATCCAAACTGACAGAACCATTGTTATTTCACCACAACTAGCGGGGAAACTTCTACCGTTCCTGTAAAAGTTAAAGCTAATAGCTACTCTAGACCCGGAAGGGACATCGTAGTCATAAAAATTACCTGAGCTATCCGTAATTGACATTGGGTAAGTCACTACTGGGTATATTCCGGGGTTGAAGCTCTGGCTACTATTGTAACTCATCATTTTACCATATCCCGTAGAATTATTATTTTCTGCTCGCTCTAAGCCATATAAAATTGTAGAGTTCTCTTGCTCCGCTAAATTTAGTTGGTTAGTGCCTACTTTCATGTAAGTACCTGCTAAACTTGATGGCTCAATGTCAGCCGCAGCAAATGATTTTTTTTCTAGAATAGTAACATAAACACAAGACGTAGTTGAGCCTCCTGAATCTTTTTTAATTATTAATCTATCGCCCTCTTCTACTTTTCGTGAATTCTCGCCTTCTAAAAGGAAATACGCATAGTTTGCATCCGTAGTTCTATAGTATATATTGCTATATATTATCTCATAATTTTCTTCGTCAGGTTTAATTACAAATTTATAATACGTAGCCCACTCCGGTCCTATTTGCCTAGTAGGTATTGTTACCTGTATCTTATTTTTATTTAGGGATGCACTACAAGGAACTTGTAATGAATTATTCGCACTTACGAGTGCCGTACTAGAGCGACCAAAATCATCCATATACACAATACCTGTCTCATAACCTCTATTGCTATGCAGACTGCCATTAGAGTCAGTTGATTGCAATGTAGCACTTACGTAGGTTACATCGTAAAATTCGTATATATCTTCAGTGGTATCGCCTCCTGCATTTACATCATTTACAAATCTCATATACGGGAGCTTGAGTATCACCGTATTTAGTGAAGATCCGATAGGAAAAACCGTTATCTCTATAGGTTCGTTGCTGTCATATCCTGTAGCACCTACAAGAGAAGCTCCACTAATGGCACTACTAAATTTCTTCACAAACCCGCTTGCAACACCTGAAGGTAATGAACTAGGTATTGAACAATTGAACTCATCAGTGAATGTTACTCCATCACAGGAATCATCTCCCGATGGGGTGTAAACTGGGTTTATATTTCTAGGACTATTATTCCCTACTGTGTTTATAAACCCATCACTTGTGCCTAAATCATATACGCTGGTGTAGTCTCTAACTAACTTAAATGTAAATGAAATATCTATATTGCTTGTTTGAGATGTAGGCTGAGGATTTGCTGCCGGGGCAAAACTATTGTGGCTGAACGACATATTAAATGTTAATATAGAGCCTTTTTTTAATTTCGTTACAAACGAAGATAAATCGAACTCGGCTTCTCCACTTGAAGTTTCAGTAATACTTCTTGTTGGTATAGTGTATGTCACATTAGAATCATTGCCTATTACTGTTTCTTCTGAAATATTTTCACTAATTAAATCAACCGTATATTCTATTTGAGTATCACTTCCATTTCTTTGAAGGTTATATCCATCTATGTAGTTTCCATATATTAGCCTATTCCCCATAGTAGTTTGCCCTAGAGCAAATCTCGGAACATTATCATATAGTCTTAGTATCTCTGAAACAGGGAGTATTGTGAATATATTGCTATTGCTAAATAGATACGTTTGATTTGAATTATCTGAAAACCCTCTATCTTTTTTTACAAATTTATCAATAACCTTTATTGTACTATCTTGAGCGTTTTTAAATAGGAGCTCAATACTTTTTACTAAAGGTCCTCCCGTATTATACCCAACATTAGCCGAATTGTATCGGTTAGCCATACCTTCGTTTAACAGACTATTTGTGCTAAACTCGAATATGTCAGGAACAAACGCAGGTTCAGTGAATGGAGATGTTGCAGAATAGTCTCCATCGGAATATCTATACCTATATGCAAAACAAATGTACCTTTCTTCTAGATAATTAGTTTCAATCCCTGCTACATTAAATAGATCAACAGTAGGGGCGTACAACGGCGGTCTTTTTATAACTAATAATCTTTCAGATAATAGAGTAGGATTGCCTCCATAATCAGATCCTGCTACGTTAGGATTTAAAAAACTGTCTTTTACATTTATAAATCGAGGATCATTTTTATTGTCTGTGAAAAACAACAAATCGCTGACCTTGTTTACACCTGTTATAAGGTACTTAGGGTCAAAGTTTATTGTCGTGTCTAAATTAGAGCCATCATTAACACTAACTACGTGGTAGTTGATTATGCCATCTTGAGCATCAAAAGAAACAATTAAATCAAGCTTGCCTGTGGGTGCTCCTGCCGACACTGGGTAGTTGCTATCGTGAACAAACCAATATATAGTCTCATTAGATCCATCTTCAAATGCCCCAATACATTTAGCATTTGAACTTAAAGGAACTCCCCCATACTGCAGCGAAGTTAAAGGCAGATTCCCTTTAGCGTTTTCAATTACGCCAATCTCAGCATTTTCTGTAGACCCCATACGCACATTTATTGCGTCTATGTATTCGCCATCAGGTACAAGTCGCTCGTCAACCGACTTATTCATTCTTCCTTTTATGAAATTCCTTGTAATATTTGCCATATTATTTTAACCACTTGTCCTGACCTCTTAGATTCATTAATAATCTCCCCGGGTGTATATTACTTATTCTTATCTTAGCATTTCTTAACAAAGCAGTCTTTCTCTTTTGTGCTCGATTCACAACATACTCCTGTACGTTTAGCTTGCTATTAAGTATTACATACTCGATGTATGCATATACGTAGTCTTCAAATAATTTGTTTACGCTAATCTTCGAGTCATTGCCGCCTTCCATACCATCAGATATATACTCAACTATGCAAGACTCGCCACTCATACCTGAGCTGAAGTTTATAACACCTGCCTTTTTGTCTATCTTAAATGTAGGGTTAATGTTTGCCGTCTCTGTGTTTAATCCGAAACGAGCACCTATAGTGTAGTCAAAATACCAATCCCCATTGTCGTTATACCCCTGCATCCCATTAAACTGATGACCTGCATTTAAGTATATGCTTTTCTTTTGGTTTGTTATCCTGTCTAAGTCAATCTCAGAGAACTGAGGCGATAGTGCGTTGCCATCTGAATCAAATAATATTCTACCGTTATTGTCTTGCAAGTATGCAGAAGAAGAGTTTATCTGAATATTCTCTGTCAATGGTCTTAATATGCCATTTTGATAAATACTAATCCTAACCCAATTCACATAGTCTGAAGGAAGTACATATCTCAAAGAGTCTGTAACGTCCAATTCTAATACTTTTATCTCCTTGAATGCATCGTAGTTCAACTCTTGTACAGCTCTCTTTGCGTGGAATAGAATCTTAAACCTCTCCTCGTTATTCACTAGTGAGTGGTTCCCGCTATACATCAGCATAAAGTTATTGACTATATCATATAGACTGACATATTGATAAGAACCCCAATTCTCGTTTTCAGGGGCAGCCCCTCCATTCTCGTAATATTGGTATTGTGATATGTATGCCATTATTGTTTATTTCCTTTTTGTTCTACTAAATTAGCAAACTGAACTACGTCAGTCTCTCTTATCTGCATACCTGAATATTGCAGTATCTTAATAACAAGCATAATCTCATCATCAATAGGCAGCTCAAAGTCTTGATATCCAGCTTGAGATTGGTCAAATACAGGTTGACCACCCGTTAACGTATTGTACGTCCACTTAGGGTCTTTAGGGTATCTAATGTATTGACTGAATACTTGCCCCTCATTATTTATTGTCTTAGGCAAAACCGTTACAGAATCGCTATTCAAAGAATAAGCAGGAAATGTTTTAGTCGGGGCTGTTAGAATAGAGTTAGCTAACATACTAATCTTACTATTTGTAACCTTCTCTACCTCATAGTTCTCAGGCTTAAATATAGAATATTTTACTCCTATTGCCGGATCGCTAAATAGATTTTCATCTAAGCCTAATACTGTATTGCTTTGTACGGTTAATACCTCTGCACTATCAAGAGATTCTATATTTACAACTATGTCGCCTATAGCAACAGAAGACGAAAACGTAGCTATATTATCAACCAATTGATTGTTTGATTGAGCTGTGTTAGCCCCGTTAGTTAAAAATGTGGTATATGACATTACTCTATTTAATAAGTAGTAGTCGTCTCCTGTAGTTGTTTGTGATGGGGTAAAGTATCTATTGTAATTTTTCTGGTCGAAGTTCTTTATTACTGAAAAGGTATCTATAGACTCTTCAATTCCCTTAGTCGCATTAGCATACTCTGTACCCGATACTCTAGCGTTCTCTTTATTTATCGATGTATTATAGTCCGTGAAATAATTCTCAAAGATTTCTAACTGTGCTTGCTTAGCAAACAGATTAAAATCCTGTGGAGATATATATCCGTAGTTGTTCTTATTAAGAACTGAAAATACTGTGTTTCTTACTGAGTTTATCATTGTAAACTTTTATACAAAGATAACAAAAAAAAAGAGTCCGATGGAAATCGGACTCTCTTGATATTTAGTAATATTGTACTAAACGTTAAGTATGCTTGTAACGGCTTTTGGAAGACTGACTTCGTAATAACTTTTGTGCCAAGATGTAGCCATAGCACTCTCAATAGAATTTAAAATTGATAGGTAAACATCTGCTCCTACTTGAGCCGCAGTCGTAACTGTAGTTGTAGTTGCGTCATTGTACTCAATAGTAACTGTAGTTGCAACACCTGAAATGTTAGTAGCTACAGCTTTAATCCCTTCTAGAGAAATAAGCTGACCCGTAATTGGGGCATTTGTAATTTTTAAAAATTTTTGCATAATAAATAATTTGTTAGTTAAAAACGCCATCTTCGTGATGGCGACTATGCTGCAAATATAATACAAAAAAAAACACCCATATTTTACAATATAGGTGCTTTGTGTTAATTCTATATAAGCTTCTCAAGCATTTTTAAGAATTCAATCCCCTCGTCACTCTGCAAGTATGATGAAGCTAGAATCAATGGATCTCCTTCATAAGGAACTGTAAGCATTCTTGTTTTATTCGATGGCGTATTAAACCATATTTCTGTTTGGTTTTTTCTAAAAGTCAATAATCCTTTATCGAAAAATAGTTGAGTTTGACCTTGCATTTTTAGCAGTGGGTCATTAATAGATTCTAAGAAATCTACTGGGTTTGTCTTAGCAAAAATCAATATATCTCTTTTTAATTCAGCAGTAGATACTTTTGATGTATCTCTACCAAATAATACACGAGATAATGTTTCAATTTGATCGATTGTCATTTTGCTTGCTTCGACAAGTGCTTCAACTTCTAAGTTAAGAATCTCCACCTCTTCGGCAGCGTCTTTAACTTTATCAACTTCTGTAAATCTCGCCCCGTTCATAGGGTGATAATGTAAGAACTCTTGAAGTACAGGATTGGTTTTAGGAACGTGTAGAAACCCATCTTCAAAAACAATAGGCTCTAATATCGCACTCCCATCTTGTTCATCTTCAAATGGAGATTTTTGATTTTTTGCATATCGCAATGGTCGATTTGTGTTTGTTTCTTCATCGAAATAAAGCAAAGAATAACTTTTTGAACTTTTTGTCGGTATCATAAAAGATAACGGTGCTTTCTCTGATGTAAGTCTGTATGTCTTTGCTACAGGTATTTTTTTATTTTTCATTTGATTTAATTTTAAATTTTTTAAAAAAGGGGATGCTTTAACACATCCCCTGTATTATTAATCCTTCTTAGTCTTTAAACATAAAGAAGTTGTTTGCACCTAGAGTACATACAGCTCTCTCAGAAAGGAAGTGTACCTCCATTGCATCAAGATCACTGTTGTTTGAACCACCTGCAGAACCTGTAATCCACGTTTTGTAACGTCTATCTTCAGTTTCTGAAGCTCTGTAACGAACGTGTAGGAAAGGTCTCTTAGCGTTCTTACCAAGTACTTGATCATAAACAGTAGTAGATCCCGCAGGAACTAACAGTCCGTTTACTGCCCCAGTTCCAGTAAGACCACCTCTCATAGTGACATCGTTTAGGTATTTCCAATCAGTCTTGTAGAAGTCATAACCTCTACGGAAACCTGTAAATCCTAAGTTCAAAGCCATATCCTTATCATTGTCAAAAAGACCATAAGAAGTACCACCTGCACCATAAGAGTTCTGAGCTGCTAGCATATCATCGATATCAAAACCGAACTCTCTATTCAAGAATATAACATTCTCTTCTATAGAACCTTGCTTATCTAATCTACGTATGATGTTGTCAAAATCAGCTAATGTTGAAGGATTTCCACCTGCCCATACATTACCTCTTGACTCCACAACGTGGAATATACCTTCAGACCCCCCAAGAGACCCTGCTCCGGCTTGGTTTAATACACCTGCCGCACCTGAAGCTGCTTCTGCTGGAACTGCTTCAATCATTGCAGTCTCAAGATAATCGTCAAAACGTAATCTTGTTTCGTGCTCAGACTTAAGATACCATAAGTACCCATTTGCTCCGTTTTCAGTAGTAACTTCTACCCATCCGATTTGTGCCATATCAGAACCTGATACTGCGTACTTATCCTTAAGGATGATTGGTTTGTTCTCAAAGAACACATCTTCAGCTTCTAAAGAACCTTGCATTCCGTTACTTCCTTTTACAAATTCAGAACCGTAAACAAATACTTCGATAGCTCCTGCTGCTTGGAAACCTGCAGGCTGACCTGCTGCTTCATAGTAAGCTACAGTAATATTAAGACCAGTCGATACAGTAACGATTGCTTTTGCGGTAGTAGTACCATCGCTAAGCATAACTGTTTGACCTACTCTTATAGCTGCTGCAGTTACTCCTGCATCGCCAATAACAAATACAGATGTGTTAGAAGCATCCGCTGTTACTGTAGTTAATGCTACATACTTAGTGTGCAGTCTTCCTTGCTCAGCCCATTTGATAAGGTCAGAGTTAGAAGGCATCTCAGCACCTACCATCCTTAAGAATGAAGCTACTGTGCGATTACCATATCTTTCAAATTCCTTCTCATAAGTATCAGGTAGATACTGATTCAAGAAATCAAAATTGGTAATATAATTTGTTGAAAGGGCGACTTGCTCAGCACTTGGCTGCAAATCAAAACCCGGGGTTGCGAGAACGCTTCCTGCCATAATTTTTAATTTTTAAATTTTTTAAGTTATTTTTTACTTCTAATTCTTAAACCCCTTCCAGAATCTTTATCAAGAGATTTAATTTGCATCCCTCCTTTGGAAGTTATTTCAGGTGTTTTGCGTTCAGACATATTAATGTTTTTCGTCTTACGCATTACATCGTCAGTTGCTTCCGCTTTGCCTTGACTATAAAAGTATTGGGCAAATTTTTCGGGATTCATTGCGATAGACAAAGCCTTATGGTATCCAACTGCATCTTCGATTAGACCATCGTCATTCAAGAACTTAGATATAAAGCTCTGGGGGTCTGATTGGACTTTCTTTAATTCAGTTGCATCGCCCGGAGAAAAAGTAACTTTTTTATCGTCAAGCGTGAACTCAAAACCTTTGAACTCACTTCCGAATACATCATTAGTTTTTTTATTAAACCAATCACGCTTTCTGCTTATCTCTTCTTCGTAAGTCTTTGATGACTCTATATATTGTTTATACGCTTCAAGTTCTTCCGAATCACTTTCAGAAATAGAACTCCCACTTGACTCAAGGGGAATTTTGTATTTTTCCTTCTGATCATTGAAATAGCTTTTAGCTTTAGCAATAGTCTTTTTTCGTGCTATTTTGATTTTCTTGATGTCTGAGTCTTCATCTAAATCCTCATCGAAGGAATAATCCTCCATAAGCATTTCAATGTCTTCGGAATCTAATCCTTCTTCAGTTGCAGCAAGATATTCTCTTAGCAATTTATCAGAATCCATTTCATCGTGATTAACTTGCAGTTTTGCAAAATCATCAAATCCACGCCCTGTATCTTTTTTATACTTATAATAAGCTGCGACATCTTCAGGCATCTCTTGAGATTCCTTCACTGCTGTCAACTCATCAAGAGAACTCACTTCCCTTCCGTATTTATTCTTAATGAACGATAGAATACTTTCCTCGGTCATTTCTAAAGGTTTAACCGTATCCTCTGCTGCTTTTATCTCAGGCTCTGCAATTACTTCAGGCTTGACAACATTACTTTCAGGCTCATCGCTAAACTTTTCTTCGTGCTTTTTTAGTAGTTCCGTTTCAACTTCTTGAATAGACTTGTCTTCAACAACTCCTACTTCTTTTACTTTAAATTCCATTTGATTATATTTTATGCAAAATTAAACAAAAAATAATTGTACTTTACCTAGGATTAAATTCAGCCAAGTCAAACCCATCTAAGCTATCCTCGTTAGATTCAAAATTCATAGGTGGCAAATTATTCTTTCTTTGGTTTATTAGTTTAGATTGCTCAGAGTTCTGCTGACTAATTCTACTAGACTTAGCCCCTTCTCTTTGGTCCTCTCTGCTCTGAAGCTGTTGTGCTTCCATACCACGTAACTGCATATTTATTTGGAATTCTTTATCCATAAGCTGCTCCTTGAAGAACACCTCACTTTTCATCTTCTCTATATCGAATGCAGTTTCAGCTTGCTTAAGCTGCATCTTAGCCTGAGACTCTAGCTGAATTTTAGCCATTGCAGTATCAGATGCCATCTTTTGAGATTGAAGTTGCTGCTGTGCCTGTATGGCTTGATTAGTAGCAGCCATCTTCTCTTCTCTTTCTTGCTTAGCTTTACGCTTTACTTTTAATAACTGATTGGCTAGCTTAAGATTCCTAATCTCTCTTATATCAATAGCATCTTCAAGATCTATCCCGCCTTTAGATAAGGAGATTTGAATATTCTGCTCAAGTTGAGCTTTCTGCTCTTCGTCAGGAGAAATATCAATAAATATACCAAAGTCATATATGTATAAATCATTTATGTCGTTCAATATACTTACATTGTACTTGCCAATCTTATTTATAAACTCATCCTTAAAGTCCGAATACTGCAGTACGTCTGCAACTCTATAAGATAACCCTTCAGCAATAGTTTTGTACATATATAGACTCGCATCCAATATGTGCCTAGTGGCTGTATTTGAATTGGCTGCTGCTAATTTCTGCAATCCTACTAACGAATCTGGATCAGGAGAACTCCCATCTCTAGCTTCGTTTAGTCCTGTTACATTTCTTATTTGGTTTAAGTAATGATTGTAATTACTTATAAGCATTTGTGCCTTAGAAGAACCTGAGTTAGATGTTAACTGCTGTATAGGTACTCTAGCGTTATTAAACTCGCCATCTCCTGTATAGCTTCTGCCAATCACACTACCCGTTTGAAAGTATAATCTTAGTGCATCTTCAGGATTATATGCAGCACCATTACCTAAGTCAACTTCACTTAACCCATCAGCATCTATAAAGACACCATCAGGTACAACCTTAGCTATAACCTGCTGTAACTTAAGGTGAGTTATCTGTAGCAAATCAGCGAATGGAATCATTCTTCTAACCAATGACTCTATAGACCCCTTGTACATTCTTGGAGCTGCTGCCACGTAGTTAGGAAGTGCGTGCTGACTAGCTGACTTCGGTCTAACCATATTCTCAGCCATCTCCCATTTAAGCATTATGTTAGTACCCATAACCATTACGCCATTATACCAAACATCAATAGTCTTCTCTACTTTCTCAAACGACCCCTCTTCCATCATCTCTTCAGGTGGGTTGAAGTTGTCGTCTTTTTCTACCATAGAGATAGAACCGTTTTCTTTAACTTTCTTCTTATAGACAATCTTCTTAGTCGTCTTATAATTAAAATACATTAAAGTAGCAGTGTCTTTGTAAAATATATCGTTGTCGTAATACTGAGCTACATTGTAGTAGTCATACCAAGACTGCCCGCTTTTAGATATCTCTTCTAAATCTACATTAGTTAGAGTGGTGTCAATCTTGTTAAGTTCTATTATTGGGACTGTTTTAATCTCACCCCAGTAGAAACAATCTCTAAAATTAGGATCTTCTGTGTAGCTATATACTATATTGGCGGGGTCTACGTAATCTATTTTAATTCCTGAACCGGGTAAAAATTCGTGCTTAGCAACACCGATTCCCAATACGGTTAAATCATAGTCAACTCTTTTCCTGATGTCATCATATCTGTTCTCATCAAACATTGTATTGATAGCCGTCTCTTCAGCTATCTCAATCGCAGGCTTGAAATTAAGCTGCATATATAATGCTAACTCTTCGTCTGTCTGAGGTAAAGTGTCAGGGTCTACCGTGAAAGCATTTACCCCTGTGTTCTGCTCTATCTTCTGCAGCAATGGCTTATTGAGCATCTGCCCTTCAATCATTTCTTGGAACTTGCTTCTCTTTGATTGAGACATAGCATCCTGAGAATAAGCTTTTACTTTAAATAACCTATCAGACATCCCATTAACTACGATGTCTACAAATTTAGGTAACATTGGAATAGGAGTCCAATCTAGATTAAGATAACTTAGGTCTCCGTCAACTGATAATTCATTTTTATATTTTGCAACAGATTGTTCTCCCCTAGCATATAGTCTAAGCCTGTGGAACTCGCCCCATTGGCTATAAAATCTGCATTGCGAGGAGTCTTTCTTAAACCATTCGTACTGGATAGCTTGCCCAATTTGAAGCCCAAAAGAGTCCGTTGCTTTTTCTGTATCAGATACAAATTGGCTAGGAAAACCCGCAGCGGATATATCTATTTTAACATCGTTCATCTAATAATTTCGCTAATATTTCCTTTATTATTGTATCTTGCAAAGTTAATCTTTATTTTTGTTTGCTTTTTCTCTACCGTGTATAGATGCTTTTGAGTAGCCATAATAGCCAACCCCGAACTTATAGAAGCATCAAATTTAGTTCTATTGTTAATGTCAAACTTTGCCCAATCCTCAAGAGTCCTATTGAATGGCATAGTCCCTATCTCATCCGGGTCTCTATACGTCCCTAGTAGGTCAAACCCTATATTCTTCTCTATGTGAGACTCAATTGCGGCTGCGTGAGCCTGCTTAACGTCTTCGCTACTATTAGGTATTCCACCTAGCTCTTTTTCTGTCTTAGATAGCTTGTTATAGGTTTTGTCAGGTCTATTCATAGAGAACCCCCTATACCCCCTATTCTTAAAGTGATACAGAAGTCTAGGCTTATTGTTTTCGCAAAGCAAAGGCATACCATAGAACACACAAGCCATCAGCACGTCCTCAAAAAATATCTCTGCTGTTTGAGGTCTTGCTACGTACTCTAGGAAGAACTCATTGCTAGGAGCTTCGTCCATATTGAACATAGTCACTCCGTGTAACGCTCCATTAGAGCCGCCACCACCAACAGTCACTGAGATGTCATAAGAGTCACACCCAAATGCACCGATATGATCATTGCCCGGATACTTAATGCCGTTCCTTGTGATTACTCTGTTTTGTAGGTTTTTGTTTGGAGTCCAGCTCATATTGAACCTTCCTCTTTTGTCAGGGGTGAATACTACCTCGCTATCCTTTACTCCATCCTTCCAATGGAAACCACCTGCCGTAACGTGATGCTCTTTAATTAACGCATCGTTGTAATCGATCTGCTGATATATTTTAGTTAGATTGAATATAGACTGCTTACTCTCATCTCTGAATGCGTGCGATTCTGTTCTTGGGAATTGTCGATAGAATTCATTCAATGCGTCAGGGTCACTCTTTAGCGAGTCAACTTCATTCTCCCAATAACAAATAGCCCCCTGTTCAATCATTCGACCATCTATGCCCATAACAGGCTCATTAGGAGTATCTATTACTGGGTTACCATATCTATCAATAAACCCTTCCATATTCCATTCCATAGGAATAAATAAGCTGTATAGCCCACTCTTAGTTTGACCGTTGGCGTTTCTTTTATTTACGTCAGAATCGTAGTAAAGCTTTTTAAAATTACCCCCACCCTTCTCAAGAGCATTCGAGGTAGAACCCATCATACACTTGCCTATAATCTTACTACCTAGACGAAGACAAGTTTTTGTAACTCGCCAATTGTTAAGTATATTATTTGGCTTGAGCCATTTTCCAGATTCATCATGAACTAACAATAATAGCTTTTCACCATCATATGAGTTATCATCCGTATTCCTCCAATCTATAGATGTGTCAAGACCATATATCTCATCAGATACAGTCTCGTACATATTCTTTTTAGTAATCTTTGCTGCAGGGATTCTAAAGGCTAGCTCAGTCTTTGGCTTATCCATACCATCCATAATAGGTTTAAAGAAAAATGGCAACCTGCTGTTTATTGGCACTACCTTATCGGTAAACATCTTCTTAGCATCAGTACCTGACTTGGACAATATCCCAACCCTAGCATCCTTTGCAAGTGTGCCTGTATTGATACATTCAGAAGAACTCATAAAAGAGAATCCGGAACGTCTTATCTTTAAATAGTCTTGACCAAAGCTTCTATTATCCGCCTTGCAAGCCTCCCAATGTAAATATAATATTCTGTTAGCCTCCCGGAAGTCAGGGTATCCGATATCAATTGATGCCCATTGGAGATACATATAGTGAGACCCTGTTATGTACGTAGGCACACCGTTAGACATAAACCAAAAGCCATCTTCACGTCTGTCAAATTCGTATTCAATATAATCAACCCACCTGTCTTTAAATTCAGACGGCTTGTCATTCCATTGGAATATAGAGTTAATCTTACTTAACTCTTTAGGTAAATCTCCTCTTTCCCAATACTGTTCCTGCTCTTTCTTGCTTCTCTGATAAATTTTACTTGGGGCAAGCGGCAATGCTATTACTAAGCCATTAATCGATATTATATCACCGACCTCGCCTGTTTTAGATATGACAATTACGTCGTATTTTTTATCATATCCGTATTCCCAAGTCTTGCCCTTGTTCTTGTTTCTTAGGACATTATTAGGTAAAAAGTCCTTAAGTACCGTTAATAAATTATTTTGATCTTCTCTCTGCAAATCCTTGCTTTGTACTTGTCTTACTTTCCCCTTTTTCAGAAGCATCTATAGCTTCACGTTCCAACTCTATCCTATTTAATATTTCAAAGGCATCAAATATAGCTAGCTTCTTAGTCGCTGCTGCATTCTTTAGCTTATCAGCAGATAAGTCATCTTCAGGGTCGTGCTTTATAATGTCTTCTTTAGCCACCTTTATAAGTTGCTCAACAGCTCTGTGCCCAGCCTCTATTATCTTTAGTTTAGTTTCTTTTACATTCATAAAATCATAGTTAACTGATGGTCATATATCCTATAAAGTTTCTCATCGTCTACCGTAAACTCATACTCGCTATCCGGAGTAAATACTACTCTGTCCCCAACATTAACCCCCTTAGATATTAAGTACTCATTTGGGTACTTCATTGTGCCGATAAGAGGCTCTTCTATTGTGTTTTTAAATATAATAGAATCCTCTCTTTTTATTGGCTTTATAAAACAATATCTATCGTGTGCATTCCAACCGTCTTCATTCTTATATAAGAAGAACTGGTCTAAGTCTACAAAAAAAAGATCGTCCTTAAAAAAGCTTCTGCCACTTCTTTGCCGACCCTTCATATCATTATAATACTTAAACACGTTATGATGCACAAGCAAGGTGTCTCCAATCTTAATCTTGCCATCATATCCAATAGGAGTCTCTACAACCTCAGCATATCTATTAGAAAACTTATGATCTTCTTCTGATGTACTAACAATGAGTTCTAGCCCTGCTATCTCTTTTGTGTTATCGTATCTTTTCCCATTTAGCGGTTTTACTATAAAGTTGGATGGTGATTTCATTAAAAGTTTATATTGTACTCAATAGAGATAGGTATAGTGTCTGTGAATTCCTTCCAAAGAATTATTTCGCTTACATTAGATTCTATCCAAATCTCTATCGAATTGTTTTTACTAAATTTTATTAAATGTATTATATGAGAATCCCCAAGAATAGATTGCCCTACAATATAATGCATAGCCCCGGATTTATAGTCAGGACCAATAGATATCTTTCTTATGATCCCCACTGTTGTTCCTAATTAATATACAATGCAGATAACGCTAGAGCTTCCTGCCACTCCTGCATTTCTATAGAGCTTGCCTACCGGAAGGGCAGCAGCTGCAGTAGTATTGTCCGCATATATAGGAAGTGTAAATTGAGCTAATGAAATAAGTTGGAGTATCGAATCAATTGTATAATTCTTAGTCTTGCTTAAATCTTCTACATCAGTTCCTATTAACTTATCTGTTAAGTTAACCTGTGCGTCTATCGGGTATGTGCTAATTATTGCCATTTTTTATTTCTCCTGTTTGTACGTTAATAACGGTGTCATCGCCATATTTTTCTAATAATTTTTTCTCTTCGAGAATATACAAAGACTTCATTGTGTCTATTTCTTTTAATAAAATATCCTGAGATATGAATGTATCTGCTATTCTGATTTTTACATTATTATAGTCTGTAACTATAGTTTGTAAGGTGGTTAGTTCTTCCTCTGTTAATTTTGTCATTAGATTTAATTTGCTACAAATATAAAACTTTTATATTTATATTTGCATAATGAAGCCATATGTAATAACCTTATTCATTTTAATCTGTTTTTCGTTTGTTCAAGTATGGGTTATTTATAATCTAATCGACATACCTGTTCCTAATGAAGTTACATTACCTGAAGTGATATCGACAGATTCTATTTATAAAGATATAGATAGCCTAAATTACGAAAGAGATACATTGAAAATATATTATGAAACAAAAACTTATAATTACAATACTCTTCCTTCTAACGATAGAGTTGTCCTATTCGCAAAACGTATTAATAGATAAACAAAGCGGAGACACACTTATAACCATCAGCATTCAGCAGATGGATAAGATATACATAGAATTGATTCAGAAAGACAGCTTAGTAGATCAAGCTAAAATAAGCCGTTCTAAGGAAGTTAAATTGTATGAGGCGATAGAGATTACCGAAATTAACCTAAAGTCCTCTCAGGATGCTTTAAAAGCGTCTATAAGCAACAATGCGTCCCTGTCTTTGGAAAGCGAAAAGAATAAGAAGAAGATTAAAAGGAATAGGAATATCGCAATTACGGCTATCTTGTTTGCAATACTAGAAGCTTTAATAATTACCACCTAGCTTTATTGCCTCTGATATCGTAATGAGTGAAAGTATTGTATTTACCTAGTCCGCCCTCTGCCATTACATCGTTTGAAATTAAATCTTCTATTAATGAATATGTTTCACTTGGCTTATGTCCTTGTATCACTATATCAGATGCGTTACCCAGTAGATGCTGTGAGCTTTTAGCCCCTCCTACACTCTTATTATGACTTGGGCATCTATATGCACTGTTTATAGTAATAGAGCTATCTACTACCTCCCTAAGCACTTGCAATTCTTCTGCTAACTTTTCAATGTTAGCTTTTACGTTTGCAGGCATTTCGCACCCACACTTACATTGGAACTCGTTTATGCTAAAGTTTGCTGTCATAGCTATAATCTATATTAATAGTAGCGATAAGGAGATATAAGGTAATAGTACTATAAGGGTTTTTTTCTTCAGATGCAATATACTGCCAGCCTAAAGCAAATCTATGGTGTGGAAAATGGAATGCTATTTCGATGTTGTATCTCAAAATTGTTTCTTTAAGTCCTTGATCTTATTTATTATAACCTTTGTTTTATCTATAAAAGAATAGCCTTTTACTTTGACAAATGACTCATCCATAGATTTAACCTCAATAGATAGCAACACTATGGCGATTAATTTTGTAGATATAAACTCCACGCTAATCACGCTCATAGTTAAAGCGTTTATGATAAACACATCAGAAGCATATATCAGCATCACCGCAGCCACATAGCTAACCAACTTTGGTACTAATCCATTTCTAAAAAGTTTGCTTGTTATCTCTTCCTCTAATTTCTTAGCCTTCCAAAGTCCAAAGCAAGTGTCTATGATTGTAGCCAAAGCCACCATTAAGATTATGCCCTTTATCGGAGCGAAGAATAATACCAATGCGGTTGTTATACTACTCAGATATATCTTCATCAGGCACTACGCAATAAAGGCTATCAGGGTTTGCAACGCAGTACCCCTTTAAATAAAGCGAATCATCACCAGCAAAGGTATGAACTCCTACTGGGTCAGGCCATACAATATAATCGTCTAAGCTATCTACGGCCTCGTTTAAAAGCATATCCACGCTGTACATAGTACTTAGGTCTATACACTCGCCTTCTTCGTTAGTAGCAAGGCAAATGTGCCCTATCTCTACAACTGCGTTTATCTCAGGGATTAAAACTTCTCCATCTTCTGTCGGAGTATAAAGAGTTGGTCTAATGGTTGCCCATTGCTCATCTGTAAATTCGTATTTATTAAATATCATATTGTTGTTAATGTTGCTAGTTCTGTGTTGGTTAATCTTGTTTTGTAGAGTTGTGCTTGATTAATTATCATTTCTGCCCCAAATGTCCCAGATAATTGTTGTAAATTAAAAGTAAATTGACTTAAAGATGAAGGCATATTTACACTAGCGTCTGCCATAACTTCTATCCCATTAACAAAAATTGAAACATCGTTTACCTTGTATGCGAAAGCTACTTTATAGACAGAGCCTACTGAAACCGTAGTTCCCGTACTCATATCGAACTGAGAAACCCCACTACTATTCATAAAAGCCCAAAGCTGATTATTGTTTCTCGTATAGAATCCTAATCTATTGCTGCTATCTTCATAAAGTGTAAAAAAGTTTTTAATATTTACCAAACCTAAAGGCGAAAATTCCGCATATAAAACCCCCTCCGTTTGCCCTATCACATCACTCAATCCAGTAGTACTACTCGTATCCGCCACCCTTGTTACCGTAGTGCCTGAGGTGTTGATTAGTGAAGTTTCATAAGAGCCTTCCTCTATCATTGCACCATACACATAAAAACCGCTAACTCCGTCTCCTTGCGTGTTGCCTACTCGAGTATAAATGTAAGGATATAAGTATTGGCTTGTTGGAGATGGATGATAAGTAATGCACCTATACCAACCGTTCCCAAAGTCTATCATCTTACCGTTTGCACCTCCATCGTGAGTACCGTTTGTAAGGTCAAAATTTACATTTGGGCCGCCTCCGTTGAATAGTCTAAGTGTTAAAATATCCAATTCACCCGCTTTTGCAAAGCAACTAAAAACGTGCGGAGCACCTACCGTATGACCTCCTATTATTTGTCTAATATAGTGCTGACCGAAAGTGTTTGCACTCGTTAATTTTTGAGCGTCATTATTGCCATTCGGTGAGGTTGTAGCATTTGCCGTAGGTATTACGTTTGTGAACGTCCAAGAAGCGGTATAGTCAGAATTTGACAAAACGGTATTAGTCCTCTGCGGCTCTAAGAGCAAAGAGCCACATCCGTTAGTGTAGTCTATGCGTGGGATGTTTGTAGCTACTGACTCTATTAGTCCGCTTTCGTTTACCCTTGTTGCCGTGCTTGCTCTTGTAAAGGTTAGGTCGCCCGTTCCATCCGTTGGCTTCTGAGCATATATCTCGCTCTCTTTGTACCCACTTGGATACATTATTAGGCTTGCGTCGTCGTATAAACTCATTGTAAATTATTTAAAAATGTTATGGTACAAGTGTCATTTTCTACCGTGCCGCTATCTGCAAGCACTCGTAGCTTGTACGCATCAAATAATATTTGCCCTAAGTTTATACCGCTTATCTGACCTGTTATGGCATTCGATATGCTTATTGAGAGCCCTAGCATCTACCAAAGAGCGATCACCTCACTAGCAACTGTGCCTGTAGCCCAAACCTTTAAGACATTCACCGGGAAGAATCCCACAGGTACATTTTTAAATGTTATGTCATCATTGCCTACTGTAGTAACCTTAAGGTCGCCTGAAACTCCAATGTATAACACACACCCATTGTTTACTCCATCACCTCCTCCCGGAGATGGTATCGCAATCGTATCGGAAGGGGTTACTGCTTCTGCTCTTCCTGCTTGTAGTTTTTGATATGCCATATTATTCTTCTATTTTTTTTAATGTAACTTTTAACGCCTCTATTATTTGCATCGTTGCATCTAAATTAAAAAGACCTTTGCTTACCGCAATATCAAGAGCATTATAAATGATTTCGTTTGCCTCTTTTGTTTCCATAATATTATTCAAAATTAGGTGGCAAAGGTGTATCTTGAGGACTTACAGGTGGTGTAATTTCACTATCTATCGCACCGCCAATAGCCGCTTCATAGCTTTCTACTCCATTTTCTCCTAACTCATCCTTTATCCATTTTACTACTAAATCGTTTATAAGATCTGAATAAGGTACAAATGTAGAACCTTCTTTTATATTGAAAGATGCCGTAAGACTTAATGATGCTGTATATTCTACACCCTCAAAAGTTTCCGTACCTACTACATCGTATGCTGCATCTACTACGTACTCTGTTTCTGTCGTTGTATCTAATGTATAAAGATTAGTTACTGTCCAATTATAATTTTTCATTTTTATTTTATGCTAAAAGTATTTGTTGTGCTACTCCATTAATTACTACGTTCCAAACTTTTGTTTGAGCCGGAGTTGCTGCTGCTACTACTCCTGCTACTGTACCTACAGAACCTACTACAAATTGGTTAGATGCTGTTGCTGTTGCTAATGCTCCTAAAATAACAGAATTGCTAAAATTGCCACTATTTGTACGTATGCCTATGGCTGTATTATTATAACCTGTGGTATTTGTATTTAAAGATTCAAAACCTATAGATGTATTATTAGAACCCAAATTAGAAGACAAAGAGCCACTTCCTATAGATGTATTTCTAATACCTGCAGTGTTACTGTAAAGGGATTGATACCCATTTGCTGTATTGTCGCTGCCTGTAATGTTAGCATCAAGAGAACGATATCCATTGGCTGTATTATTAGAACCTGTAGTATTGAATCTTAACGCTCTATTTCCTGTGCCTGTATTGTTAGTCCCTACAGTATTTGCATATAAGCTATTAAGCCCTATTGCAGTATTATTGTTGCCTGTAAGGTTAGAGTAAAGAGCACCTGAGCCTACTGCTGTCAAGCCTACCGCTGTGGTGTTGGTACGAAGGGAATTACGTCCTATTGCTGTATTATCACTAGCTGTAGTATTAGAATAAAGAGCATCAACTCCTATTGCTACATTATTAGCTGCATTAGCATTTAAAAGAGACCTTGCCCCTACTGCAACATTTTCATTACCGGAAATATTGTTCTTTAATGATTCAATACCTATAGAAGTATTTCTTATAGAACTTATAGTATTTTCACTAGAACCCCAACCTACCGCAGTATTAGATAGTCCTGTAGTACACGATGCCAAAGCTCTTGTTCCAATAGCTACGCAATATCCATAACCATCAACCCAATTCAAATACGCTTGATAACCGAAAGCAGTATTGCCACTAAATCCTCCACCCCCATCAAACCATACACCGTCACTAACACTATCGTTTAGTTGACCATCACCAATACTATTAGCACCTGTAAATTTTGCTACTTTGTTTGCAGTGCCTGAACCCGACACGCCACCTACTGACTCAGCTATATCAGCCATTGTGAAAATGCCTGCTCTGTTATTTGTTTGAGCTGAGCCTTTCTCAACTATAGGATCACCTGTCGTGTCCCCTCTAAATTGTGTATTACTTGGTATGATTGACATATTATCTTACTTTATATTTTTTTGATGCTTTATTTTTCATAGGCTTCCTCATTCCCGTTCCAACACCAGTAAAAGCTCTTTTAATTTGAGCCCCTACTCCCGAAGGACTACCACACCTACTATTAAGACCGCAACTTTTAAGAGTATTTCTTATAGCTCTTCTTGCTCTTCTTATCCCATTTCCCGGTCCTGAAGACTCGGAAGGAGATTCCGCTAATGGTATTGATTCTCTATACATATTATTTATAAGGTACAGCCTTGTTTAGTTTTTCTCTTCTTGCAGCACAACCACAGTCTTTACCCGCAGCCTTTGAAACAGCCTTAACAACCTTCTTAATCCCGGTTGCAGTTGTTATCTTATCAATCGTATCGCCTAA
>Ga0114918_10000841_pt1 | contig 26986 bp, 10 predicted proteins | sample LantaG_FD_87015 | JGI IMG/M metagenome (GOLD analysis project Ga0114918, IMG submission 87015) | Deep subsurface microbial communities from Baltic Sea to uncover new lineages of life (NeLLi) - Landsort_02402 metaG | ecosystem: Environmental > Aquatic > Marine > Oceanic > Sediment | place...
GGCCGCATTCGCCAACGTCGGACCTTGTCGTCGGGTCCGATCAGGCGCAGATCCAGCTCCTCCCCCGTCGATCCGTTGGCGGTCTCGACCGAGCAACCGGGTCGACCGGAGATATGCCTCTTTAGTGCTTCCCGGAATTGCATTTCTAGCTCGCTGAGCTGCACAGCGGCAATATCGATGCCGGTTACAGTAGGGATCTCTTCGACTTCCCACTCGAGCAGAAATTCATCGAGCAGTTTCAGTGCCGACTCCCGGGACGCGTGCGGCATCTCACGCGGCGAAAGAACGCCGTACAGGCAGCGGTGACACGCGGCGGTGCCCTCCGTGCGGCAGGGGCAATCGCGCAGTGCGTTGCGAGCTAGTTCAAGGATCGTCTTCATGCGATCGGGCTCACCGAACCGGTCGAGATAGCCCGTACCGCCGGGGACCGTGTCGTGTAAAACAAGGAATCGCCGAACGGCCGAGCCATCGCTCATGCTTGAAGCGAGAACGTTGAGGTGTTGCGGGTCCCCACCGAAGTCCCTTCGAAGCCCCAGTAACAGGGCCCCCTTGAAGGACGCCAATGTCGTCTCGTAATGGAGTGTGGAGACGGGAAGCAGCAGACGCACGGCCTGGGTCCGGAGTTCATGGGACAGCAGCAGGTTCTCCCACTGTTCGGGTGCGCCCCGACGGGTTGAACAGAAGCCTCGATGACGTACGTCGTCGGTCGCGGTCGCCCGCCGCGCGACGACACCACACTGCGCGCACGTCGTGAATCCGGCGGCTCCAAGGGTCTCCCCCGCGATGTCCACCTGATTTCCCAGCGCATCGCCAAGGCCGAGGTTGAGGGTTCGTATGTTCGCCGATCGTGCGTATTCGGCTCCAAACACTCGGTCCGTCAGACGCCATGCTTTGGTGATGTCATCCGGCGCGATATCGACACCCGCCACCGTGCTGAAGAAGGTACGAGTGCGGTCATCGGCCTCGTCGTCGATCAGGGCATCGTCAAGACGGTGTACAGCGGAGACCTTCTGGAGGGCAAGTACTTTGTGAACTGCACCGGAGTCGGCAACGGCGGGGTTGCGGCATCTCGGGCAGGCAGGCAGATTCGCGACCACATCAGTAGTCCCCCACCCGCAGGACGGGCACAGTCTGGTGCGACGCCAAAGCGGTTGGGAAGTGGGCCCGATGTCGACGGCGTCGATTTCGACTCGTTTCCCGCCGGCGTAGAAGAAAGCGCCGGGCGCGAGTTCGGTCAGGGCAACGCTGCTGCTTCGTTGGTAGGTGAGATCGAGTGCCTGGGGCTCCGCCGACTTGCCTTCGTTGGATATCCACCAAAGGTGAACGTCGAGTGTGGTGGAGTCATCGAGCAAATTATAGTTGGGGAGCAAGCCCACACCGCTCAGCCCGGTGAGGGTCTCTTGCTTCCCGCGCGAATAGAGCTGGTCGGCCAGCGCTCGGGACTCACCTGCACACCGTTTGCGGTCTTCGACCTGTTTATCGTCGAGATGACCGTGCTTGTCGAGATCCGCAATGACGCTGGCCAGTTGGCCCAGCCGGCCGCGAATTGAGTCGCCCTCGGCCTGCCACTTGAATGCTGTGCGAGCCACGTCATCACGCAGACCGCTTGATGCGTATCCGCTTACGTTTTCCCGCGCTTCTGCACCTAGCTGGATTCCGAACAAGTCGAGGAACTGCGTCGCCAGGGTTTCGGCATCCGCAGTCACGGCGTCGATGAACGAACGCAGCCAATTGCCCTCATCCATTCCGCGATCCAGCGTTGCGTCGAGTTTGGCGGGCATCGGCTGAGCGGTGCTGATCTCTCCGGCGGCGAGCCGGTCGAGGCAGAACGCAAAGTACTGCCGATGAAGCAGCTCAGTCGCATTGAGGTAGGCGCCCGGCGGTAGCACTTCCCCGGCGATCAAGTGGGTGGGCTGCGCGAAGTAGTAGAGGTCGCGCGGGCTGCTCGATACCGCGGCGAGGATGAATGCGTTACCGTTGGTTCGGCCAGCGCGGCCGATCCGCTGAAGGTAGCTGGCCGTCGAGCGGGGCAGAGATGCGAGCGCGACGGTGCTTAGATCGCCGATGTCGATACCCAGCTCGAGGGTGGGCGTGCAGGCAAGGATGTTGGGGTCGACCGGAGAACGGCCGGACTTGAATCGTGCCTCGACCTCTTCACGTTCCTCTCGGTCGAGCAGCCCGGTGTGTTCCTGGCTCACGATGCGCCGGATGCGATGACTCTGGTACATGGTGCGGTAGAAGTTGACGGGCTCGATCTCGACAGGCTTGAGGCGACCAGTGCATCGCATTCGCGGGCAGACCGCGCCGTCCCACAGATCTGCACGGGAGGCTGATGAAGGCTGTAGGTGGTGGCACGACGGGCACTGAAATCTGACTATGTCATTCGGATCCAGGGTGATCTTGTCGGCAGTCAAACCATAGATCTTGGAACCCTTTTCACCTGTTCTCGACTCAAGAGGCCCATCACCGCTGGCCAACAGGCTCATGACGTCGGGCAGCAACGCCCTCGCCTCTGCGCTAGTGACGTGAAGGCAGCGTTTGGTCCAGTCGGTGAGCCACGACTCACCGCGCGGGTTCAGAGACTGGAAATCCGACTTACCGACCGCACCTGTTGTGTAGAAAGACGGAGCGGGACGCCCCCAGGGAAACTTCGGCATTCCCTCGGCGCTACCGCCCCACACTGACCACCGCTTGCCCTCTTCGTGAATATATTTTGTCAGCCACGGATGGTGAATGCCGCCGTTGATGCGCAGATGCTCCAGTAAACCGAAGATCCACAGAGGATAAGCATCTACGTCGAGGGCAGAGTCGAAGCTCAGTTGCGGCAGATTCTGATGGGCTTCCCGGGCCGCCACGGCGAAGGCACCTAGATCGACGTCGATGTCGATGGACATGGCACCGGTCAGTTCAAGGGTTCGACCGATTCGGGAGTTCAAGCCTGCTTCAAGCTGGGCTTGAAAGGCAATGCGCCGATCCAAAACGCCCCGCAAGTGTCCGTCGGAGTCGTGGTTAAGCCACTCACCATCCAGGCCCAGCCGCCGGACGAAGTCGGGGGGCGTGATGGGATAGATGTCGTCGACGGGTGTATTCGCGAGCAGCCCGCGGGCGGTCTCCGACAGCGATGCCCGCTCGCCTCCAGTAGCGCCGAGAAGCTTGGAGCGGAAGTTGAACTGAAATGCCCTGCCTTCGATGAAGGACGCACGGTGAGCCGCATCCTGGACGGAGTCAGTGAAGACGAGGGTCTTCTTCTCCGAGTCGGCCAACAGTGTGGAGCCGAATTCGCTTGTAAGGCCGATACTCACCAGGGTGGCAAGGCTTGAGCCCATAAAGCGGATGGCGTTTCGCGCGCCACACGAGGGGCACACTTGATCGGCGGCTTGATTCTCATCGGGTGTTATGTGCACAGGCAGAGCGGCTTCGTCATCGGCGGACGCGGGCTCCAGCGTCTCGGCATCGAGGTATCTGACATTCGCCTCATCAGCGCCAGCAAGCAGGAGCACCCGCGTCTTGGACCGTGCCGCGAGGCGGGCACTGTTACGCCAGACGGCGACGGACTCACCTGCCACCAAGTCACCGAGTTCTGTTGTATTGGCGACCCAGCCTGAGCGGCCGCAGACCCTGCAGTGCGCGGCCGGTAGATAATTACCGGCGTCGGCAGGGCTGTCATGCCACCACGCGAACTCCGGGGTCGGGCCGACCTTACGGATCATTCGAGAGAGTTCCCGCACCCATAGCTGAATCTGGACGCTGATCATGGGGCGCAAATTGCCTTGACCGTCAGTGACTCTGGCGACAGAGAGCAATGCGAGGAATTTGAGCAACGCCAACTGAACATCGGCCGGGCGAGACGAGTTGTGCATGCCCCACGGGAGAACGCCAGCCTGCGCGATCTGAACAACCGCTTCCGCCGGTGTGAGCGGTCGATCCTTGAGGGCGTCTATGACTACGCGGGTGAGGAAGTGGGTTCGTAGTACCTCACCGATGGCCACCGGGTCTCGGTAGTCGATGTCATTGTCAGGGCTTGAATCGGTATGCGGCTCGAGGACGGCTCGTGCCAGTGATTCCCACGAGCCCGGTACGGAAGCGTCGGGCATTGCGGAAGCGAGGATCTTGTCGATGGAGGGAATCTCGAGTTCGTAGTTGACCTCGGGCACGACCTCGGAGGCGGCCAGCGCTGTTTCGATGATCAACGAGTCCCGGTCGAAGACGCTGCCGAAGATTGTCTCCGCGAACTGGCGCAGCTCTTCGGAGCGAGTTCCCCCGCCGAGCGTTGCCGATGTCGCAACCGGCGTAATGCGGCCGAGTGGACGCCCGGCTTCGGCGACCTGGAGGCGCGCTCCGAGCCGACGTATGAGCATTGCGACATCGGTTCCTTGTGCGCCGTCGTACGTGTGGAACTCGTCGAGAACGAGGTACTGCATTGTCGCGGTCGCGTTGTCCCACAGCGGGTTATCACCCTGGCGAAGAAGCAGCAGGTCGAGCATCTTGTAGTTGGTGAGCAATATGTCGGGTGGGCTCTGCCGCAATGTCTCCCGATGATCGACAAGTTGGTACTGGTTGGCGACCTTGCGCCGGCCTTCCCCGCCGATGTAAACGCCCGCCGTGACGCCACTCAACGCCGGGTCGTCATGAAGGTAGGAAGCTAGCCTCCGTGCCTGATCGGTCACGAGGGCATTCATGGGATAGAGAATGATCGCCTTGATGCCGCGCTCTCCGCGTGCCGCGGATCCCTGGGCATGATCGAGCAGCGGAACAAGGAATGACTCCGTCTTACCTGACCCAGTTCCGGTCGTGACAATTGTCGGTTGCGCTGCCTTGCCGTGGGTCGAGAGCCGGTGAAATGCTTCTGCCTGATGTTGAAACGGCTGGAAACCTTGCGGCGTCCATTGCAGGGGCGACTTCCAAGCTCTTCCTACAGGCTTGTACGGAGTCCGCAGCTTCAGATATGGCCCCCGGAAGACCCCGGACTCAGGATCGCGAAGAAAGTCCTCGAGTGCGCCGCGGGCGGCTAGATCGGCAAGCGCGAAGGTAGTCGAGAGGTACTCAACGATCGAGTCGCGAGTCTCGTCGCTGAGGAGTGATGGAAAAGTCGGATCATTCACATCAATGCAATTTTTCGCTGGAAGGTGGCATAAGCGAGGCGCATTTCAGCTTCGCGGTCCGGCTTATAGAACCAGGGCGCGGAGTGATCCAAATCCGGCGGGAAAAGGTCATACCGGTCCAATAGGTCGCCACAATCGCCTCCGTCGAAGTACGTCAGTAGGAGCTTGTAGTCTTGTTTCTGTTGGAAGTAACCTTGCGCATGATGCTCTCTCGCGATTTTTCTTCCAGACCGATCGAAAAACATTTCATTCTCGTACTTGCGGAGTACGGGAAATTGCGCACGGTAAATAAGGGTAAGTTGGTCCGAACTCAAGCCCAACATTATCGCCACCAGGGCATCGATCTCCACGAGGGCTGCACGACGCTCGAGGTCTGACTTAAGTGGCACTGATTCAGACCAGTTACCGATATTGTGAGCCAACGGGCTCAGAATCTCCTCGAACGCGCCTGTCCAATTATCCGAATCCGAGAGATCGGAGTTCAATGCATTCCATAGAGGTGCGAAATCCTCAGTTAGGCAATTAAGTCGCAGTACCCGATGAAGCAGTAATGGCCAGGCGGGATTCCCAACCGGTGCCGGAAAGCGATCGACAAGATGCGCACGCACATGTGCAGTTCCGCTGACCTTAACAAGGTAATCGAACGGCAAGGAAGCCCAAAAACCCGCGACCAGAGCCGTATTCCGCAGCATGATGCTTTGCTGATTATGATCGCCGTCCGGCGAAACTATTGCAGCATGCACATTATCGACGTGAGCAGTACCCGGCGGAATAATCGCCGCGTGAAGCGACCTCTCCAGGCCAGGTTGCGTCATTCCTCTCCACGCCACTCGCCAGTAATCCGTCGCACGATGACCATCCGAATTTGGAATCGCGGCATCATAAGTCTTTCGATCGCAAGCTCGTTTGTAATTTGTGGTTGGAATTACCCTCGAATCTAGACCCTCAAGATCAATCATCGACCAGTCTTTATTGGATTTGCATGGATCATTCGGTTCGCGTGCAAGTGGGTTCGCAATTGTGAAGTGTGGGCCTTGGAGAATCACTTCCTCCCAACTAGTGGGACGCCCGGAGCGCCACTCGATGTAGCCAGCTGTTTTGGCACCCTTCTCATGCCAGAGGCTAGACCACCGATAACCCAAGTCCGCGAGGCGCGTTTCCTGCTGAGCCAGTACCGATAGGACTTCAACGTGTTCACGCGTGAGTGGTCGCAGGAGGCGCGCTTCATTTGGAGGAGTTCCAATTGGGTCGAAAAGTTGCGCCCAGTCAGACAACACCAAACTATCGACAATCGCTAGTCTCGATGCATGGGGCCGTAAGTCCCATCCACCCCATAAGTACTGAGTTCCGGGAACTTCACCTTCGCCAGTGTGAGAAATAGATTCATCAACCGTTCGAGGGTCTTGAACTGTGCACATATTGAAGAACCTGGGATCGCGCATTGATCCATACACCGAAATACCAAACACAATATTGTTATCAATTTCGGGAAAAAGCAGTAAATTGTTTCCGAACTGCCAATGCCGACGCAAGCGCGCATACACTTCGGCACGAAGCGAGCCAGCCCTCGGGTCTGTAAAGTGGCCCTCCGGGTGAATTAGTGCCACAACCCCAAACTTGGAAGCATTACACCAGGAGCGTTCCATGAAGTTGATGTAAAGGTTCGTCTGAATGCCGCTCAATAGTGGGTGATCCACGGGAGAGCTGAGGTGCGCGGCGGTCCCCGCCCATGGAGCCAACTCCCCGAGGTACCGATCCGCAAGTACGTCACTATCCAAAATCTTTTTTCGGCGTGCGTTGAATACTCGCTCTGACAGATTCTCGTTCAGCGAGAAAAATGGATCAAATTCAGAAAGCGTTATATCTTCTTTCCACATTGGACGCACCCAGGGCGGGTTTCCCGACTGAAGATCAAACCCACCTCGAATAAAAACTTGCGCGAAGTCCAACTCCCAATGGAAGAAGCCCTGCTCATACCCGATGGTGCGCGCAACCCCCAGCCACGCATTCTCTCCAAATAACTGCCAAACTGGTCGCATTCCGAAAAAGTCGCGTTCCATCTGATCGATCTGCGACAACTGGTCAAAGCTTTCGACGGCCTCATGGAACATGCCCTGGCCTTCGGCAGTCTTCTTAATTCCAGCAGCTCCAAGTAAGCCCTCCAGCGCCACGATCCATTCATCGAGACTCGGCGGTTCAGGCAATAAGGCGCTACTCGCCGAAACGCATCCGATCGGCCAAAACCAGAGTGCACACCATGCATCCATCGCTAGCCGGAGGCGCATGAACGGTCCCTCTGGGTCCAGTAGCTCCAGCTCGACTGCCTCCCGGCTGACGGCCGCGGCGACCGGCTCCACGGTCATTCCCCATACTTGTATGTGGCGGGCAATCTCCCGCTCGCTGATTTCCAGCCGCCGAAGTGCCAGCTCCCATAGCCGCTCAACCCGGCGAGAGAGCGCCCGAAGACGATCGAGTTGCTTCGCAGATGGCTTCTTGCAGACCGCAGTCCTCCACTTCTTGATCGCCGCCGCCCGGTCGGGAGTCAGTTCCTTCGCCTGCTTCACGTCAGCTACCGCGCCCCAGCCTTCAGCCGGAAGTAGGAAGTGGTGAATCTCGCCGTCTCCAATGGGGCCCTCATACAGCGGCCTATCAATGGGGGGCGTCTTGAGCCAGCTCTTCTGTGCCCTGCTAAGTGAAGTGAAGTCATAGGTCGCTCTCCGCCCGCCGATCAGGGAGTTCCCACGGCGCAGGTGAAGCCCGAACCACGGCGCCTTAAGGCCACGGTGCATTACGTTCAACCAAAGACTAACTTCAGCTAATTCGACTGCCGTTGAGTTTAAGTCGACACCGTAAGCCCGATGCAGAGCGATGTAGGCCTTCACCTTCTGGAGTTCAGCGAAGTAAGCCTCGGGGTCAATCCTCTGCCCTAGCTCGTCTTGGCGACGATTCAAATACTCCGCAGCGAGCTGGTTTATCGCTTCGTTCAGGAACGCGCCGCTTCCTAGGGCCGGCTCGCAAATCCGATAATCAAGGATCTCCTTCGCTGTGGTGTGCTCAGTGATCAGCTCGGCCAAAGCGTGCTTCACGACACACTTGGTGAGGACCTCAGGCGTGTAATACGAGGCGCTCCGTTGCCGGTCCCGTCCGCTGAGTCGGAAGACGAAGCTGCCCTTGGGGTGTCGGACTATGTCCTTACGTCCTGTAAGTCGATCTTCCCGCCAAACAAGGTCCTTCTCGTCATAGTCCCCCGACTTGACCGAGGGCACCAACCAAGATCCCTTGTCGGCGTTACCGTCTTTCGCGACCTCCACCATGTCGTCCTCGGCGATCAGGCCTGAATACGACATGAGACCTTCGTATACTGATCCGAGCTGGTTGATGCCCAGCTGCGCGTATGAGATGTATCCGCGCTGCTTGTTCTTGTTCTTGGATGGCTTCGACAGGAGGAGGAGCGTGAGCACCTCCTGGAGAACTCTGTTGCTGAGCCGCGCCTCGTCGATCAACGGCGTCCGCCTCTTATCGAACAGGTCCGATCGCATCGCCTCGAAGACAAGGCCATCACCGTCACTGCTCTCGGCGTTGTGTCCGTCGTTGACAAGCCGGAAAAGCAGATTCAGCGAGTCGTGCAGATGGTGCCCGTCTGCCGAAGATCCGGTGAGCGGCACTTGAATGATTTCGCGGAGTCGGTCCAGACCGTAACCGGAACCGTATTCGGGTGCGCCGACCGGCAGAATGCCCAATTCAGGTCTGGCTTCGGCGAATAGCAGGAACAGGATTCGGTAAAGGAAGCGCAACGACTGTGTGGTGAGGTCGCGCGGTAGTTCCGGGATGCCCTCTACGGGATCGCCTTTAAGCCGGCGCTGGGCGAGAACCTCATTTGCGATCTTCTCAATGGAGATCCGCAGCCCCTCGCGAAGATCCTCACTGACGCCGACGGCGTGCTTTTCCGAGTCTTCGGTGAAGGTGTCGAGCGTTGTCTTACCGTCATCGTTGGGCAAAAGGACGTCCGCCGACCACAGGCCGGCATGAAAGGCCAGTTCACCGGTGGCCTTGTCGTCTCGCCGGTCGAGCGCGGTGGCGACGTCGAAGGCAAGGTATCGGCCCTCCGACCAGCGTGCGGCGTCGGTGACCAAGACCGCGCCGCCGGCCACGACGAGGAGGTACCGAGGCGGATCATCAGTGATGAAAAGTTGAGTGATCGCCTTCGGCACGGATGTCAGTTCTTCGGTTTTCCCGCTGGTGACGGCCAGGGTGATTGGGGTCAGCAGTCCAGCATCATCGCCGAGCAGTGCGTCGACGGAGTCAACTGGTGCGGCCTGCAGGATGTGAAGCGCGTCGGTTGACGTCGGGCTTGAGATTCGACCCAGAAGCGGGGCGGAGATGGGGGTCTCAGCCTGGGCAGTCTCGAGTGTCGTCGGTTGCGCATCGAAGCCAACTGCGCGTAGCAATCTCTGGTGGGCTTGGGTGACGAGATCGCGGAAGTCTGGATGTGTTGGCTCGGGGAGCGAGGCTAGGTCTGCCAGATATCCGCCGTTGAACGTCGCGAGTCCGCGAACCGGGGTCTGCTTTCCCTTAGCGGCGAGTTCTTTCCAGGTCGCGGCGAGTTCTTTCAGCTTTGACGGGAACACCTCGGCCAGCCAGTGCTCGGACAGGTAGTCATTGACGTTGGCGATCGAATCGAACATGGTCACGCACCCCCTCTTGGAACGATGACGGCTACGACGCGTACGAAAGGGTCACCGGCCGCGGCCTGCGAGTCGATCAGTGCCAGGGACTGGTCGGACGTCTCGGTGATGGTGAGCTTGTTTCCGGTTCGCCGGTTGGGGTCTGCGACGATGCTCAGTGCCGCCTGCTCCCAGGTCTTGAGGTTCTTCCGGTAGCTGTCGATGCGGCGCAAGAGGTCGACCTCGAAGTCGTTGCGCTTGTCGCGAAGGTGGTTCGTGGCGGCATCGACGGCTCCGGCGACGTGGTACTGGGCGTCGATGTACTGCGCCGGGTCGAGTCCGGGGTTAGTTGCGCCCTCGGTGATGCCCGCTTCGTCGAGCGCTTCGTCGAAGTCACTGACTTCCGGGTGATCTGGCAGACCTCGAACAGCACCCCAGTGCGCGATGGCCGGCCGCCCGAGTTCATTCGCCCATACGGCCTGCGTCAGGTAGATCGGTGAGCTCACCTTTCCGCTCAGCACCGGAATCGCGTTGCGACCGAAACGCGCCACGGCTCGTTCGGCGGCCCAGTCGAGGACTGGATGGATCGGCGCGAGGAAATGAACGTCGGGCCAGGCTGTGTCTTCGAGCGCCTGCGCCTTCTCGAGTCTCTCCCGCCCGTACTTGGCGCTCCCGGTCAGCCTGAGCCGCTTGTCGATGCCCTGCTCGGCGATGTAGTCGGACGGGAGATCCCTGAAGCGGGTGATCAAGTCCGGCGGAGGCGCGAAGGCGATCAGGTCCGTGTCAGCGTCACGGTGAACGTCCAGCTTCTGCTCGCCGATCTCTCCTGCGAGGTCGGCGAGTTCGTCGATGAGGAAGTTGTCGTCGTCGTGGAACAGCGAATGCTCTTCAAGAGTCTCGGGTGTGCTGTCCGCCTCGTGCTGTCCGCCAAGCGCCATAAGCGCTGCGAACGGATTGATCGTCGCGGGCGTCGCGTCCGGTATCACGTCGTCGAGGTTCTTGCCTTCTCGAATGGCATTCAGAACTGCGTTTTCTTCCAGCTCCGCATCGCGGAGGTTAAGTAGGACGCCGGCGTCGCCGAGTGCGCGATTGGCCTCGTATTCCTTCCTGAGAAGTTTGGTGACCACGCGTAGGTCACTGGTAACTCCGTCCTCACCGGCCAACGCCAGCGCGCTGATCTCAGGCGCGTGAAGTTGCCCGTAGCGATCGATGCGTCCGTTTCGCTGCTGGATGCGGATGAAGGACCACGGGAGGTCGTAGTGAACGAGGTGGTGGCACTCGTGGTGAAGGTTGAGGCCCTCGGAGGCCATATCAGAAGCCAGCAGGATGCGGATGTCGGAGGAGGCTTGGCCGAAGCCGTTGACGACATCTTGGATTGCTTCGTCAGGCAGGGTCGCGTATAGAACTTGGACCGCGTCTGCGGGCAGCTTCAGCCTTCGGGGGAGCTCGTTCCAGAGCCACGTGAGTGTGTCGATGCGCTCGGAGAACACCACGACTCGGGTCGGCGAGCCTTTCGCGACGCCGATGTCCTTGAGGTGCTCGACCAACCGCTCTAGCTTCGACGGGCTCGCTCCATCCGCCTTCGCCGCTAGTTCATCGAGCCGCTGCAGCGCCTTCACCTCAGGTCCTGACGACTCACCGAACGTCGTGAGTCGTCGTGAGATGCTGGCACGCAACGCTTTTGGTGACGAGAGAAATGCTTTGAACAGGGTCCAGGGGAAGAGTTGTCGACCTTGTCCCGTCACCACGGAACCGCCCTCTGGATGCAGCCAGGTGCTTTCGAGCTCACGGAGCACCTCGGCCTCCGCTTCGGTCGGAGTCACTTCGATGACCCGCGGCTGGTGACGCTCTTTCCACTTGTGGGAAACCTCGAGCTTCACGTCGGGTGAGTTGCGGTGCCGGCGAACATAAAGGTGCTCGATGTCCTTGGCCGAGTAGTCCTTGCGGTCGACGATGGCGGTCGGGTCGAGCAGGTGGACTAGCTCCGCGAAAGACTCGGGCTGACCATTGTGCGGTGTCGCACTGGCCAGGATGAGCGCGTCAGTTTGCGCCGCAAGGAGTTTGGCGAGTTCGTTGTTCTGGGTGCCACGGTTGATGAGGTTGTGACACTCGTCGATGACGACGGCGTCCCACTTCTGGTTCTTGAGATGGTGCTTGTAGCGGGCCGGGTTCTTCAAGGTATCGATGGACACGATGACCCGCTTGTAGTAACTGAAGGGGTTGCGGGAGCTCGGCAACGTCTGGCGGACCTTTTGGATGCCGCTGGAGTCGAGGCGGATGAGGGGGATCGCGAACCGCGTCCACAGCTCACGTTGGAACTGCTCAAGTACGGCGCGCGGGGTCACGACAAGGATGCGCTCACCGCGGCCGCGGCGGATCAATTCCGAGAGGAGAATTCCGATCTCGAGGGTCTTGCCCAGGCCGACGGCATCGCCGATAAGGATGCGCGGCCTCAAGTTCTGCAGTGCCTGGGATGCCGGACGTAGCTGATAGTCCATCCGATCAAGCAAGCCATGGTGGCCGACGGTGATCCGTGTTTCGCTGGCCGGTACGGGGCTGCCTCGTCGGATGGACTCCAGCCAGAGACGAGAGCTCCGAAAGCCGGCGGAGTCGTCGGCGACGAGGTGGCCCTCTCGCGGGTCGAGCCGGTCGATCGTATCGAGCGATCCGAAAAAGACCGCGTCTTGGTCGCGCACCAGTGGGCTGACGCCAGTCACCTCGACGCGCACGCCGTCGCGCTCGGTGCTGCGGACAGTACGGACTAGCCACTCCTCGTCGCGGACGACGATGCGTTCGCCAGCGGCTACTTCAGCCACACAGATCCTCCCCTAGCGCTTCAACTATGACCCGACGGAGCTCTTCGTGACCAAACCACTGAACAGGCCGTCGGATTCGTGTCCTTCCTCGAACGTTCCGAACAGCAGGGCTCGGTCCAGGAAGCAATTGTTCATCTCGCACGACGTCTCGGGCGCCAGGACACACGCATGGCAGGCCGCGAGGTTGAGGGCGTCGGTACCCGAGCCGCGCGACTCGATACACACCGGATCTGAGGAGCACCACGACAATCGTTGCAGTCCTTCGGCCAAGGCGGAGCCGAGTCGTTCCGTCTCGGCCATGGATGCGACTCCGCCGAGGCTGCCAGCCGAATCCGAACTGGCGGTGTAGACGAGCAATCCGGCGACTTCGTTGTCGACGAAAAGTCGTTCACGCAGGGCCGCGGCGGGATAGCCGGCGTCCAAGGACAACTGGTCGATGATGATGTGCGACAGCGTGTGGATCGCAACCTTGACGATGTCGACCGGGGTCGCCGGCCTACCGTACTCAGCCGCTTTGCGGTCCGAAGCACGCTGCAAGAGGGTTTTGCGTTTCCGCCAGAACTCTCGAGACGCCCAGTCCTCCAAAACTTCCCGATCGAAGGCCATGAAAATGCCCTCACCGATCACCTCGATCGCAGGGAGCCAGTGCAAGCGTGTCGGCGCAAGCGCACACAACTTTTGTTGTGTGGGATCGTTGGGGTCCGCTGCCCCGTCCAGCCGGGTGAAGCCCTGCAGTGCTCGGACTTCACGCAGCCGGGTCACCTTGCGCACATGGGTGATCAGGTCGGCGAACTCGTCGGGGACCTCGCGATGGAGGCATACGAAGTCCGAGTCGAGGCCGTCTTCATCGCGGCCCTCGATCAAGGCCTTGTATTCATCGGCACGTAGGCGCGCCTCGGACAGATCCTCATCCCCGTGCTCCTCGCTGCGCCGACGCGTTAATTCAGCCTCGATCTGTTCGACGCTGAACTTTCCTTTGGACGACGCCGCGATGTTGCGCAGCAGTGCATCGTTCACGGCTGCCGGGTCGGCGAGCGATACCCAGTGCTTGTCGACAAACTTCGACAACGCCTCCGAATACGGCGGGATGGAGATCGAAGACCGCACCGACGGGTACCACACGTTGGAGGCACCACGTTGCAGCACCCGCGGGATCTGGTCGCACGCCTCCTTCGCATCAAACCCCAGCCACGGCCGCAGTCCCTGACAGAATCCGAAGTCCGAAAGGGAACCGGCGCCGATCGCCCCGTCCAGGGACCGGTTCTCCACGCCGCAGGAGCATGTCAACACAAGGTCGGCCAGCGACGATGTGCGGCCCAGGGCCTTCAACTTCATCTCGTGTTCTTTGCCCGCTCCGTCTTGTCCCTTGTGGAGCCACATGAAGTAGGGGAACTCGTCGATGTGCCCGTTGCGGCACGCGATGATCAAACGGAACGGACTCAGATCCGCCTTGTCGACGCTGCACTTTGCGACGTTCCAGTCTTTAGACAGCGCCGTCAGCGGACCGATCCGCCGGCAGTCCGGACATATCTGCGTGGACGGAAAACGGATCACAGGTACATCGCGACGCGTGCCGGCGGGCGGGGCCTTCAGCTCTGAAACCCGCAGAGATCTGGCCAATCGCGGCTCGCTGATCGGATCGGCACGGTCGGCGTTCCATTCGTGCAGGCCCGCGATCATGTAACTCGTCGATTCAGAGGGAAACAGCCCACCGACCCCATAGGTGCTCAGCAGCTGACTCCGCCGTGCCTTCGCCTCGTTCACTTGGCCGCCCTCCGCCCCGCCGGGATCTGATACAGACCGCTCTCGGCATCGACGTCACGCATGCTTTGCAGAGTCGGCCAAGGCGCGTGCTGCTGAGAATATTCAACAGTCTCGTCGGTCATCGCCGCTTCCGGTTCGATCAGCAGAGCGGCCTCCCTGTTCCTGCTGTTCTGATACCGCATGTTCGGCTTCGCTTCCGCCTCCGAGGTCCACACGTCAATCAGATCCTGCAGCTGCTTGATGGTGTCGTCGGCCTCCTCGTCTGCGACGTCCTCCACTCGCTTGATGAGTAGATTCACCGCCTCAGTGAGCTCGTCGTACCTCTTGGCGGCTCGATAGGCGGCGGTGTCGAAGGACAGGTCCTCGAAGAGCAACCGCACCAACGAGACGAGCACGCCGTGCAGACCTCGATCGCGCGCCCGGGCGGCGAACGGGGTGGCGCTCGTCGCCTCGACCGCGCGGTACAGGGCCTGGTGGTACGGGATGAAGTTCTCGTAGTGCGACCGGTCACGCGAACGGGCCGAGTTGAAGATGGTGACGACGAGACCGGGGTATTTACGCCCGACGCGGCTCGTGGCCTGGATGTACTCCGCGCTCGACTGCGGTTGACCCATCACCGTCATGAGCCCTAGCCGATCGATGTCCACACCGACCGAAATCATGTTGGTCGCCAGAACCACGTCATCGGCGCTCCCCGAGGAGATCGTCCGCTCGAGTCCCTTCAGAGTCCTCGGGATCTCGGCTGACGGCACCCGGCTGGTCAACTCCGTCGGCGGCCTGAGCTTGCGAGGTGTGGATCCCTCGCGCCGAGCGACCAGCTCCAGACGGTCGCGCACGTCGCCTTCGACCTGGAGGTTCGCGCTTCCCAGCACCCTGAGGCTGTTGAAGTAGCCGAGAAGGGTCCAGTAGGGATCCTTCGTCGCGTCACTTCCTTCGATGCCCGCAGCGGCCTGCAGGAGTGTCGCATACGTACGGACGAGCAACGTGGCGTGACTGGTTGCCGATGCCATCACTCCGACGTACTCGCGGGTTCCGTAGTCCTCGCGTGGAGCCGGCTCGGCGAAGAACGACCGATCGGGGTCAATCCCCGGTGGAGGGAACTACTCGGCCTTTCGGTTGAACACCGCTTTGATCTGGTGAGTCGCGCGTCGGATCGTGGCCGTCGAGGCGATGACCTTCGGTCGACCGATAACCACACCGTCAGCGTTCACCTGAACACCGCACGCGGCGTCCACCGCCGTCTCGTACAACCCCACCATCGAGCCCAACGGCCCTGAGATCAAATGCAACTCGTCCTGAATGATCAGAGCGGGCGGTGTCCCGAAACCATCCCGCGAGAACAGTTTCCGGACGTTTTCTTTCCACGCCATCATCGCAAACTTGTCGACGGTGCCGAGAATCAGCTCCGGCCTCACTCGATAGACATCCTCGTCAACCACGTAGGCGGGCAGGCCGTCGGTGAAATCACACGTCGGGGTGCCGCAGGCGATCCGCAATCGCTCATCAGGCGTGCGCAGGATCGAGTAGTTCGATTCGTCCATATCCGATCCACACCAGGGACATTGGGTCAGCTGGACGGGGTTCTTCTCGGTCAGCTCTTTACCGGAAGCCATGTCACGCAATGACTTGCGCGCCTCAGCAAGGGTGTTCGGAGTGGCGCCCCGGCCGACCCAAAGGCCGATCGAAAAGGGTCGTTTACCTAAATCTCCCTGAGTCTGTCGGACCCTTTCCAAGGAACACATCAACATGGTGGCGCGTTCGAATTGCTGAATAGTCAGAAGGCGCAGGGTGTATCGCATGATGACGGCCGTGCCCGCCGCCTCTTTGTCGCGGATTCTGCGCAGCAAGATCGTAAAGGCGACGAGGCCCAGATAGGCCTCGGTCTTGCCGCCGCCTGTCGGGAACCAGAGCAGGTCTGCGATGTTGCGGTCCTCGTGGTCCGCATCTGCAAGGCCTGGCAGGTTCAAAAGGATGTAGGCGATCTGGAACGGATACCAAGCCTGATCGACGCCTTCGTCGAGGACCCCGGAGGCCCCGTTGCGCACCCAGTCTTGGCGCGCGCGTTGGGACTGCATGGCAGCGTTCGCGAGGCGGAACGCCCGCGCCACTTGAGGGTTGCTCAGGACGAGATCGATGCCTGCCTGGATTCTGTCCGCCGCGGTCCGAGCCCGTTCCAGATGGTCGTCGACGACGCCGCGCAGCGACTCCGACACATCTGCCTCGCCGCGCTTTACGTCGTCCTCGAGCTTCTTGATCCAATTCCGATATTCCGTGACCATTCCGCTCAGGCTTGCACCGATCTCCTTGTCGTCGGCAGTGGCTAAGAAGGACATGCGCAGGTTGATGTGCCCGCCCAGCTCGCCGGGCTTGGCGCGCGGGACTTCCTATCGCGGAATGAAGGTCGTCTCGACCTCGGAGGTCCTCCGCGAAGCGCAGGGCTTCCACGTGGTTGCGCAGCCATGTCCTATCGCAAACTCGCGAGTGTTGCGGTAGAGCAGCGCAGCCGAATCCAGATCGCTGTCGCCACCCAGCAGACCGTGCGAGCTGCGGTCGAGGATCGCGGGTACGTCGGTCGAGACGACGATTCCGACTTGGAACCAAGCCAGGGCATCCCTGAGCTCACCCTTCAGCGTGGTCTGCGTATTCCTCAGCGCGACGGAAACGGTCGCGGAATTGTTCCGCGGCTCGCGCACATACACGAAGAGATCAAGACCCGGCGTCACCTCTCTGGTGCTGGTCCCCTGCTTCGATACATCCCACTGAATGGGCTCCTCAACGAGAGGAATCCGCATCCACGATTTCGGCCGCGCCTTGGCCTGGCGCCAGGACGGCCTGGACGGCGCTGCCGCCTCCTCAGGATCGACCGACGCCAAGTAACGTGCCGCGTCGATCTTGATGTTCACCATCGATGTCTCGTCCAAGTCGACGGTGAACGTCATTCCCATGGACGACGGATAGCGCATCAGCGCCTGAGCGATCGGGCTGTCATCAACACCCGAATCGTCCGCATCAGCGCCATCCGGCTCTGGAGTTTCCTGGGCGACGTCATCGGCCGGCCACAGCACTCCCGCGACATAGCGATCCAAGGGAAGTTCGTCGATGACTTCGTCTGCTCCGTCCCCTGGGCCGACAAGATCGCGCTCAAGTTGTTCGACCAGCGCATCGCGAAACGCATACTGGTCTGCGAGGTCCTCTTGTTTCTTGTTCACTCGAACTCCTCCGTTACGGACCAGTCGGGCTGCGCGAGCCCCACAACGCGGGGGGCAAGCCAGAAGTCGGTTGGTCCGAGTCCAACCCGCTCGGACACTCTAAGGTCACCAGCAACCGTCTCGACGGACACCAGCGCAAGACCGTTCAGCGTTGTCGGATAACGGCCGTAGCGAAGGTTGAACGCGGCCATGAACGCCCTGCCGAAAGACTCGCTTGTCCGACCTACGAGCTTGCCGTCCTCCGTCAACAGCAGATACGAGGGCATTTCCGGTGTCGTCGTCGCCAGGTCAAGCGCGGCATCTATCCGCGTGCCGATCAGATCCGGTCGCTTCAACTCTTTCTGCACGGTTGCGGCAGAGACTTCCTGTGTGCAACCCGGTACCCCGACCTCAACGTCGTCGTATTGAAACTCCATGGCCCTCGTGCGGTGCTTACCGCCCTGCTGAGGCACCCGCTCCAGGAGTCTGTCGGGGAGCCAGCGCTCCTCCCGGAACCGCGCTCTGGTGCGCGGAAGCTCACAGCTGAAGATCTCGTCGCGCGCTCGGCTCAAGGCGACGTACTCACGGCGGACTGATGCCCACTCATCTTCATCTTCGTGGAAGTGGCCAGCTTCCACGACGAAAACGCGATCGAACTCGAGTCCCTTCGCGCGATGCACAGTAGAGACAATGACATTCGCCTGATCGGGCTCGGTGAGCGTCAACGGAATAGCCCGCGACTTTATCAATCGCGCTATGCGCGGGAGGTCCAACGAATCGTGGCTCGATGAACGACCTTCGGCTCCTTTGAGCAGGTACCAATACTCCTCGACGTCCTCGACACCTAGGGCTGCCGCCAGAGCGGCCTCCACCTCTGAGCGCCGTTCGCGGGGGCCCGAAAGGGGCGTCATCGCTTCCGCAATCCACTTAGCTGCACCAAAATCCTGCGCCTGCCTGCGAACCGCGTGCTTGATGTCATGATCGTTGAAGTACTTCGATACACGAAGTACTTCACCATTGGTGGCACATAAAACAGCCGTCAGTTTGTTCTTGGCGGGCACAACATTGGCCCACTCATCGATTTCGCCGAGTGGCAGGAGGTCGGCCTCGAGGTCAGCGAGGAGGCGCTGAGCCTCCGCGAGGTTCTTCGTCTTACGGAGTTCATCCCCTAGTTCAACAACCCGCTTCGGGTCTTTCCCGCGAGCTCTGTAATTGCGGCCCAGACCTACCTCACGACAATCGAATTCTTCTGTCAGGGCGTCGAATACTTCTTGCGAAGAGGTCTTGCTCCGGGACTCTTCCAGTTGAAAGTCATAGATGCCCTGCAACTGATCACCAAGCCCGGTTACACCGACCTCGGACTCGACCACACGGAGTAGGGCCAACACAAAGTCAGCGCGGTCACCGACAAGGTCTTGAATCTCGTCGATGACGATGTGGCGAAGGTCCTCCACGGCCGGCGGGACTTCGGCCCCGTTAGAGAGCAGTTGCGTCGCCTGGCGAATCCGAGACTCGTATGAGCCCGCGGCTTCGACCCCGGCGTCGAGCAGCAATTGTCCCGCGAATGAGTCGAAGGTTCGCACGTTCGCTGCCGGAACATCGCGGTCGTGCAGACGCGCACGGACCGCAGTCACTGCTGCCCGCGAGAAGCTCAACACAAGAACCTCCCGAGATGCGGAAAGGCTCTCGGACTTGATGAGGAAGTCGATGCGCGAGGCGACCACCTCGGTCTTGCCTTGGCCTGCGCCGGCAACCACCAGAAGTCGGGCATCGACCGGCGCTTCAACCACCTCCAGCTGATCTTGATTGAGATCAATTCGATCTCCGGTCACGCTATCCCGTCCCCGTTCAGAGCTTGCCGAATTGATTGTCCACTAACTCCGTCCCAACCGCTCCAGTATTGTCGCCCCCTCCATCGGCCATCTCAGTCTCGATCATGTCCTTGACGCTCTGATAAACGATGCTGTCTCCGAACTCGACGATGTTGTCAAGCATGTTGACGATCAACACCACCTCGGTTCCGCCATTCTTCGGACCGCGCAAACCACGACCGACCATCTGCTGATAGCGGACTTCACTGCTGGTCGGACGGGTGATATAGACAGCGTCGGTTTTCGGCGCGTCAAAACCCTGCGATAGCACCGCGTAATTCGTCAGCACCTTCAGCTCACCGGATTTGAAGCGATCGATTGCCGCACGTCTATCTTCTGGGTTGGTATCTTGATCTATCGAGGCGGCTGGCCGGCCATGAAGCGTGAGCAAGGTCGCAAGGGTCTGTGCGCTTTCTACCGATGCGGCAAAGACCACGATCTGCCAATCGTCGGGCTTCCCCAGAATCGATTCCACAATTGTCCGCGTTCGGTCCTCATTTCGACCGAGCCGGGCCTCGGCGCTCCTGGAGAGCCATCCCATGGATCTGAACTCCTCGATCTCCCTCTCCGCGAGATCGATCGATACACCATCGAGGATCTCCAGCTTGGCTTTGGCAAGCACGTGGTCACGCTGAAGCCTGACTTGCGGATGTTCCTGCCCGAAAACCCCCTCGTCCAATAGGTTGTCATCGAAGCGCCGAAGGAGCAGCTGGGTCTGAGCACTATCCTGACGGCCACGAAACGGCGTTGCCGTCAATCCGATCAGCGGCTTATCGCGCTCCCTGGTTCCGCGGCCGAGCCAGCCCAGAATTGTTGTGTAAGAGGGTGTATAGGCTCCGTGTGCTTCATCGATGATGACTATCGGGGCTTCGGCCAACCACGCGAAGGATTCCTGATCAACGGCGCGCGCCAGAATCTTCTGCCAGGTGGCAACCACAACCTGAACCCCAGCGGCTTCTTCTTCCATCTCGTAGCTCGACCAGAATCTGCTCAGAATCACCTGCGTATCCTGCCGCCCCACGGAACGCCAAAGGTAGGACCACGCTTCGATGGCTTGCTCACAGAGTTCCTCACCTTCGGCCAACCAGAGGATCGGGCCTGAAAAAGCTGCGCCACCGGAGTCCAGATCACCGTCTCGTATCGACTCGATGATCGTCTGGACAGCAACGCGTGTTTTGCCGGCTCCCGTCGGCAACGAGACGATGCCTCGTCGCGGCCCTTCTCCCCGCAGAAGCGTCCTCAGGCGCTCCGAGACCAGTTGCTGATAGTCATGCAACGGATCAAGCTGGGTAGGACCATCGACGTACTCCGTGGGTTTGTTCCTCCGCTTTGCCTTCTGGCCGGCCCACTCCTCGCCGAAACCAAGGCTTTTGACCCACTTTCGAGTATTGAAGGACCCCAGCCAGGTTGATGGAGCCGCAACAGGCAATCCTTGGGCATCTACTTTGCATGCACGTTCGAGCGCCCGAACTCCCAGCATGGTCACGCAGAGATCCGCAAGCGCCAGGCCATGCGGCTCCACCAGCCCGTCCTTGACCAGATAGTGCAGCGCGTCCCTCGGAATCAGCGTCTTGAGGCGGTCCTCGCCTGCGAGCATCAAGAGGCGCTCGGCATCGCTCGCCGCACTCCTGATCTCTCGGACGCGCGTCGAGTTGCGTTTGCGCTCCATGGCGTTGAGTAAAAGTTCCACGTTTCCGTCGGAATCGTCGAGTAGCAAGCACCCAAGTACTTGCTTCAATACGCCGCCGTCGGTCGTGCCCGTAACGAGAATTCGGTTAGCTTCCCGGCCTGCTGCGCAATCGACTCTGACTTCAGGTTGACCGGGTACGGCAGCGACTTTGCTTATCGAAAGACACTTCTGGAGGACCAGGTCCTCCAGGTCCTCGGAGGTCGCCAGATTATCGAGTATCGGGAACACGTCGACGAGTGCTTCCGGCTCTGCGCTGGTCTCGTACGAATACGTGACAGGGAGGTCACGGCCTTCGAGACAATCCCAGCTCTCACTGAGCGCTTGAACATCCTCGAGAGAGTCGACGACCACACATGGAATTCCAAACCCATCGAGCTCAGCGTAGGCGTCCTGGCCGTGGACTACAGCAACCATCTTGCGATCTGCTTGCAACCACTCGCCGTCGCGGCACACCCAGATCACATCCGGTGCATCGGTCTCCCGGTAAGTCCAACACCACCAGGCGTAGGCCTGGCCAACGTGCACAACATCACTGCGTTCAACATGGACATTCACCAGCCGGGCAAAATCGGAGGGCTTGAGTTCACTGATCTCACTCTTAAGCTTCAGCACGCGCTCGGTCTCAGCACTTAACAGAATTTCTGTCACAGAGGGCAGAAGGCCCGCTGGCACATCTTTAACATCTGCCACGAAAGCCTCGGAGACGGGGACCGGGCCCAAGGTTGTTGGCAGAATTCCGTTCCGGCGAACCCACCAAAGTTCCGGCGCTACGAACCGGCCCGTTTTTGTAACCCCCGTGTGACTGACTCTTACGCGTGGAATATCAACCGCGTCGATGACCGCCAGGGTAAGAGCGAGGCGGTTGGTAAGGCTGAGTTCTGGTAAACATTCGAGTGGCCCCAGCGCGGAATCGAGAGTGTCGATCTGGATGCCTTGCCGCGCCTGAACCCCGAGGCCGAGTTCGTCGCCGAAGAGTTCGCGGACCGATTTTTCGTATTTCGCTACCCACTTCTCGCTTGGGACCTTCGTTGAGCGGAATGGCCGCGCCTTGACGTTGAGAAGATTCAGGATCTCTTGGTCAGCAGCATGATAACTACCGTCTACGAGATACTCTGCGTCTTCCTTCAGTTGCTTGAGGCACTCTCCAGGGACGTATAGACCCTGCGGAAGAATCCAGCGGCCGTTGCCGTTTCGTACCTGGATTACCTGCGCCGCCTTGCCATCAAGAACTCCATCGAAAGCTTCATGGACGAGCTGAACGCCTGAGCCGCGCATCGAGATCCAAAGTTCATCCCAGTCAACTTTTCCGGTGGTCCGGAGCTGGGTCAGCAACTGCAGCATCTCTCCGCCGTCTTCGAAAGCGGTGATACCGAGATGCTTTAGGCAATCAGCAGTCGAAGGCTGTTCGGTGACAGCCTCATGAATGAAAGAAGATCCGTTCTGCGCCGAGCTTGTCCTTAGGAAGCATCGGCCCCGGACCGGCTGCGCCAGCGAGCCGTTCTCGAGCAACACGATGCGCGCCTCTCGCATGTCCAGTTCCGTGTTGCCAGTCTTTGCGACGAGTTCCGCGGCGAGTTCAATCGCAGCTGACGACTGCTTCGGCAGTGGTTGCTCCACAACTGATTCGAGCCAGTGCAGAACTCGGCCTGGGGGCTTAATCCGTTCGTCGTCCTGCATCAGACGGTCTACCTTCGAGCGTCGCTCGACACTCGTCGTGCACTCCGGGTGCACCCAAGCATGCCTATTGCCCGCAACTGCGAGCCACCTCGTAGCCAGGTCAGCGACGTCGTCGGGAATTCGCTGGAGGGAACTGGGCGCGCGCAACTGACCGTCCAGATCCGGAAGACAACGAGAGTCTCGGAGCGCCTGGTACACCGGCTCGTTGAGAACTTTATCTGCCCAGCTCCGCGCTTCTTTGCCACGGGCGGGCAAAACATCGATATACCTGCCGTATGCACTGTCGGCGATCAGATCCTTGCGCGCCGCAACGACCAACTGCGGCAATACGTCCGCAAGAATCTCGAAGTTGAACTGACATTCGATCACATTGATGCGGTCGTCGGACAACTTCCATGGCGCATTGATGCGACCGCTAAGAGTCACGTCCGACTTGACGGGAAAGAAGGCCGATAACTGCCCGACTTCGACGCGACCAGTCAAGGGCAGGGCCCAACTGACCTTGATCGATTCGCGCCGGGCCGCGTGGCCCGCGGACTCAAGCGCCTTAACTGATGGCTTGTGGTCAGCGGAGACCACCAACCATTCACGATTGCCATCCTCGGTCGTGAGCGTTACGCGGTTCGCCTTCTTTGCCGCCTTGAAGTGGCGTTCGGCGGCGCTGACGCCGTCGATGAGATCGAGAATCCGGACATGCGGCGCGAAGAGATTGAATGACTCGTCGAATTCCTTGATCTCTGCAGATAGTTGGATGGCCGCACCCGGCTTTAAAGGGACCTTCACAATCGTCGTCGCCCACGCCGCAAGATCGGCGAGGATAGGGTCGCTTCGGAAGGCGGCCGCGGAATCGATCGGCCACGCGAGGCGCAGTGCTGAGACATCCGCGGGCCCGAAGTGGTGGTTCAACTCCGAGCTGAGCAACTCCGCCGATCTTTCGCGGCTGAACTCGAATGAAACCGAACGGCTGAAAATCTGCGGGTTCTCAGAGATTCCACTGATCGACTTGAACCCCAATCCGAAGCGGCCGATCTCGTCGCCGGCTTTGTCGGAAAGATGGGTGTACAGCAGCGCGCGGACGCCGGTGCTTTCGAATGGCTTGCCTTCGTTCGCGACGTAGAGGACATCGTCGGTCAGGGTGACCTGTATGCGGCCTGGGTTTCCCTGGAGTGCGTCGGCAGCGTTCTGAACGAGCTCTTGGATCTGCTTTCGCCCGTATCCGCCCTCAGCGATACCGCGCTCCTTGCCGGCATCCTCTTCCACACGATTGGCGTCCTCCTTATATACGCGGACGCACTTATCGCGAAATTCGTCGACGAGACCTTCCAACGTCCGATCCGGCTCGGTCCACCCCCGAGGTGCCACGATCCCCCTCTTTTGCTTTCATCCGCGGACGGGGTCATCTGCGCCAACAGCGGCCCGGCCGTTCCAGTCTTATCAGTAGCCAGCTCATGATGCAGGACCCATCCGACAAATCGGGCTGTTTGGGAGCCCAGGGCACTCGGATCGAGGCCGGGCCCACCTTTCAGCCCTGTTCACCGCACCATTACGTCGGGATGCGGTCATTCTTGCCACAACGGTCGGCTCGCTAATTTTGCGGGCCGCGCATAGTCGTACTTAACCGTTGGATGTCTGAGATGCTGGCTACCATCACCGCATGCGTCGACACCGCGAACAACATGGCACGGGTCACCGAATAATTGATCTGTTTGCCGGGCCCGGAGGGCTTGACGTCGGAGCTACCTGGCTTGGAATTCCAGCCACCGGAATCGAGATGGACAGCAATGCCTGTGCGACACGCGAAGCAGCCGGGCTTGCCACTGTGCAGGGCGATGTCGGCAGCTACGGACCAGCCGACTTTCCGGATGCGACCGTCCTAACGGGCGGCCCGCCGTGCCAAACGTTCACGGTCGCAGGGAAAGGCGCTGGCAGACGGGCTCTCGACCAGGTTGTTGAACGCTTGACGGGCATGCCCGACCGCCTGTCGCACGATCCGATTCGAGGCTGGTCTGCTGATGAACGTACCGAACTTATTCTCGAGCCGATGCGATGGGCGCTAGTGGCCCTCGAGGCAAAGAAACCCTACGAAGCCATAGTGCTGGAGCAGGTGCCCGCCGTCCTGCCGGTCTGGGCGGCGTTCAGTGAAGTACTCGAGAATTTCGGCTACAAGTGCGCGGTTGGGATCCTCCGTTCCGAGGAATTCGGCGTACCGCAGACACGCCGCCGCGCGATCCTGATCGCACGGCTTGGTGATGCAGGGGTTCAGCTTCCCCACCCAACTCACGAGGCCTTCCGCAAAGGAACGTCCAGCCAGGCGACGCTCGGGCTTGAACCATGCGTTTCGATGTCCCAGGCGCTCGGGTGGCCATCAAGTTTCACCGTAATCTCCAACTACGGCAGTGGGGGTAATCCGCGCAACCGCGGGAAGCGCCACTCTGGAGAGCCAGCAGCAACAGTCACGGGGAAAATAATGCGGAATCGCCTCCAATTTGCAAGCGACGACTGGAGGCGCCTCCAACACAACGAGGCCGGGATCCTCCAGACTTTTCCAGTCGACTATCCCTGGTCAGGCTCGGACATCGGTCAACAAATCGGAAATGCGATCCCCCCGCGATTAGCCGTCCATATTTTGTCTCAAGTCCTGCAAATTCCCCTTCCTCCCGCCGAACTCGACCGAGTGGTCCGGTCGTCATGGAGGGATAGCCGCCACCAGCCCATCGACCCTCACGGCGCGGATCTCGAAGAAAGCTCTTCGCCGGCGTCCGTCTGACCTCCGCGCAGCTGGCCCAGCCGTGCACAGATCGCGTCTGCGACAGTCACCGGGTCCACCGTAATTCAGACCTGGTCTCAAAAGAGACCTAGATCCGAGACACCACCCCACCGCCTGCGGTCTACGCGTCCGCTGCTGGTGGCGGCGCCCCAATAGTCTGTTTGAATCGGACCGTCTCATCTAATCTGACGACTGGTCTCCCGACTGGTGTAGGAGCGGAAAATGAGCGAAAGCAGCAAGATTCTGGTTCGCCGAATTGACAGCGCCGAAGACTGGACGGCACCGGAGTCTTCGTCCTATGACCGCGAAGAGCATCTACAACAAGTTGTAGCGGCGTCTCCACACTGGGTTCCAGGCGTACCAGAAGACGCCTTTAGCGTCAGAGAGTTCCAAACAACGGCTGTTGCGGGGCGCATCGACGTCTTGATCATCTCCCCAGACGGTGCGCTGACCGCGGTCGAATGCAAATTGGAGTCGAACTCCGACAATCGACGAAAAGTCATCGGCCAGCTTATTGATTACGTTTCCGCCATTCGCGAAGATGGTTACGATCGCCTTGCGCAGCAATGGGCGGCCCGAGGTGGGGGTGAACTAACCTCAATGCTGACCCCCGAAGCCATTAATGAACTTCGTTCTCGCATTGATTCGGGAACCATTGCTCTCTGCTGGGTAGCTGATCGCATAGACGAGGATTTGCGACGACTTATCGAGTACCTCAACGAAATTACCCGCGACCAAGTCGCCGTGACCGCCCTGCAATTGACATACGCCCGCCACGGCGACGTCGAGATTCTCATCCCCCGAACATACGGGGGCGAGATCGCGGCAGCTAAAGCTACGCCAACTAATCGCTCTGAAAATTGGAATAGAGATAGTTTCCGGGAAGCGGTTGAGAACTTGGGCCAACCTAGTGATTACGACTTCTTGACGAGGCTCTTGGAGCTTTTGGACGAGAACGCTCGAGAACCCCGTAGAGGAAAGAAGAACCCATTGGGGTTCGGGAAGTGTCCAAACGGCGCGGTATTTTTCTACCCATATGGATATTGGAATGCGCCCTTTAATCTGTGGATCGGAGATGGACGCTTAAAGGTAGCGGGGGGCTGGCGCGGCTTTGAGAAGGTCAAGGAACACCCCGGGTTCAGACGGCTTGCTCGACTACTTGGTCAAGTGGAAACAGACACAGCCAGTGCCGTGAGGGTTGGCGACCTGGGAGTAACAGCGGACGAGTTTTGGGCGGTTGCCGTTGAGACAGCGGTGGAAGTTCACAACGAGGTTCTCGCCGAAGAGCCGGGCTAGGTCCGCCCACACCATCGCTTGGCACCTGCAATACCACCACCGCCTCGAGGTCTTCATCGCCTCCATCAGCTGCGTCCTTGCGGGTATCCTTGCCCAACGCCGCAGGCCGCGGGTCGCGCCCGGGGAAAGAGGATGCCGTGACGATCACCAA
>Ga0114918_10000842_pt1 | contig 26976 bp, 21 predicted proteins | sample LantaG_FD_87015 | JGI IMG/M metagenome (GOLD analysis project Ga0114918, IMG submission 87015) | Deep subsurface microbial communities from Baltic Sea to uncover new lineages of life (NeLLi) - Landsort_02402 metaG | ecosystem: Environmental > Aquatic > Marine > Oceanic > Sediment | place...
GTGCTACTTTGACTATGAACTGGGGCTCTTGAGAGATTAAACCAACAAAAAGAAAACGAAAACGAAAAACATTTATTGAAAAAAAAAAAAAAAAAAACTCTGGCCGTTCCTTCACTTTCGGCTTCGGCCCCCTCGGTCGAAAAAGAAAAAACAACAAAAACTCATTCTTACTCTTAGCTCGTCCCATTCCTTAGCTCTGTCGTGTTAGTGTGTTATTGTGTGGGTCGCGCGCTCTCTTCCTAGTTGTGTGTAAGAGCCCCTTCGGTCCCAGGAGAAAGCAAAAGAAAACGAGAAGAAAGAGAGGTTGAGAGAGAGGAGAGAGAGAGAGGAGGTCGAAAAAACCCAGAGAGAAGAAAAAAACTTGCTCTCTCTTTCACAATTGCAACTTTCTCTCGACCTCCTCCTACGAGCTCTCTGCCTCCTTCCGCCTCCTTTCCTTCCTCCTTTCTCCTCCTCTCCTACAAAAAGATGACCGTCGCCGGACTCACCGTCGTGGGCCCCCGCATCGCCGCCGCCGTCCTCCTCTCCACGGCGCTCTACGCGCTCGTCCCCCAGCTCTCGCACTCAGAGGCCCTTGCGACGACGGCCCGCTACGCCGCCGACGGCGTGTACAGGGCGAGGCACCCCTTCCAGTCGACGGACAGGACAGGTGAGCGAGAGCGGAGCTTTTGTTCTTCTTCTGTTTCTTTCGCTTGCGTTTTTGAACAATCGGGGAGGAAAAAAGGGGCGGGGAGAGGGGCTCTCGCGTGGGCGAGGGGGGGGCATCATTCGTTTCCAAAGGTGGGCCCGGCTAAACAGTTTCGTCGTCCCTCGCCCGTAATGCCGGCCCTCGCCTGCTTCGTTCCCGGCCATCTCCGCTCGCGCAAGCTTTGCGAACGAGACCAGATATTCTGTCGAGGCCCCTAGTTGCGAAGAGAGAGGAAGAAAAAGGGGGTAAAGGAGCGAACTTTCCGCCTCGGAGCGAAGCGACAACAAGGAAAATCGCGACGTCGCCGAAAAGGCCTGTCGCAGCGGCGACGAGCCTCGTCTTCTCGCGATCTTCTTCTTTTGCCAACTTTCTCATCTCTCTCTCACCTTGACCTCTCCAAAACCCGCCCCGTCCTCTCTCCATAACCCGCCCCGTCCTCCTCTCTCCATAACCACAAACAGTGATGCTCAACCCCATCTCCCAGTACTTCAAGGAGCACTAGGCTCTCGTTTTCTTCCTCATTCTCTCTCAACTCGTCCAACCTGTGTATAGCAAAATAACAACAACAAAGAAAAAACAACCCCGTTTCTCTTTTTTTTTGCTCCAGCCCTGATTTCTCTCCCTGTTCTCCCTCTCTTTCCCCCGAGTTCCTTCTTCCTCACTGCGCCGACTGAGCCCTCCAGGCCGCCACCCACTCCTTCGCTTCGGCGACGTTTTCGGGGATCGGCGCGCTCGACTTCGAAGGAGGAGGAGGAGGAGGCGTGTTGTCGTCGTCGTCGCCGTCGCTGCCGCTCGTCTCCTCGGCGGCGGCGCGCTCGCTCGCCCGCTCCCTCCCGTCGTTGGCCACGACCACGGACCCGGCCCTCGACGCCTCCTCCTCGCTCCTCACCCTTCCCCCTCGCGCGTTGTCCGCGGCCGCGGCCGCGGCGGCGACCCGCGGGTCTGCGAGCACCCTCCTGACCTCCTCCTCGGCCGGCGGCGGCGGCGGCGGGCACGGCGCCGGCAGCGGCGGCAGCCCGAAGAGGTGCCGCTCGCGGTCGGGGACGGCCCGGCGCCACAGCGAGGCCAGCGCGGCGGCGTCGCTGCCTCGGCCAGGGCCCAGCCTCTCGGCGTCCGCGGGCAGGCCCCTGCGGACCTCGATCGTCTTCCCGATCGGCGAGGCGGGGAAGGCGGCGGAGGGCGAGCCCGAGGAGGCGGCGGGGGAGAGCGGGTTGAGCGCCGTGACGACGACGCGGGCGGCCTCCGGCCTCGAGATGACCCCGGAGATCGTGTCTCCCTGGCCGGCCTCGATGGGGTAGGCGACGGGGGGAGCGGGGGGAGCGGCGGGGTCCGAGGCGGCGGCGGCGGCGGGCTCGGCCTCCTCGTCGTTGAGCCCCGTCGCGCGGACGACGGCGTACGAGAGGCCCGAGTGCCGCAGCGCCGCCTCGCCGACGTACTTCCAGTTGAGGGCGCCGCCCGGGTTCAGCCGCACGATCGGCACGTCGGCGGCCCTGCGGGCGGCGTCGTCGCCGATGCGCGCGTTGCGCTCGATGGCCGCCGAAGTCAACAGGACGCAGGCGGGCCTGCGCAGCGCGGCGGCCTCCCTGAAGAGCCCGATGCCGCCGCCGCCGACCTCGAGGCGGAAGGCGCCGGGCCCGCCGCAGCGCAGGTTCGGCGCGCCGTCGAACTCGAACCTCGAGAGCACGAGGCCGACCTGGCTGATCACCGCGGCGGGGCCCCCAACCCGGGCCACCTCGGCGAGCGGCGGCGCCGCCGCGTCGAACCGCGCGCGCCTCGTCGCGACGAACGCCGACCACGGCAGGCGCACGGTCGCCCACGCGCCGCCCGGGGCCGTGTCGACCAGCGCCTGGTAGGTCGCCTCGGGGACGTCCTCCTGGGCCGCGGTCTTGAGGTTGAGCTTGAAGGTCTGGCCCCTGTCGGAGCGGACGCGGAGCTCCACGCCGTCGAACCGCGGCAGCGAGGAGAGGGCCGAGGGGGCGGAGGGGGGAGGGAGTGCGCCGGCCTCGGCGCTCGGGGGCCCAAAGGCGACGCCGAGCGCGCCCTTCTTCGTCCGCGTGCCGCAGAAGCCGCCGCCCTCGAGCACCAGCTCGCCCTCCCACACGGCGCCGCCGCGGCCGCTCCCGCCCCCCTCCCCTCCCTCCCCGCCCTCGGGGACGAGGACAGAGAGCGAAGAGGAGCTCTTGCCCCCCATGATGACGTCGTCGAGGGCGTCCCACCTGGCCTCGAGGTCCGCGGCCGAGCCCATGGGCACGAGCGGCGTCGTCTCGCCCCCGTCCGTCGCTCCTGGGACGGCGCGCATCTCCTTCTTCATGGCCTCGACGAGGGCAGCGACTCCGCGGGCCTGCGTTGAGATGGTTTGATTTTTTTTGGAGGGAGGAGAAAGACGAGGAAACGTTCAGTTTTGAGTCGAAAAGCACTCGCAGAGCCTTCTCATCTCTTCCTTTCTCGCCCTCTCTCTCCGCGCGTCTCCCTCTCTCTCTCTCTCCGCGCTTTTCCCTCCCTCTCTCTCTCTCTCTCTCCCCATAGTTCTCCCTTAAAAAAAGAGAGAGCGCGCGACTCCTTACGTCGACAGCCTCGCTGGTCATCCCGTCGAGGTAGCCCATCCCCCCCCCAGGAAGCCTCGCAAAGACGGGCCCGAGAGACACGGCGGCCTGCGAGACCCCCTCCCAAAGCTCGGGGTTGGGGGAGAGTGTCGCGGCGTTCGTGACGTCGACGCCCCCGATGATGGAGAGGGAGTCCGTTCGGAGGGCGGCCTCGACGTCGATGCCGATTTCGGAAAAGACCTCTCGCGCGCGCTCGGCGCTGCGCACCGCGGCGACGACGGTTCTCTTCGATGTCGACGAAGACAGCAGGAGGGACTTAACGATCTGCCTCCCGACTTTCCCAGAGGCGCCGAAGATGGCGACGGCGTCCCTGCAAGGGGGCGGAGGAGGAGGCGCGGAGGACGCGGAGAAGGAGGAAGAGGAGGAGGAGGGTCCACCGGCGGGGCTCGACTTTTTCTCGCCGGCGAGGGCCGAAGCGACGATCGCGCCGAGGCCGACGAGGATTGGGGATTTAAAAAAAAAAGGTGCAAAGGTTCGAGGGTGAATTTCCTTTTTTCTAATCTCTCTCTCTCACTCGCCGTTGGAGCTCGTAGCCGCGACGATCTGCTGCACTAAGATGGACGCCAAACTTCTTTCTGTCCCTTGCACGCCAGTTTCGAAAATAATAGAGGTTTTTTGTTGGTCGAGCTAGCCACGCGCCGGTCGAACGAGAGCGACGACTGAAAAGCGACGCCATCCAGAAGCGTCTTCATCTCGCTCCCTTTCTCCTTCAATAACGCGCATTCCGATGCGATCTTTAACGCAGATGACTCACCAGCACCGAGAGCATACATCGCTTCGGGCGGCGCCGACGAAAGAGCCGTCACGAGCCCAGTCTCGTCGCCGGAAAGGGCTTTCACTTGCATCGTCGATGACGCCTTTTCCGTCGTCGGAAGACCGCTGCGCGGCCTCCTCATCTGCGGGAGGGCGGCAGCAGCGACGACGCGGCGAGCACGAGAAGGAGCAGAAGAGGCTCCACTGCAGACGGCAGGGGCGACGCCCCGCCGCGACGAGAGGACGGTAACGGACGAGCGCATGGTTTTTCGAAAAGGAAAAGAAGGAAGAAAGAAAAGAGGGGAAAAGTGGCTACCTTTTTTTTCACTTGTTTCGACCTGCTGCTCAGCAGGCAGCTGCCCCTTTCGATTTCGCTCTCGACTTCGCTTGCTCTTTTCGCGCGTCTCTCTCCTTCTCGTTCCTCTCTCACTCTCTTTTAAAAATGGCTCCCGGGAACGATGAGGTGCGTGAGAGCTCTGTCAACGCCCGCTGAGTCACCCGAGCAAGAGAGGAGCAAGGAACAGCCTTTTCCTTTCCTCTCTCTGTCAACCCCTCCGCTCCCGACTAGGCAAATTGAAAAACGAGCATCAACTCTCCTTCTCTCTCTTTCCTCCCTCCGTTTCTCTCTCTCAACGACACGCGCATTTTTACTCCCAAAACAAAATCGACTAATTGCAGCCTCCTTCAAGGTCGAAGCAAAAAGTCAGCTTTGCCGAGGGCGACGCGGCGGCCGTCGTCGTCGAGACCGAAGAGTCGCCAACGGCGACGACGCCGGCACCGCAGCAGTCATCGGACTCCTCCGGGAAGCCCGCCGCCTCGCGCTCATCCCTCGAGAGGCCCTCGATAGCGACGAGAGAGAGCGAGGTGCTCCGAGCCACAGCCAGGGAGTCGCTGGCGATGCTGCTGGAAGGGAACGCGAGGTTTTGCGCGGTGAGAGGAAGAGAGCAGAGAGAGTTTTTTTTTTGTTTTTTTTTCGTCGTCGTCGTCGTGGTCGAGGTCGAGGTCGAAAAAACGTTTCCACCTTTTTTTCGAGGGACCGGGGAGGGACTCTCGCTCTCTCGCTCTCTTGCCGCCGCGCAGCCGTCTCGCCTAAAGCCCTTAGCGATGAAGACGTAGGCTGCTCTTAGAAGAGAATTTAAATGCTTCGGCCTCTTTCTTCCTCCTCTTTCTCTCTCTTCTCACGTCGCGACGACGACCTCGAAACAAAAAAACCAAAAACTCTCTCCAGGGCAAGCTCGAGCGCTGCCGCGCCGACCCGGAGGCCCTCGCCGACGGCGCCTCCGACGACCGCGCCCGCCCCGCGGCCGTCGTCCTCGCCTGCTCCGACGCCAGGGCGCCCCCCGAGCTGCTCTTCGACGCCGCGCTGGGGGACCTCCACGTCGTGCGGGTCGCCGGCGGCGGCGTCTCGCCGTCCCGAGCCTCTCCGGCCCCGGGCAGCGGCGGCGGCGGCGGCGACGCTTCCCCGAAAGGCGATGTCGTGCTCGCCTCCGTCCTCGACGGCGTGCTCCGCGGGGGCGCGCGCTGCGTCGTGGTCCTGGGCCACTCCAAGTGCGATGCCGTCGTGCTGGCGATAGAAGGGTGGGCGCTGCTGGAGGCGAGGAGGAAGGCTGCCGCCGCGGCGGCGGGTGGAGAAACCGGTCCGCCGCTCGCCGCTCGCTGCCCCTCTTCTTCTTCGACCCCTTCTTCCGTTCCCGCCTCCGCCTCCTCGTCCCCGTTCGCTTCCGCCTCCCAGTCCCCGGCCGCCTCGCCCCTCAAGGCCGCGGCGGCGACCCATCACCGCTCGAGAAAGGGCAGCGAGAAGGAGCGGGGAGGGGGCTTTTTCGCGCGCCTCTTTGGCAGAAACTCGTCCGCGGCGCTGCCCGTTTCTCCGGACGCTTCCGGCTCTGGAGCAGGGGGAAACGCTCTACACGCCCGCAGGCGCACCTCCTCCCTCGAGAAGAAGGCTTCCCAAGGCGCAGGAGCTGCCAGCGCCGCTGAGACCCGGGGCGGCTCGGCGCTCGGAGGCAACGAAAACAGCGATCACGGTCCTTCCCATTCCCACGCGCAGCCGCTCGCGGCCATCGCCGACGCGCTCTCGGGGGCCGTCGAGGCCGTGGCGCGCGGGGTCTCCGGCGGAAGGTTCGCCAAGCTTGCGACCTCGATGCTCTCTTCCTCTTGGAATAACCTGCCTGCGGCGGCAGCAGGAGGAGAAGCGGGAAACGGCGGAGGAGAAGAAGACGCCGAGGACCTCTCCGCGGCGAGGCGGCGCGCCGCCGTCGCGCTCCGCTCGCAGGACTCCATCGGGATCGCCCACGCCCGGTTCGCCAAGCAGCGCGCGCAGGTCGCCTGCGACGAGGCCGACGCCGAGGGGTGCGTGGACGATGTCGTGGACGAGCACGTGCGGAGAACGGTGGCGGTAAGTTGGAGAGTTTTTTTTTTTCCCCTTTTTTTCGGGTCTGAGCGAAGAAAAAAGAGTTTAGTTTTTTTCTCTCCTGCTCTCTTTTTTTCCTCTCGCGTTCTCGCTTCTTCCTCTCTCGCGTTCTCCCTTTTCTGATCGGGAGAGACGACTAAACTATTAAACTGAAACGAACGGACGAGGAAAAAAAAACAGGCCGTGCTCCAAGCCCTGATGCGCGCGGCCGACGCCGCGACGGCGCGCTCGGTCGAGGTCGTCGGGATGCGCGCCGACCTGGCGACGGGGAGGGTCGCCGTGCTGCGCACCGGTTGGGTGGGCGCCCGCGGCGGGGCGCTCTACGAGTAATGAGAGAGGAGGTTAAGGCCAGAGCGTTTCGTCTCTTGCTTTTGGCGAGGGGGCGCAAGGCAGAGAGTTGGGAGGGTTGAGAGAGAGAGTTTTTTTCTTCTTTTTTCAGTGTAAGAAAAAACTTGGGTCCATCGAGGTTGATCCCCCTTTTTTTTCAGACCAGCGAGCGCTCATTCTAGGGCAGCCAGTACTTAAACAGTAAGGGGGCGCGTGCTCGTCTGGTGCTCAATTTTCCCCCTTTTCAAACTCACAACTCCGGAGCCTTGGCCACTTTTTTTCTTTTTTTTCTTTTTTTTGTTCTCTCTTTCTTGGGCCCACCAATTTGCCCTCCTCCTTCTGCGTCCTTTCCAGTTTTCCAAAACTCGATGTCTCTCGATTTCGACGTCGCCAGAATGGGCGCAGGCTACGGAGCAGCATTAGAGGGCGCGCCCTTTGGCGGCGACGAGCACGCGACTGCCTCTCTGCTCCGCCGAGTCGAATCGTTCGATGCTGCGAATGCGGCGGTCGCCGCTTCGCAGGAGCGGCTGCAGCTCCTCGCGCCGGACGACCCGAGGCAGCCCAGGCCCCTGCTGACGGAGAATTTCATGCTCAAGCACTTCAAGGTGAGGAAAGAGCGGGAAGCCGGGCGCTCAAGGCCCGCGCGGGGGAGGGTTTGGGGGCGAGAGAGCATGGTACTTCTCTTCAAACAAAGCTTCGGCGAATGACGCAGCAGGCTACCCAGCAGCTAGCTCGCCCGTCCCCTCCGGCCCTTCTCGGGTTTCGGTGCCTCCTTTCCCGAGAGGGCGTCAGAATCGATTGCGAGCGAGCAGCTGGTCAAGAAAGAATTGACATTTGGCGGACAGAGACGGAGCAAAGTCGAGCCCCGATTTTCTTTCTCTTCCGAGTCACCCTCGTGGACCCCTGTCCACGAGGGAGCCTCTGTAAAAACCTTGCTCTGACCATGGCCACCCGCCTCCCCCCCAAAAATGCTCCACCAAAACGCCCCCAAAACAGATCGCGCCCTGCCCGAGGCGCGAGGTTCACGACTGGGCCGTCTGCCCATACGCCCACGCCGGGGAGAAGGCGCGCAGGCGCGATCCCGTGGGCAGCTGCAGCGGCGACCCGAGCTTGGCGGCGGCGCCGTGCGAGCAACTTTACACGGGCATCGCGTGCCCGAGCATGAAGTCGGTGAGTCGTCTTTGTGCCTTTGTTTCAATCAGGATCGCCGCAGTTAAAGAGTTTCGCGCATGAAAATCGGAGCAAGAGAACGCGAGAGCGAGCGCACGCGAGAGCGGGATTTTTCTTCTCGATCGCGCTCACCTCTCCCTTTTTTTTCTCTCTCTTCCTCCTCTCTCAGACTGGGTCCTGTCACCGCGGAGATCGCTGCCCATATGCCCACAACGTCTTCGAATACTGGCTTCATCCTACGCGGTAAGGAGAGAAAATTAGAGGCGGGGCGAGCGCGATAAGGGAAAGGCGAGGCATTCGCCCCTCGCGTTGGAGTTTTCCTTCGAAAAGAGATGCGAAAACACCTCTTCGGAAGCAGTACAACGGCTAAACGGCTCAGGTTTCTTGCCCTTGACGTTTCATCCGCCGAGGCGGAGCAAGAAGGAAAGCAGCACACCGAGAAAAGCGAGCAGCTTGCTCCTGAAGCAGAAGAGTCGTTTCACAAAACATTTTTTTTTCCCTCTGGGTTTCTTGCTTCTCCTCCTCTCTCCTTCTCACCTCTCCCGTCGCCTCCTCCCCCCCGCCGCAACCAACCCGAACAAACAAACAACAAAACACAGATACCGCACCCAGATGTGCAACGATGGCGTGCGCTGCGGCAGGCCCGTCTGCTTCTTCGCGCACGAGCCGGCGCAGCTCCGAGTGCCGCCCTCGAAGCCGGCAGTGCCTCCCGCGGCGCTCGCCGCGCTCGCGGCCGAGGCCGCCGCGGCGCGGGCCTCCGCGGCCGCGGCAGGCGGTGGGAACCTGAGCTGCCTCCCGTCCTCCCACGGAGGAGGCGGAGGCGGGGGCCGCTCTCGCGGTCGCGGGCGCGGCCGCAGGGGCAGCGGCCACGGCGGCGGCAGCGCAAACGGCCTTGACGACTTTTCGTGGGAGGCGCTCTCGCAGGCGTCGTCGTCGCTGTCCCCGTCGTCGTCCTTCTGCGGCGGCAGCGGCGGGGGAGGGGGCTCCTTCGACGCGGGCAGCGCCGCAGCATTGGTCGCCGCGGCGAATGCCGCCGCGGCGGCCTCCGCTTTCGCTGCTCCCAGCAACGGCAACGGCGGCGTATCTTCTTCAAGCAACCCCTCTCCCTCCTCCTCCTCCTCCTCCTCCTCCTCCTCCTCCTCCTCCTCGGCGCTCTTCGCGGCCTCGCAGCAGCAGCACCGCGACCTCGCCGCGGCCGTCGCGGCCTCCTGCTACGCGGCGCACATGCAGCAGCAGCAGAGGAACACCCCGACCTCGAGCCTCGACCTTGCCTTCGCGGCGCGCTCGGCCAGCCTCGGAAATCTTAGCAGCTCCGGCGGCCACTCGTTCGAGTCCGGGAGGGGCTCGTTCGGGGAGCAGGCGCAGGCGCAGGCCGCGGCGCAGCTCCTGCAGCAGAGGCAGGGGTCGCTGGCCTCGGCGGGCGCGGCCAACGCGAACGCGGGCGCTCCAGCTCGCTCGGCCGCTGCCGCGGCCGCAGCGGCCCTCGCCGGCGCGCGCGCGCAGAGCCTGCTGGCCGCCGGAGCGCCCTCCTACTCCTCGTATTCCATTGCAGCAGCCGCGGCGGCGGCGGCAGCATCCGGCGGCTACGGCCGCGGGGGCTCCGGCTCCTCGGCGCCGGGGTCCTTTGGGGGCGGCCGCGCGTCGTCGCTCGACGTCGCTGCCCGCCTCGCCGCCGCAGCGGCCGCCGCGGCGGCCGCGAGCGGCCGCAGGCCCGCGTTCGAGGCCCCCTCGGCGCAGCAGCTCCAGGTGCACCTGCAGATGCAGCAGCAGCTGCAGCAGAGGCAGCAGCAGCAGCAGCAGGGGTGGCAGCAGCAGCAGCAGGCGGAGCAGTTGCTGCTCCAGGCCAGGCAGCAGACGCAGCAGCAGGCAGCCGCCACCGCGGCGAATGCTTCGGCTCGTCATCCGCAGTCGTCCTCCCTCTACCAGAGGTCCCCCTCGGCGGCCTCCTCCTCGGCCCTCTTCTGGCCCCCGACGGCCCCGGGCTCGCCGCCGCCACCGCCGCCCTCCGAGAGCGGCGGCGGCGACAGCTCCCCGCCGCAGCGAGGAGCAGTGGGCGGGGCCTCCGCGAGGGTCGCCTCGCTGGCCGCGGCGTGGGCCGGCGGGGGAGGCGAAAGAGGCGGCGGCGGCGGCGAGGAGCAGCTCCGGCGGCAGCAGCAAATGCAGCAGCAGCGCGGAGGCGCCGAGGGTTCCCTGATGGAGCGCCTCGCCGCGCTGCAGCTGGCCCTGCACCACTCGGCGTCGAACGGCGGCAACGGCGAGGCTGCCGCCGCCGCTCCGGCGCCTTTGTCGGCGCCCGCCGGCAAGGACGGCGCCCCTCCCTCCGCCGCCGCGGCGGCCCCCTCGCTCGTCCAATCATCTTCCCTGGCGGACGACTAGGCCGCCGTCGCCGCCGCGGTCGCCGCCAAGGGGGGAGGAAGCGAGGGCGGCGACGGGGCGGGGGGGGACTGGCCGTGGCTCGAGGAGGCCGCGTGGTCCCTGTCCCCTCCGCCGCCGCCCCGGGCTGAGGCGACCGCCGCCGCCGCCGCGCTGCTCCCGGAGCGGCAGAACCGGGAGCAGAGGTCGGTCCTCCTCCCCGACGGCGGCAGAAGTGCGGGCGAGGGCTACGACGAGCAGGCAGACTCTGCCAGCCGCCAGCAGCAGCCCGAGCAGCAGCAGCTCCCGCCGTCGGCGACGCTCGAGGACGCGAGGGCGTTGCGCGCGTTTCTCGCCGGCGGCGCCGCCGCTGCAGCAGCAGCCTCCGCCGCTGCTGGTGCGCGCAGCCGCTCCGCCTCCGCGTCGCCGCCCAGGGACGTCGCCGCCTCGCCCGAGCAGCGGACCGCCGCCGCGAAGCAGCCCGCGGTGGGCTCGCCGCGCTCTTTGGGGGGGTGCTCGGTGCCTTCGTCGCCGGGCTCGTCTCCCCGCTCTTCGCACTAGAAAGAAAAAGGAAATGAAAATGAATTATCGCCGCGCCCGCGCGCCGCGTCGCGCGCCCGTCCCCCGAAAAAGCGTGGCATGCAACCAATCGCAATCTTCATAATCTTCTTTATCAAGGGGGTTCTCCCCCCCCCCCTCCCCTCCGGGAAACCAGGGGCAACAACAACGAATAAGACAGCAAAGAAAAAAAGAAAAAAAAAACTCCGCCGCAACCTCATCTCCCGCAACCCCTCCACCGCCCCCAAAACACATAAAACAATCGCCTTTATCTTCCACCGGAATACGACAAACAAAAACGCTAGCTGTTCACCGATGGCCGGCATAAAGAAGCAGGAGAAACCGCGGGCGCAAGCCTTTCCCCTTTTTTCATTTTTTGTTTTCCTTGTCTTCTTCACCCGGTATCGATAAAGCAATAAAAATTAGGAGGAGCGGAGAGCGAGAGAGAGGGGGAAAGAGAAACCTGAGAGAGAGACGGAGAGAAAGAGAGAGAGGGAGAGAGAGGAAGGAGGAAGAGAAACAGAGAACAAAAAAAAACATTCGATTTGAATCGAAGAGAGTTGCCCACTCCGCCCGAATCAAACACAAAGAAACCGTTGCCTTTGTTGCATCTTGCCTTGTCTTTTCCCCCACCCGAACTAGAAAACCGCTGCTCCGAAGCAGCTCCATCCTTTTTTTACACCTCGATGAGCATTCAAACCGAGAGCTTCGTTTTCCACCTTCCATCTTTTGCCGGAAAACAGAAAACAACAACAAAACCATCTACTCAAAAAAAAAAACTTAACCTCACACCTTTTCTAGGAGGAGCTATGAGCTTTCAAATCTCTCAACCCCCACTTCTTTTGCCACCACGAGCAAGGGGGGCAGGCGCTTCTGCTTAGTACGAGCCCGCCCCTTTTGCTCGCGAGAGGGAAAAAAGTGTTTCTGCTTGTCGCTTCCCTTTTCCGCGACTCTTTTTTTTCCTTCCCGTCGCCATCCTCTAAAAACCGCCTCTCTTGTTTTTCTTTTCGAAAACTCGATCTTTTGTGGCCTGGTTGAAAACCTCCTTGCTCCTTGCTCGCTATGTAAACAATTCCGATAGAACTAACGACCGACGGCTGGTGTGCGGTCGCGCCCTCGAAAAAAGAGAGAGAGAGAAGAGTGAAACCGGAATTCTCTCGCTCGCGCTCTCTTGCTTGGTCTCTTTCTCGCGCTTAGTCTCTTCTTCTTCTTCTTCTTCCTCTCCTTCTTCTTCCTCTTCCTCTCCTTCTTCTTCCTCTTCTTCTTCTTCTTCTTCTTCTTCTTCTTCTTCTTCTTCTTCTTCTTCGTTCGCCTTCTCTCGCACGCCTCACACATGCCGCTACGCTCTCGCTTCCTTTCTCTGCATCTTTCTCTCCATCTCTCCGTCTCTCTCTCGAAGAATCATTTTTGTTCCCCCTTGAAAAGTTTTACAGTTTGTATTCATAGTTCTTTTTTTTTGCTTTGTCGCCACGGAAATGTGTCAATGTGACCGGCGCCAGAAGGCAAAAGGAGGGTGAATGCTGGCAGTGCTGATTGTAGAAGAAATGTGTGGGGGGGCAGTGGTGCAGGTATCTCTCGTCGCGCGTAGTTCCTCTCTCTCTTTCTCTCAAAATTATTTTTTTTTTTTTGGGGGGGGGTGTTCTCTCTCTCTCTCTTTCTCTCTTTTTTACTCTCTCTCTTTCAAACGCGAAACTGCTCCGCGGCCGCGACCGCGGCCCGGTGCGCCTTGCGCTCCAGCGTGTCCCTCGCGCGTGCGGCCCGGCGGGAGGCGAGAGGGGAGAGCGTCACGGCGGCCACCGGCAGCGGCGTCGAGGGGGCGAACTTTGCCGCCGCCGCCGCCGTCGCCGTCGTCCTGCGGCTCCCTCCGCCGCCGCCGCCGTTGGCGCTGTTGCCGCCGTCGCCCTCGTCGTCGCTGTCGCTGCCGTCCGAGGAGGCCGCGGAGGCCAGCTTGGGCGAGGGGAGCGGCGAGGCCGGGCGTTGGCCGAGGGCCGCTGCTCCGTCCTCGTAGTCAGTCCCGCCGCCGGACAGCTGCCCGGCCGCGGCGAGGGCCAACGCGGCGATGCGCGCCTCGAGCGCCGACGCCGCCGCGGCCGAGTCGGGCCGCAGGCCGAGCGCGGCGAGCCTGCCCCTGGCCCTGCGGAACTTGGCGCGCACCGCGGTGGCCGCGGCCGACGCCGAGGCCGCCGCGGCCGTCGCCGCCGGGGGCAGGGCGAAGGCCGCGCCGAGCCCCTCGCCGTAGGAGGAATACGCAAAGGTCGGGGCCGTCGCCGCCGCTGCCGCCGTCGCCGCTCGCGCAAAGTACGAAGAGTAGTATCGGTAGTACGAGCTGCTGCTGCTGCTGCTCCTCGCGTTGTTGGTGCTGGTGTTCCTCGAGGGCGACGCGGGAAGGACCGGGGAGCAGCCCCCCGGGTCCTCGTTGCTGCTGTGCGACAGCGACGACGACGACGCCTCGCTCGCCTCCGACGTCGAGGCGATCGGCCTGACCGACATCGGCGAGGCGCACGGCGACCACTGCTGCTGCTGCTGCTGCCCCGCCGCCGCCGCCGCTGCAGCCGCCTCGGCGGCCGCGGCCACAGTCGCGGCAGCGGCGGCGTTCGAGCCCCTCGGCGTCGTCGAAAACGACGCCGCGAAGGCCGCGGCCGCCTCGAAGACGGGCAGCGTCGCCGCCGGCAGCGACGCCGCGGCCGCCGACGCGGCGGCGGAAGCGTAGGCCGCGGCGAGGTCGACGTACGACGGCGACGGCGCGCGGACCGGAGGAGGGGGCGGGGGAGCCGCAGCCGGAGGGGCGGCGGCGGGGGGCTTCGAGGGCGCGCTCGACGAGCCGGACCACCTGCCCGCCAGCGCAAAGGCCGCGGCCCTCGCCCGCACGGTCCGCATGCGCTCCGCCTCGGCCTCGGCCTCGGCGGCGGCCTCGACCGCCGCGGCGGCGGCCTTGGCGGCAGTGGCCTCCTCCGTCGCCCTCGCCGCGGCCGCCGCGGCCGCGGCGAGCCTGCGCCGCTCCTCGTCCAGCGCCGCGGCGTCACGCCGCGCCCTCCCGGCGCGCCGCGACTTGGCGACCAGCTCCTCCGTGTGCTCGCCCCTGCCCGCCGCGGCCCACAGCGCGCGCTGCTCGAGCTCGTGCAGGCTCGAGGCCGCCTTCTTGGCGAGGAGCCCCCGGAAGGCGGGGCGCAGGGGCAGGGGAGGGGGCATGGCCATCCGGAGCCACTGCTCGCACTCGACGATCGACGAGGAGGATGAAGAAGAAGAAGAAGGGGTCGAAGGAGACGACGTCGAGGTCGACGAGGAGGTCGAGGAGTCTTCATCGGCGCCCGACGGCGCCGGCGAAAGCTCTTCGTCGTTCTCAGGGGCCGGCCTCACCCTCCACGTCCCTTCGAAGACCCGCATCATCGAGCAGCTGCCGTCGAGCAGCACGTACCTCGTCTCGCGCGCCTCGCGGCAGTGGCTGAGCCGGAGCCTGATGGCAAGGGTCTTGAAGAGGAACTTGGTCGCCTGCTCGAGCTCGGACGAGGCCCTGACGCCGTCGTCCGAGAGGGCCGTCAGGGAGGAGCAGCACTGGAAGGAACGGATTGTTTTTTATTGTTGTGTTTCGATTTCGATTCCGGGAGGGAAAGTGGGATTCCGGCGAGAAGGAGAGAGAGAGAAAGAGAGAGCGTGCGTGAGTGAGCAAAAGAGGAGAAAAGAAGGGGGGAAATCGAGAAGGGAACCGGAAGCTGAGGTGTGAGGTGGAAAAGCGCGAGAGGGTTCCCCCCCCCGGCTTGTCGACTCAGCAAAACGCAAGGCGCCCCCTGGCGACGACCGAAACTGGAAAGATGTCAGCTCGCTGCCGCTTTCGCTCCCAGCTTTCCCTCTCCACTTCGCCCAAAGGCTGCGATTAACACCGCGAACGCGCATCAAAGAAGGACCGAGAAGGAATCGGAGGGGCAGAACCCCCTCGAGTTCGGGCGAGAACAACGAGAGGCTACTAGAGCGAGGCTTGTTTTTTTTCCTTTCGTCTCGCTCAAAAGAGAGAAAGAACGTCGGGCCGAAACCGAATCGATTCTCTCAAGGGTCGCCTCGACTCCAAAAAAGCTCCAAACTTTTTAACTCACCCCTTCAAAGGCCGTGACGACGAGCTCGTGGGCGACATCCGGGGAGACGCCGAGCTTGATCTGTTTACGTGGTGGAGAGAGGAGGGAAGAGATTAGGTGAGCAAAATACTAGGCGTCCCCGACATTGTTCTTTTTCTCGTTTTCCTCTCCCCTCTCGCTCACTCTCCTTTATTGCCTCTCGCTCTCCGTTTTTCGATCCAAAACCCGCGGCGATCCGAGCCTGCGGTGGTGCTGGCGAGGCAGCGCGGCTCGGCGAGGAAGGAAGAGAAGAAGAGAGGAGGACCGGCCCTTGCTTCAATCGTCGGAGCGACGTTTTTTTTTCCTTCCAGCGAGGGAGCCGAAGCCGAGCGAAGCAAAGGAAAAATTTCGAAAGCAAAAAGCGAGCTTCGGAGCGCATGCTCATCGGCACCTCTGCGCTCCGGCTCGCCTTTATCTCTACCGCTCCCCGTCACCACGCGTCAAGGGGCTGGCAGGCTCCTCAGAGCGGGGGAGGAGAGAGCAGTTGAGCGACGGCAGGGAGCGGGAGAGCGCTCGACCTGAGAAAACAGTTTCGCTCTTTGCACCAAAGGCAAGAGGGGAAAAAAGGAACCAAATTTTCCCCATGGGAGAAACGAGAGAGGGAGAAACGCCCCGCGTTCTCCCTCTCTCGTCCCCTCCTGCTTCTCTCTCTCTCTCCACCGTTCTGGCGCACCTGGGCGTGCACGCGGCACAGGAAGTTATCAAACTGCTGGACGGAGGCGCTCCAGTTTGGGCCCTCGCAGTCCGCCGAGACCCCGGCGAGCGGCTGCGCAGAGCCCCCGCCGCCAGAGCGGTGCTTCCTCGAGGAGGAATCGTCATCCTCTCCCGAGGAGTAGTCGGAGTTCTCGAGCCCCAGATCGTGGGAGAGGAGCTCCTTCTTGGGAGGGCGCGGAGGCAGGCCCAGCGAGACGATGGCTTGCGTCATGCTGGCGCGAAGGGAAAGACGAAGAGGGAAAATCGAGGGAGGGACCAAATTCTTTTCTTCCTCCTCTTTTTTTTTTCTTCTCGAGAGGATCTTGAAATTTCAGTTTATGGTGGCGGTCGAGGCGGGGAAAAAAAATGTTTTTTTCGATCTCCTCTTTTCCAGTCTCTCCTTCTTTTCTCCGTCTCTAGGCTACAAGTCCGGAAGAGCGACCAATTGCGAGCTGGAGCTCTCTTTCTTTGTCTTTGTCTCTGTCGGCTGTGTGGCAGCGACGCTCAGTCACTCTCTCTAGGGAAAAAGGAAAGAGAAGAGGAGAGAGGAGGGCTTCCTTTGCTCTCTCCCATCTCGTCTCTCTCTCGCGCGCGCGCTCTCTTCTCCCTCCTGCTGCTGCTGCTTCTTTTCACCTTGCTCTCTTTCTCGGTCTCTCTCTCTCATTTCCGGAGCAGCCTACTGCGAGAGAAGCTCCTCCTGTGCCCAACCTAGGGGTGGGAAGAGGAGCAGAGGCAACGCGGAAGGGACGCGCGAGCGAGCGCCTTTCTCTTTTCCAAAGAAAAGGCTTAGCGGGCTTGTTTTTTTTGTTTTTTTTCGGCCGCTCGCTTGCTCTGCTCTCTTGAATTTTTTTCTCACACTCCGAGAAAAAAGAGAAGCGCGCTTTCAGTCTTCTCTCTCTCTCTCTGCTCCTGCTGCTTTTTGATTCTTTCTGCTTCGGGGCGCTCTCTCGTATACCTCGCCGCACAGCCAGAAAGGGCGTCTTTGCGTCGACAACAGGAGGAGGCGAAAACTTCCGATTGAAAATTCATTCTCCATCGAGTGCGAATCTCGCTCCTCGAAAGCAGAGAAAAGGAAAAAAAAACGAACCAACCATGTCGCAGGAGGAAGCCACAACGTCGGCTAGCCCCTGGTCCATGCTCCGAGGAGCCAACTACAAGGTACGTTGATGAGCGAGAGCTGGCATTTGAGGCGCGGAGCCGAGAGGAGACAAAGAGGAGGGGGAAGGGGGATTTTTTTTCCCTCGATGCTTTTTTCTTCGCTATGCCTTTCGTGTCTTTCTCCCTTCCCTCGCGAGGCCCAATGCGACTCATGGCTCCCTCTTTCCTCGCGCTTGACGCCGTCCTGCGCCTCTCTCGTCACTTCGAACGGGGCAGGACGATATCTTGCAGCTGCGAGCTCTTGATTCCGAGGGCAGAGAGTTCAGAAGAGAAAGCAGAGGGCGTAGAAAGCGGCGACAAAGAATTGAAAGGGCAGGAGGGCAAGGCTCGTCTCGGCCCGCCGCGTTTCGAGAGACCTCCTGCTGCTGCTAGTAGAGAGAAGATTGGAGTCTTTTCTCAGCTCAGCCCCTCCCTTCACGCCGAGCCAGCCCTCTTCCAACCCCTGAAACGAGCCCTCACGATGGTTTTGTCCTCCCTGCAAACAAAACAAAACAAACTCTGCAGGTTCCCGGGAGCGACGCCGCACATGCTTCGAGCGGCATCGCAACTGCCGCGCCGGACGCCGCTGCGGACGCCGCCGCCGCGGCCCTCTCGCCCTCGCCTTCGCCCGAGTGGAAGTCTCCCACGCGCGCCGTGACCGAGACGTCCCTTGCGGTCAACCCGGAGCCCATGACGCTGTCGTTCAAGGTGAGAAGAGAGCGGAGACAAGAGGGAGAGAGAGAGAGAGAGAGAAGAAGGCAGAAAGAGCAATTGGGAGGCTCTCGCCACGGAGGCGGCGAAAAGAACGAAACGAGGAAGCGAAACCGTTCTCTTCCTTTTCTTTCTCCCTCGTCCACCGACCCCGTTCCGAGGCCGCGCCTGGCTCCTTCAGGACGCTCCCTTCGAGGCCGACAACTATCCTCTCACGCGATTCAAACGTTTTCGCAACGAATACGAAAACAGGACCTCAACTACTACGTCCCTGCCGTCGGCGGCGGCTGGAACACGATCCTGCGGAGCGTCACGGGAGAGTGCCGCGCCGCGAGGCTGACAGCTTGCATGGGTCCGTCGGGCGCCGGAAAGTCGACGCTGCTCAAGATCCTCGCGTGCAACATTGCCGGAGGGGTCAGGGAGGGGGACCTCATGGTCAATGGTGAGTGAACGAGAGGATTTTTTTGTTCTTTCGGATCTTTCTTTCTTTCTTCTTCGGGTTTTTTTCTCCTCTCTTTTTCTTCCCTCGATTTCTCACTCTCCCTCTCTCTTACCCCTCTTGTCAACTGTTTCCTCCACCAAAACCAAAAAAACGAAACACAGGCAAGGAAATCGACGCGGCCGACTTCAGGCGCAAGTCCTCCGTCGTCTGGCAATCAGACGTGCTCCTCCCCTGCGCGACCGTCTCGGAGGCCCTGATGACCTCCGCCTTGCTCAAGTTGCCCCAGGCGATGCCTCGCCAGGCCAAGCAGCGCCGCGTCGAGCAGATCCTGACCGAGCTCGAGCTTCAGGCGGTCAAGCACTCGCGCATCGGCCAGGACATCGACGGCGCGAGCAGCGGCATCAGCGGCGGCGAGCGCCGCCGCGTCTCGGTCGGCATCGGCCTCGTCACAGACGCCGCCGTGCTGTTCCTCGACGAGCCCACCACGGGCCTCGACTCGGACTCCGCGGCCACGCTGGTGCACCTGCTGTCCCACCTGGCGGTCGCCAAGCGCCGCACCGTCGTCTGCACCATCCACCAGCCCTCCAGCGACATCTGCGAGATGTTTGACGACCTGCTGCTGCTGGCCGCCGGCCGCGTGCTCTACTGCGGGAGGTGGAGGGGCGTCGACGCGTACCTGGGCGGGTGCGGGATGCCGAGGCCGGCGCACCGGTCGACGGCCGAGCACATTCTGACGGTCTCGAAGGACCTGGAGGCCGTCGTGGCGCTGGCCGAGAGGGCCGACGGCGGGTGCAGCAGCAGCAGCAGCAGCAGCAGAGCAACCGCGACGAGCGGCGCCGTCGTCGCCCGCGGGGGCAGCATCCGGCAGCACGGGGGAGGGAACGGCGGCCACTCCCCGAGCAGCGGAGGCGCGAACGGCGCGGGCGTCACCGCCTCGCTGACGCTCCACGGGCCCGGGTCGATGAAGCTGGGAGCCCCCCCGAGCAGGACGCAGTCCCTGGCGGGAGCGGCCAACGGAAACAACAACTGCTCGCTGCGGGACATCACGACTGCAGCAGGCGAGGCGCCGGGGGGCGGCGACGGCGCGCTGCCCCCGCTGGCGGCCACGTCGAGGGCCTACCAGGTCTTGGTGCTGTCGGAACGATTTTTCAAGTCGTGGGCGAGGACGCCGGCGCTGCTGGGTGAGTGATAGAGAGAGAGTGGAGTTCTGAGTTTTTTTTAGGTTTCTGAGTTTTCGGTTTTGGTAGGGCGAGGTCGACAAAAAAATCAAAAAAATCATTCTCACTCTATTTCTCTCTCTCCCTCTCTCTCTCTCTCTCCCTCTCTCTCTTTCAATCATCTCGAATCCTCCCTCTCTCTCTCTCCTCTTCAGGCGTCCAGCTGGCCCAGTACCTCTTCTTCGGCGTGCTCCTCGGGGCGACCTACTTCCGCCTCTGCGCCGCCGACGCCACCAACGCCAACGCCTCTGCCGGGGTGTTTGACCGCGTCGCCTCTCTGTGGTTCGTCGTTCTCTGCTCGATCCTGCAGCCGTCGGCCAACGCGTGCACGATCATGTACTCGCAGAAGGCGCTTTTGAGGAGGGAGGCCGGTGGGGGGCTCTACAAGGTCTCTGCGTTTTTTGTCGCCAAGTCCCTGACGAGTTTCCCGTTCCAGCTGCTGTTTGCTGCGGTGTTCAACACGATCATCTACTTTGCGGTAAGTCTTGCTTTCTTTCTTGTGTCCTCTTTATTTTGCGTTTTTGCCCTTCTTGTAGAGAGAGAGAAAGAAGGAGAGGGAAGGGGGAGAGAACGGCAAAGAGGCGAAAAAACGAAGAAAGAAAAACCCACCCTTCGACCCCTCTCAACCTCTTCAAAAATATCAAAAACTTTTAATGAAAAAAAAAAACTGCCTTGATCAGATCGGCTACCAGGCCAGCTTCGCGAAATTCGCCACCTTCTTCGGCATCAACCTCACCGTCATGCTCGTCTCGGAGAGCCTGGGCACGCTCGCGGCCGCCCTGCACCGCTCCGAGCTCATCGGCCAGATCGTGCTGTCCCTGCTGTTTGTGCCCCTGCTGATGTACACGGGGTTCATCCAGACGCGGACGCCCGCCTACCTGGCCTGGCTCAAGAAAGTCTCCTTCGCGGGGTACGCCTACTCCGCGCTGGTCACCAACGAGTTTGGCGGGCTCAAGCTGCCTCCGGTCCGGGGGGCTCCCGCGGCGTCGGCCGACGCGCTCGTGCCCAAAAACATCCGCAACGGCCTGTCTATCGCCGCGGACGTCGGGGTCCTCTTCGCCTTTTTGGTGGCCTTGAGGGTCGGGGCGTACCTGCTTTTCGCGAGGGCGATCAGGAACAGGAAGCTGTAGAATTGGGGTTGGGTTTTTTGGGGGGGGGGGGAGAGAGGCGAGCGAGAGAGAATTGGGGTTTTGAGCAGGGGGAGAAAAAATGGTTTTTCTCGACTTGTTTAGGCTTTCTTTCTACAAACATTTTCTCGCGCCCCGTTGTTGTTTCCTGTTTTTTTTTTTCGCCATCTTCTTCCTTTGTGCTTCTTCTTTTTCCCTTGCTCTTTTCAGAGGCGAGGTAAAATGAGGTGCAAGAGGGAGCGTGCCCATTCTTCTTTCTTCTTACTTTTGAGGCTTAAAAAAACGGCGTTGTTATCAAAACTTTATCGAAAAAAAAAAACGTATCTTATAAAATCGATAGTTTTCTGTTTTGTCTCTCTGCTGCGGTTTGTTGGATGGCTTTTTGTTCCATCGAGCGGGGAAAGAAGAGAGGGAGAGAAGAAATCCTTTGGGGACCTCCTCGAGGAGGTTGCGTCTTTTCAGTTGCTGCCGTGTTTTTTTTTCTCGACGAGAATAGTGCGGAAGGAAAAGTATCGCTCGTCCTCCCGTATTCTTCTCTTTTTTCTCCGTGCCGTCATGGAGAAAAGAGCAGCGTTTTGCGAATTGAGAGAAAACGAAGAGAAGGAGAGAGAGAACAGACAGAGTGGATCTGATCCTGGGTCTCGGGGAGGTGGCGGAGAAATTTTCCTTCTCGATAGTCCCGCTGGCTCCTCACTATCTTTGACAAAAAAAACAGCGAAAGAAGAAGAAACTTCCTCGCATCCGTCTTCTTCTCGCGCGCTTTGCGTGTTCTTCCCTTCCTTGTTTCCCGCTTCTCTCGCCCGCAGCGGAGAGAGCGGGTCCGTCTGTGGTGCTGCTGATTAGTTCAAAAAGAACACAAAGGAGAACGAGCGGGCCCGCGGGAAAACGCGCAAAAAGAAAAGAGACGAAACGATGGCGGCGACGATTTCCATCGACCATCTTCCCCGCGGCGTCTCTGCGTCGACGACGGGCATCTTCGTGCTCGACGTGCTGGCGCTCGCCACGATGGCGGCCTGCGTGCCCACGCTGAAGCTGTTCGTGACGAAGCGGAGGCACTGGAACTTGGTGAGTGGTTTCAAAGAGGCGTTGTCGGAGTTTTTTTGGAGCTTTTCTCTTTCTTTTTTTTTGCTTCGACGCCGCCGCCGCGGCGGCATGTCTCTCTCTGTTTCTATCTCTTCCGACGTTTTTTTCTCCGCACGCAGTGTTTTGCTGTCGTTCTCAAAACTCCTCGCCTTGGCCGCCTTGTCGAAGGTGTTGTCGGTCGATGAAAGCCGGTTGGATTCGAAAGAGATGGCCAGCAACGAAGAGAGAGAAAGAGAGAGAGTGGAGGGAATTGAACTTTCGTGAGACGCTTTGGCCTAAGAGGCGAACGAAGAAGAGAGAGCTACACTCGACCCCGACCTCTCCTCGGCCTCTTCCTCCGCCTCCGCGCCTCCTCCTCCTCCTCCTCAACTTTTTTTTCTTTTTCCTGCCTTCAAAAAAAAACCTACAAAAACTCCCCTCAGGTCACCTTCGGCGTCGGCTTCGTTTTCGCATGCGCCTATCACTTTTGCCAAATGGACCCCAACGCAGGACTCCAGGGCACGCTCTGGGGCGTGAAAGGAACCGCTTGGAGGAAGGTGGACATCCTCGCGGCACAGTTTGTGATGGCGCGCTCGTTCGGCCACTTTATCTCCTCGAAGTGCCATTTCGTGAGCAGGGTGCTGACAGAGGCCGGGTTCCCAGTCGCCGTGGCCGTGATGGCCGTCTCGGGGGCCCTGGCTCCGCCGCCGTCGCCGTCGTCGCCGTCGGAGGGAGGAGCAGGAGCGGCGGCAGCAGCAGCGCCGGCGGCGGCGACCAAGAACCTCGCGTCGCTCGCGGCGGCCGCGGCGGGGTCGATCTCGCTCGGGGCCTGCTCCAAGGTCCTGCTCGCCGTCGTGCTCTCCGCCGCCGCATCCAAGTGCCTCCTTTTCGGGCTGCACGCCAGGGAGCACGCGAGGCTCGAGCGGGAGCGGCGGCGGAGGCTGCAGAGCTTCTGGAGCGTCCGGGGCGGAGGACGGGGAGGGGAGGCCGGCGGGCCGGCCCCCGCCCCCCTCCCCCCCCCGGGCCCTCTCCCGGCCACCCCGCGCCCCTTCTTCCCGCACGCCACGACCCCGGACGAGCGGCGGCGCCTCGGGCGGGCCGGCCTCTCGATCCTCGCCGGCCTGCTCCTCTTCCCGCTGCCCGAGGTCCTCCCGGGGCTCTACTTCTGCTTCCACTCGCTGTGGCACCTGGCGATGGCGCGGGGGGTCCACGCCCTGTACTGCCTGATCGAGGGAGAGCCCGAGCCCGAGCTGGAGCTCGCGGGGCCCGCGGCGAGGGCCGCGAGGGCGGCCGCGGGGGCCGTCGCGGAGGCGGCGGGGGCGGCCGCAGCGGCGCTGCAGAGGCTGGCGCTCCTCGCTGCCTCGTCTTCTCCCTCTTCTTCTGCCGCTGCCGCTGCTGCGCGCCGCTCCTCTTCGGCGGCGCGGAGGCGAAGGGCCGATGCTTCCCGGCAGCACTTGCAGCAGCTGGGCGGCGGCGGAGGAGGAGGAGGGCACCGCCGCGTGCTCAGCGTCGTGTTCGAAGGGGAGGAGGAAGAGGAAGAGGAAGCGACGTGCTCGTCGCTCTCGCTTGACGACGTCGGCGGGGGCAGAGAGGGAGCCGAGGCCAGCGCTTCCGCCGCGACCTCCGACGCCGCCGCGAGGGCCGCCACCTTCCTCGCCCTGTCGACTCCTAAGGCCGCGCGCTTCTCCCCTCGGACGGCGACGGCAGCAGCAGGAGCAGCTGGAGCGAGCTGCGAGGGGCAAGAGGGGCGCTCTTCCCCTCTCGCCGCCGCCAAGGACGGTGATGACGACGCTCACTGTCCTTCTTCTTCTTCCGCGACCACTTACCTCGGGAGCCTCTCCTCCCTCTTCCAGGCCTGGGCCAGCGGCGGCGCTCCCGCCCTGTCCGGCATCCTCCACGCCTCCTCCGAGGGGCGCTTCTTGGCAGCCGGGAAGCGGGGGGCGTCGGGGCTCTTTGCAGTAGCGGCGTCGCTCCTTTCCTCTTCGGACAGCGACAACGACAGCGGCGGCGACGAGCACGAAGGAGGGGAGGGGGGGGTATTCGTCGGCGGGGCGCGGAGGCGGGTCGCGATGCTGAGGCGGAGGTGCGTGGCGGCGGCTTCGGCTGAGACCGCGGCAGAGTAGAAGAGAGGGAAGACAAAAACAAACATTCTTACTCTACAGCTTGCAGCGTCCTTTTTTTTCCTTTTCCTTTTTGGTAACTTGTACCCTCATCCTCTTGAAGCGCAGCGCTTCCCTTTTTGACACCATTCTTCAAGGACGATTGATCATCAGAGAGCCTCATCAGAGAGCGTCGTCTGTTGGGAATGAAAAACTCCTGTTTGTAATAAAAACTCGTTCACAAAAAAAAAAAAAAAACTCCATCTTTTTTCTCAAGGTTTCTCCTCCTCTCTCTCTCTTCCGCGCTCCTTCTGGAGAAGGCTAAAAGAGTCCGCGTTTTACAAAAGAGTGAAGTAGAGACCTTTCTGTCGTCACGAGGGACAAACAGCGAGAAGAGATGAGCGGAGAGACGGCAATTGCCGAGAATGAGAGCAACGTCGCCATCAAGCCGACAACGACGACGACAAGGGCCGACCGCCGCGCCGCCGCCTCGGCCGCCTCGCTCGCACGCTCCTCGCGCGCGGCCGCGAGCCTGCTGAACCCGTCCCCCAGCCGCCGAGGAAGAGCAGCGCTCAGACTCTTCCTCTGCAGGCACGGAGAGACGGACTGGAACCTCGGCGGGAGGCTGCAGGGGCAGTACCGGAGGAACGACCCGACGGCGACGGCGAGGAGGCACGGAAGAGGAAACGGCGGAGGGGACGGAGGGGCGGGAGGAGGCGACGGCCGAGAGCGCCCTGCCGCCGAGGTCGAGTCAGAGCCGGAGCCCTCGCTCAACGACACGGGCAGGCGGCAGGCGCGGGCCCTGGCGGAGGCCCTGGTCGCGGCCTGCGGCGGTGGCGCCGGCGGCGACGGCGGCGGCGGCGGCGGCGGGGGCGGAGAAGGCGCGTCTCCCCTCTGCGCCGTGGTCTCCTCCGACCTCCTGCGGGCGAGGGAGACCGCCGAGGTCGTGAGGGAGGCCTCCACCGAGGCGGCGAGAGCGCGGGCGGGGACGGCGGCGGCGGCGGCCGGGGGACGAGGCGCGGGAGTCCCCCTCGTCGTCGACGAGAGGCTCCGCGAGAGGGCGCTGGGCAGGGCGACGGGGTTCACGCGCGAGGAGCTGCGGCGGCGGGACCCGGAGGCCGCCGCGGCGTTGGCCGGTCGGGGCGGATCTCCCCGTCGCCACCGGGTCCCAGCCGGGCTGGGGGGCGTCGCCGCCGCTTTCGCCGCCGCCGAAGCCGGAGCCGGGGCGTGGGCGCGAGCAGGGACGGGCGCCCTCCCCCGCCGGGGCTCCCCCCGCCGCTCCCTCCCGTTCGGGGAAGGGGAGAGCCCGAGAGAGGTCCGGTCGCGCGTCGCCGCGGCCCTGGCGTCGGTCGCGGCCTCGTTCCTGCCTCCTCCGGAAGGAGCCGGGAGCGGGAGCGGGAGCGGGAGCGGGAGCCAGGGCTGCCGCGGAAGCGGGGGCGGAAGCTGGAGCGAGGGCGGAAGCTGGAGCGAGGGCGGAACGAAAGCCGTCGCCGTCGTCTCGCACGGAGGCGCGATCTCGGCCGCGGCGGCCGAGCTCTTCCCCGGAGTGCCCCTGCCTCCCCGCTCGGCGAACGGCTCCATCACCGAGATCGTAGTGACTCGGAAGAAGAGGAAGAAGAAGAGAAAGGAGAGGGGCGACGAGGAGGCGGAGGAAGAGGAGGAGGAAGAGGAGGAGGAGGAGGAGGCGGAGAGGAGCAGCAGCAGCAGCGGCGGCGGCAACGAAAGCGACGAGAGCTGCAGCGGCGACGGAAAAAAAGAGCCCCCGTCCTCCTTCAGGGATTTTGACTGGCGCCTCATGCGCTTGGCGGACGCGTCCCACGTTCCGGGCGCGAGGCTCAGCGGAGGCGGAGCCGGCGCGGGGTGAGAGAAAAGAGAGATAGGGAAAACTGCAACAACGAAGAGCGAAACTCTATTCTACACATTTTTTTCTTCGAGCCCCCTCTTCCGCTTGGCCTCTGCCGCCGCCTCCTCCCTCCCCCGCGCGGCCTCTTCGACAGCCGCGCGAGCTATCCTCCCCACTGTCCCCTCCCTGTCGCTGAGCGCGCTCGCCAGGGCCCTCGCTCCCGCCCTGTCCCCTTCGAACGCGAAGAGCGGCCGCGGCAGCAGCTGCCAGATCGGGACGAACGCGGCGGCGAGGTCGACCTCGGGCTCCTCTCCGGCCTCGCTCGGCCTCGCCTCGTGCGTGAAGGGACAGGCCGAGGCCGTCTCCGCCTCGGAGAGCGGCCGCACCCTGTGCTCCCTGACCAGCGACGAGAGCGCTTCCGGGAGCGAGGGAGAGGCAGAGGTTGCAGTCGTCGCCGCCGGAGCCTCCGCAGGCCACTCTCCGCTTGAGAGGGAGGCCGCGAGCGACCGAGGCAGCCTCAGCGTCGAGAAGTCGGCGACGACGGTGTCTCTCGGGTCCCCCCCCCCGCCGCGCATGAGCACTATCGTCGGGAGGCCGGCGACGTCGCACCACTGAATGAAAAAAGGGAGAATTTGAGAGAGAGGGAGAGAGAAGGAAAGAGAGAGGTGAGGAAACAAAAAGAAAGGAAAAAACTCGAAGAAGATGGAGGGGAAAAAAAACTGCTCTCTCTCTTTCTCACCTGCCGCCAGATGTTGGCCAGAGAAGCCCCCTTCCTCCCGGCTCTGTACCCAGAGCCCCTCAAAGAGACGAAGCCTCCTCCGCCGGAAGCAGCAGCAGCAGCAGCAACAGCAGAAGGATGAGAGGCGGAGGCGGCGCCGCCGGCGGGGGCCGGGGCCGAGGACGCCGACAGCCCCTCCTTGCGCCGGGCGGCGTCAAAGGCGGCGCGCTCCTCAGCGTCAAGCCTGTGCGGCACCCTCCTGCTCCCCGTGCCCTTCCTGCCCCTGGAGGAGGGCCCCCCCCGGGAGATCGAGTCGACGTCGGCGTAGGTCGGGCGCAGGGGGTGACCCGGAGGGGGGCGGGGCTGGGGGGGCAGCGGCGGCGACGACGGGGAGGAGGAGGAAGAGGACGAGGTCGACGAGGCGTGGGAGAGCGCGCCGCTCGCCCTGAGCCCCGCCGCCCCCCTGGACTTGGGCACCCTCGTCGTCTTCCTCTCCTGCTTCCGGGCCCGGTCCCGGATCCGGTAGAAGGAGAGCTCATCGTCCTCCTCGGACTCGGAGAAGTAGTGGGACGAGGACGAGAAGGCGACGGCGGCGGCGGAGGCCGAAAAGGTCGGGGAGCGACGGCGGCGGCGGAAGAGGAGCGAGGCCACGGCGGCGGCGGTCGAGGTCGTTGTCGCCGGTGTGGGAAACCCGACGACTACATTGAACCCTCTCTCGCTCTCCCTCCCGCCGCCACTGCTCCTCGCCAGAGAGCAGAACGAGAGGACAGTTCGAGAGGTCCTCATGGCCGCGGTGGTGCCCGTCGAGGCTGCGGGTGAGTGGCCTAAGGGAGGGCGCATGGAAAAGAAAAGAGAGAGAGAGAGAGAGAGAGAGAGAGAGAGAGAGAGAGAGAGAGAGAGAGAGAGAGAGAGAGAGAGAGAGAGAGAGAGAGAGAGAGAGAGAGAGAGAGGAGAGAGAGA
>Ga0114918_10000843_pt1 | contig 26965 bp, 37 predicted proteins | sample LantaG_FD_87015 | JGI IMG/M metagenome (GOLD analysis project Ga0114918, IMG submission 87015) | Deep subsurface microbial communities from Baltic Sea to uncover new lineages of life (NeLLi) - Landsort_02402 metaG | ecosystem: Environmental > Aquatic > Marine > Oceanic > Sediment | place...
ACTGGTGCTACTGGAATTCAAGGTCCAACTGGACCAACTGGTGCTACTGGTATCCAAGGAATTACAGGACCAACTGGACCAACAGGTGCTACTGGAATTCAAGGTCCTACTGGACCAACAGGCGCTACTGGAATTCAAGGTCCAACTGGACCAACAGGCGCTACTGGAATTCAAGGTCCAACTGGACCAACTGGTGCTACTGGAATTCAAGGAATTACAGGTCCTACCGGACCAACTGGTGCTCAAGGAATTACCGGACCAACTGGTGATCAGGGTATCCAAGGAATTACTGGACCTACAGGTCCTACTGGTGCTGACAGTACTGTTGCTGGACCTACTGGGCCTACTGGTGCTCAGGGAAGTACTGGGCCAGTAGCATTAGCTGATGAAATCCCATCAGTTCAAGTACGAAAGTCTACCACGACAACTATTCCTACAACTTATGCTAACATTATATTTGATACAACCGATATCGAAAATAATTCAAGCGTGATTGAGCACAATAACGTAAATACTGACAGAATTGATATCAAAGAAACAGGATTATATGCTATATGGTATATGGCCAGTATCGATGCAGACACTGCCGAAGAACAAATAAATATGAGGGTATTAATAGATGATACTACCATTTGTGCTGGTTCTTTACGCATTATCAGCGAAGATGATGAGATTAATGCTGTAGGAAACCTGTTTTTACATGAAATTACAGCAGGCGAGTACATTACATTCCAACATCAAGCATCCGGAACAGGTAACGTATTAATTGCAGAATCAACATATGGCATTTATAAAATGTCTGCAGCAAAAGGAGAAAGTGGACCAACCGGTGCAACAGGACCATCAGGTGGCCCAATAGGCCCTACTGGAGCTACGGGAGCTACAGGACCAGCTGGAATCTCTCTTTTTGGTAATGAACATCAAACGGCAGTAAGCGCAGGTCAATCATCTACTACTAGCAGTGCTTGGCAACAAAAATTAAAGATGACTACTCCTTCTATTCCGGCAGGTACATATCGTATTGGTTGGAAATATAGTTGGGCAAGCTCTTCAGCTTCAAGCGATTTTGAGGGACGTGTTCAGGTGGATGATAGTGATACAATAATGGAACATTTCCAGGAACCAAAAGACCCTGGAACAGACCAAAGTAATTATTGTAGTGGCTTCGAATATGTGACTTTTGCTACTGCAGATACCCATGAAATTGATATTGATTTTGCAAGTGAGAGTGAAGCTACCTCTTACATAAAAGAAGCAAGACTTGAAATTTGGAGGATAAGTTAATGGCAAATACAGAATACACCTATTCTATTAGTGAAGATTTCCCGTTTGGAAAAGTTGCTACCGATAGATTAACACAAGAAATAGAAGAATCATCTATCACAATTGCATTAGATTATATTAATACAAATGGAGATGATTGTGACATTTGGTTTAAAGCAGAATTGCCTACCGCAGACGAAACTAAATTAGATACTATCGTCTCAAACCACTCAGGAGAACCTCTTCCACAACCAACTCAAGATGTAAAAATTACTAGTGTAAATGTTGCTTCAGATGAACATTTACCAATCACCGCACATGGATTCCAAGATCTTACTGGGTATAACGTCTATCGTAAAGGATATCATTTTGTTGCGGATCCATATACTACAACACAGCAACAAGCAAAATACACTTCTAATATGATGCTACAGGGATTACAGTTTAGAATGGATGGAAATGTAAGACGTGGCGACTATGTTGAGGTAGAAATGGTAGATAGTGACAATATGCTTGGTTATGGGGCTGGACTAGTATTGGCTCAATTTGCTTCAACCATATATGTATATCCAGAAATGGAATTTGAATGTATTTGCGACGATGTTAAAACACTGCCAGCTGGAATATATGTTAGATTCTCTTATTATTCCTACGATCCAAATAATAGCAATTCATCTAGCTCATCCAGTTTACCAGAAGTTAATGGAGTGCATATTTGTCTCGAACATGCGCTAAGAACTTGCCCAGCATAAAGGAGGTTTTTCAATTATGGCAGACAAAGAAGAAGTTGTTATTTCTGAAGATGGCAAAAAAGTTGTCATCACTAATGAAGTTGAAGTACCGACCTTCATCTCAAAAGAAGATATGCTCAAAAGAATCGCAGAACTCAAAGAAGCAAATGGATAATGATCCAGAATTAGTCTTCGAATCTCCTCTCGGGGTTGATATTACACTCCTTACATTGATCCCAGAGGAGGCTCAAATGAATGCCGATATCATTCGCAGTTTGTTTCTTTCCGGTTCTGACATTGACATAGATCTTTGATTCATTATACTCCCAATCACCACACTGTAAAAGATGACAATATCCAGATTCTTGCTTGTCGTATTTATTATTATAATCCCAAAATGGACAATTAATAGTTTTAGAACTATATTTCTTACCTTTCTCTTCGGGCGTACAAGAATAACAGTAATCACCTTCCGGAACTAAAGACCCAATATGATCTCTTAGCCTATCGATAAGATCATCATTCCACCCCGACTTTTTCTTCTCTGCAAATATAGCACCTAATATATCTTGGTCATGTTGTTCTCGGATGGTATTCTTTAGCATAAATACTAAAACAGAATCTATGTCTGCTGTATCTTCGAAGTCCATATCAATTCCTTATTATTCAAAAATGAAATTAATGTCAATACTTTCGACGTTACTTTCTGAACATTCCCTTTGTAGCACTAGCAAACAACTTAGGAGTTCTGTGACCCTCTCCCTTTAGAAAAATGAATTTGATGTTGTCGTTTACGCCAATACTTTTTGCATATTCTTTAGCACTAATGACCCATCCTCTTCCTCGGTCAATCCTCGTTAATCCTACTTGACCTACATAAGGACTATATTTATAAGTGTCTTTTGATCCAACTATAACTCGAATACGGAGCTTAAACATCTCCTTCAACTTTTCTTTATCTGGAGTATATTGCATGATCTTTTGATCTTCTTTTGCCATTCCTTTCCAATCAAGAAGCCAACAACACTTCTTAAGACCATAAGGATAATCTACTTTTTCATCAAAAGAAAGATAAGTCCCAGGAGCGATAATAGAAGCAGCAATGATTCTCTCTGGATACTTGGCAATATACCTCCCAACAAACTGACCACCAGCAGAATGTCCGATAATTGAAAATTTACCCTTATAACCCTTCAACGTCTTTTTGTAACTATCAATAATCTGATTTAGAAAAACATCTGCATCGATCTTTCTTCCAGCTAGACCACGATATCCACCAATAGGACCTTCGTAACTGCCATAGTTATACTTGTCAAAAATAGGGACGATGAGAATTACACCATTCTCTTTTGCATAGGACTTGAGAATCTTGCCTGGGTTACTGATGTTCCTGGTGCTCCTGATATCATTCCTTGCTGCGTCTTTAGCAGTAGATTTCTCACCGACCATACCATGAATAATGACGAGGAATCGGTAGGGCTTCTTCACCTTCTTGGGGGCATATTGATAAAACTGTCCATTTTCATTCTTTACTAAAACAATTTCCCATAGTTCTTCCTTTTTGCCTTGTGCATACGTAAATTGAGTAACAACTAGGACTAACACTATCAGGAATGAGAATCGTTTCATCTTAAATCTCCTTTTTCTATAGACTAATAAACAACCAATTAATTCAATTGTTCTGACTATAGAATCAACACCGGAGATTATTCTGAAAATAATTCTGAAAAATTAGGTAAGATTTTCTTCGTCTTCTTGATCTTCTATTCTCTTTTTCATTTGCTCTAAGAAATCCTCTGAAGAATCAAATTCAATCAACTTAGCGTTACCACTTTGGACATCTTCAATTCTTCTTTCCATTTCTTCTAATTGATCTCTTTTGTTATCTTCAGTTCCCAAGAAGGTAGACTCATACACAAACGCCTTCATCAATTCTATAAGAGTAGGTGTCCGTAGTCCAAGCGATAAGGATTTTGATTTTTCTTTGTGTTTATCTCCTAAAATCCAAATTTTAAACTCTTTATTAACTCTAATCGGAGCATCAATTAAATCTTTAAGAGGGGCAAACGTAAGTCCATAAATACCACTTTCATTTTCTGGATCATCTTCAATATACCCAGACACATCTAAACCAATATGAATTTCTTCGTCTTCGTTCTTCTCTTTATCTTTCCATTCCCAAAGTTCACCGTGCCAATGAAATAAAAGATAGTCGAATGGAGACTTCCCTTTACTTGATAAACACTCTTCGTAGTGCTCAATTAAGTCGGGCAAAAGTGGTTCCGTCAATGCATGCTGCCAAAAAGCAACACTTGGAGTTTTCATAATCTCCATCAAAGTTCTAACTGTTACACTTTGATGCACATCCACGCCAGACCAAAGATGTCTATCAATATATTCAAATGACAGATTTTGAAGAACTTCATCCTCATCTCTGTATGAAAATTTACGAGAGTATAATGTTATTTTATTCATCTACATCCTCTTCCATCTTTGAACAACAACATTAACAATTCTACCCTCTTTATTCTTTGTTCTTTGTTCATAATTCGGTACGCACCTCAAGGTCTCTTCTTTGCTTGGCCAAATAAACATATATGGCTGCTTAGAGAAGTTTTGAAACCAAGCCCAATATCTAGAATTTTCTCCTGGCTCTACTTCTTTAACTTCTACAACTGCTGTTTCTTCACCTTCAAACATAGAAAGAACAATCTTATGAGGGTAAACATTAACGAACATTTCTTTGCCAGACTTATTATGAACTACATGAGCATGACAAAGCTGACTAATGCTTATATCATCAATATTAGATGATCTCATTTAGATTCCATTTCCAAATCAATCAATCGTTCTTTCCCGCTCTCGTTCTTTATACACCCCTTAACATTAACAACTTCGGTACTTAAAACCAAAGGAGCAGCACTAATTATAGAGCAGGCTTTCTTAACATTATCAATAGCCTTCTTGACATCTGTACTTTCTTTGAGTTCTATTCTTACAGAAACCAAATAACTTGAGAATGTTCCTGGAATTTTTTCAACTACTTTTTCTTCAACTACCTCAGCTACTTTTTCTTTAACTACTTCGACTATCTCTTTTTTCTTAGGAGTTTCCGAAATAGCAGGAACAATCTTTTCTTGGGCTACTGTCTTCACCTCATGCGCTAACAACACCCTTTTGTTTGGCTCTCTAAACTCTTTCGATTCAGCCACATCTTGTTCTGCAATATAGGTAAACGCGAAAACAGATCCAAGCAACGACAATCCAATAATTGCTGATATAATTTCTTTAGAATATTTAGCCATTTTATCCGTTCTCCTTGGCCAATTCAGGAAAGCGCTTTTTAAGATAAGAAATCTTCTCAACAGATTTCTTAGCCTGTTCTGAATTAGGGAATTTCTCAATTAAACGTTTATAAGAGTATAGTGCAGCCTTTCGTCCTCTCAGGTGTGGTAATCCTTCGTAAAAAGATGAAGCATCCATCAACTTCTCAACGTCAGCCCTTTTATCAGGTTCTCCGCCGACATCAAAAAGCATAATCCAATGAACGCCAAGAATCACACCATAATCACGAGGATATTCTCTACGTTCCCAGTCTGCCCATTGCTTCCAGTTCTCTGTTTCGACGCAATCAATTTCTCTAGCTGCACCAAGTCTTCCGGTTGTAATTCCAATCTTTAGAAACCACGGATTAAAGTCTTTTGTTACGCCCATCTTAGACCAACCGGTAAGACTCCATTCACCTTTCTCGCCTATTCCGATTTTGTCCATATTGTCAATAGTCCAATTTATTGACGAAACCAAAGGTCCCTCGTTGTATTTCGGAGTTTTGGGGACCGATACATCGACATAAACAATCTCTTCTACTTTGCTCTTTCCTTTCTTCGCCATAAAAATGTCTTCACCCAACCGACAAATCGAAGTTCCAGCAAACAAAATAAACAAAGTAAAAATAAAAATTCTCATATCTTTCTCCCTAATAAAAAGAAACCTCTAAAGATTTGTCGTTTTTATCCGATAATTATCATGGTGCATTGTAAAATCGGAGACAACTTTGAAAGTTAACGGTCATAACAACATAGATACATTGATGATACAGCAGAAAAGAAAATCTGTTGAAAAAGATGCTGCATCTGAAATAAAAGACTCTCGCAAAGACACTGTTTCAATCTCCCAAACAGCCGAAATGTTAAATAAACTTAAAAATCATCCTGATGTTAGAATTGAAAAAGTTAGAATGATGAAGCAGTTAATAGAACAAGACCAAGCTATTACGAGAGAAAGGGTTCGGATTGGGATTGGTAAGATGCTTCTAGAGATATTTTCTGAGCAAACTCTTTGATATTTTTAGGCGTCCCACTAACCTGTAAAACTAAACACTTTTTAAACCAAAATTTAAGTACCCGATAACCAATAAGATCAAGAGACATTTCTATCGCTGTTAAAATTGCCATCTTCCCTTTGTTGCTAAAACGAAAACTTTCTACAACAAACGTAGCATCTTCGCGTACTGGAATATTTCCGATTGCTTTTTCTATCTTTTCATGAACTTCCTTTGAAAACTCATGAATATCAGATATTTTTCCTGTCAAAGTCAATAACGCCAATGGGCTCTTACAGTCTTTAATCTCGATGCCTAAGTTCTTTTCCCAAGCCAAAGATCGAATTATATTCATCCAATCAATACGATCAGAAACTGGCACTGAGACTTTTCTAGAAACTATCGGAGTTTCAGGTGATTGAAGATATCCTTCTTGATATTCCTCAACAACAAACTCCCCATCTAAAATAGAAACATAATAAAGTTCATCAAAACCTTCAGCCAAAGATGGAGTCTGGAGTTTATTACATCTACTTGCAATTGCTGATGTGGGAATTTTTTCTTTCCCTTCTCTTTTTGAATTTCTATTAATACATTCATGAATTCGAGAACGCAAAAAATATCCTATAACAGAAAACCCCCTTTTTCGAGCTTCCTTTATGTATTTTGCCCTCTCGTCTTGTGTGATGTTTGTATTGTCGATCACACAAGACTGAGCTGCATCTAGGCAATTTTCAAAAATCATCTTCTCTCTATTGCGAGTTCTAAGCATATCCAAATTAATTCTGACATGAGTACTTCCGAACTTTTGAGCATAAAAAGTTGATTTTCCAGATCCTTGAATTCCCATTAAGATTGCGCACTCTTTATTGTACGACATCTTATCCCTTTTTAGCAATATAAGAGCGAAGAGCCTTGATAGCGGCACGAGCAGCAAAATCTACCAATCTCTTTTCGAGACCACGTTCAATTCCACCAAATACGAAAGGAACATTAATATTGTTTTGTTCTCCGTCTGGATAAGTATCAACTGTCTGATAAATCAAGTAAACAGCATCAGCCACAAACTGATCCTTTTTTTCTTCGTCGAGGTCAGATACATCATCTACAAGTTCCATCAGAGGACCAACCACTTCAAAGAAATCGATTACATCTCCAAATTGCCATCCGTCCTTTAAGATGTCGACAACCTCATCAGCGATCTTGGTAATTTCGGGAAGATTTGCTGTTAGTATCGAGGTATCAGCACCATTAACTGTACGATCTACATTTCCACCCAAACCATCCCAATTTTCGATAGCCATATTTTTACTCCTTCAAAAAAAGAAAGTACTTCTCATTTCTCTATTATAAGCCTTTAAATGTCTTTCTGATACATTTTCATAAACTTTTATAATATCATCTACCACCTATACTTACAACGCCAACTAAAGAACCACTCAACTTTTTAACCTGTCTCAGTTTGCCAATTTTCATACAATCATCGGCAAATTCACCAAGAGTATAACCCTTTTGGAATGTATCTCTCTTTGTAACAAAACCATCCGAGTAACTCTTCCAAGTTGATTTTTTTGCTCTTGATTCAATTTGTTTAGCTCTAGGAACAGCGATAATAACCGTTGTATCTTCCTGACTCAAATTTTTAATGTCATACAACAGAGACTCTCTTTCTTTTCGGTCTTCAATGATATTTAAAACATAAATCAATAAAATTGTTCTTACTTCTTCAAAACAAACACAGTCCGGAGTAATTGCATTATTATAAAATGGATCATAAGAAATAACTTCTAATCCTTCTTCTTTTAACCACCTTGAATCCATTCCCTTACCACATCCCCAATCAAATACTGCAGATTCTATTAAACCTTCTTTGTATGCCCAAGCAAGAGGTGCGCTAGGTTTTCTTCTTGACATTGCTGTTAATTCTCTACGAATCGAATTTGTCATTGTCATCTCCTAATCATTAAACTGATTCATATTATACCCCAAAAAAAACATTCTACAGCAATAAAAAAACCCGCATTTAGCGAGTCCAAAAAAGATATAAATATTTCTTTCTTATCTATATAAAAATATCTGGAATCTCTAAATATTGACAGATAACACTTAAAGATACTTCTCCTGTGAACTCTGCTTCTTCATTATAATACTCTATCGTATTCACATCATTAATATGATAATCATCAACTTCTTTTTTACATTTGATCCTATCCCTATGTACAAGAATATCCATACCTGCCATAACAAAGCGCCACTTTTCATCGCTAATATATCTTTTTGCAGATTTACTCATTCTCATAGTCTTACCTGTTAAGTAGAAATGTCGGCTGTTGTTTCTGCGGCTGCTTCCTGTTGATCTATAATTTCCACTTGACCTTTATGATATCTATCAACAAGATCTTCTAGATCTCTTTTGAATTTCTTGGAAATGTCATTAATATCCTCAGCATCCATATTCTTTAAGTCATCTCTATATTCTTGTGCTCTTTTACTAATAGCTTGTAAAAGAGCTGCCATTAACAATTCGGCCTCAACTGGATTGTCCGAATTCTTTCTGGCGTCAGCTTCATCCTGTGATACTTTGATTAGATCTTCGATATCATCTACAAAATCATCAATTTTTACATCCGACATCGCTTTAACTTGATCTATAAATTTGGCAATGTCAAGACCCTCAATCTCTTGGGCAACCACAACTCTATATTGAGTATAATCACTAAGATACTGAAGTGCATCTTTTGTTGAAGAAAATTTTAAATCAGAAAAGGCCATATCTCAATCTCCTACTGTAATAAGCTATCTATTAATTATAGGAGTTATTCATAAAAAATACAATATAGACACAATTTGTTCTCTTCTTAAAACAATTATATCTTACGTTTTCTCGAATAAAGAATCTACCATTAGATACACTAATCTTGGTATAAGATGGAGGTGCTACATGGCTAAAATTATGGATAGACATTTTGGTTGTGAAATTGAAATATCTACACCATTTCAAGAAGCCGGAGAAGCATTCGAATCGATCATAAATCTTATTTATGGACCTAAAAGTCTACTGATAAAAAATAGTTATTTCGACTCCATAAATAACTATAAAAAATGGCACCTCAAAACAGAAATCACTACGGAAGCTGAACTTTGTACTCCGATTTCGACATTCAAAACTATTAAGAAAATACAAGATGTATCTAAAATGGCTTCATCTGCTAAAATTGAAATTTCTACAAACGATTCTCTTCACGTTCATGTTCAGGCTAACGACGTAGATCCTAGAAATGTATTGGCAGCTTGGTTATTATACGAGAGAACCATCAAAGATTGCTTTCCTGCATACCGAAGAAAAAACGATTACAGTTCTCAATTGATTAAGTGTAAAACCCAAAAGAAAAACATAGCCAATTTTCTAATGGGAGCAATCACAGACTCACAGGAACATCACTGCATCATTTCTTTCAACCACTACGAAGAGAGAAAGACTATTGAATTTAGAATATCGGAGGGAACTCTAGACCCAGATCACATAAGAAATTGGGTGAAGTTTTGTTTGATCTTTGTAGATGCAGCAAAAAAGATAGATCCAGTGATTACTCTCTGTAAAGAGGTCAACGATTCAAATATCAACGATCTAATTTCTGAATTAAAGATCAATGACAAAAAACTGCAAGAATGGTTAAAAGATAGATACAAGAAGTTTAAAAAGAAAATTCTCACTTGATACCATTCTTTCCGAAATCAAGTTCAATTTTATTTTTTGGAAGTGGCGCAAATTTGTTTTTAGATACACTTACTACGACCGTTTGTTTATCATGATTAATTTGCACATCTATAACTTGACTTGATAAATAAGACTCACCGGATCCACCATCAATCAAAATTTTAAGTCCGTTGTTGTCTTGTCGTTTAATTGATTTTGTATACAACATGGCACAATTATTAAATTCTAACCTGGATTGTTCTGGATGTTGCTGAGAATTGTTAACAAACCAAAACAACCACTCTTTTAGCATTTTTGCTGCAACACCAGGATTATCAATAAATTCACCAAAATTTAAACGATCTATATTATCAATTGCAATTAAGCCACTAAACCCATTCATCCATGAACTTGTAATCTTATCTTTTATGTCATCTACATTATCCATTGCAAAAAAAGTATAATCATCTTTTTCCACAGATACAAATTTTGGCACATCCGCTTCTGATAAAAAGTGCAGAACAGGACAAGAAACATTGGATAAAATATTCTCTAACAACATTGATTTTCCTGATCCGACTTCTGCCCTAATTACAGAAATACGCCCTGGAACAATTCCTCCGCCAAGCATTCCGTTAAGATCTGAATTTCCTGTTGAGAAAAAAGTCATGGTGTTCTCCTAATGACATTCCATTTCCGCTACAACCCAATCATGCAAAGTTGTTGGTGGAATATGAACATGGTATTTTTGACACATACGAGAAGACGCCTTTTCTAGTGTCATCGATTGCTTCACTACTAAATCGACAGCAGTACGGCGAACCCTATTTGTAAACCTTCCACTCGGCATAGCAAGATGATCCATAGGCTGAGAAAAATGTTTACGACAATGAATACAATAATGCTTACTGTATGTTATCTCCAATACAGTTGGACCACTAATCCCGACTTCTCTAAGCTTCCTCTTGCATATTGAATGTCTCTTGCTAACTGTCTGACACCGAGGACATGGGCAATTCTTTCTAGATAGACAAATTCTTCTAATCTTAGTGTTTTTTGGTATTGTAAATTTCCTACTCATATTAATTCTCCTTTCTTATATTATTATATTCTCTTCTCTTCGTAACAAATCCAGCTCAAAAATTTACTGATCTTTTTTACTATTATACTATTCATTTATCCTCGCCTATCTCTGTCGCTAATTCAAGCCCAAGAATTTCTTTAAATGATTCTTTCCATTTAACCTTTGGCTCGTCCTTAAGATCACTATAAATTTTTCTAACACGTTCGTCTGTCTGCCCCTCTTCTACTCTCTGAATAGCTAATTTATCTTCGTCTGTCTCAATTTTAACTCTACTGCGAATATTATTCATCTTGCCAATCCAAATTGAATCAGTCACATAAGGTTCTAATATTTTGAACAAATCAACTACATGCTGACCATCTAACATTGGCTCACAAGAAACAGAAGTTTTAAATCCTTCATTAAATGCATGTCTAAGAGAATGAACTCTTTCACGAAAATGCGGTGCTCCAGGCTCCCAATAAGAAAGGATCGCATCGCTAAGAGATCCGATCGTAAAACGGAAAAGGATTTTGTCTTTAAATTCTCCAAACCGATCACAAATCTTTTCAATACACTCTAAATGAGGTTTACTAACAATGAGAATATCATTACCTACATCTAAAATATTCTGAATAACCTGCATACATTCATCAATAACATCTGGACAAATATCATGAGTAGTTGGGAACATCACCGTACCGTTAACCTTCTTCTGCTTCTTTGTAAGATCTTTAATCCTAATGTTCTTCTTTGTCCAATCTTCGTGCGCAACCCTTTTAAAACGATCACAAGCATTATATCTTGCATAACAATATCTACAATTATGTTCACATCCGGTTATAAAATTGACATTTGCAACTGCCCATTCTCTAGTTCCTGAAACTCTCTGCTCTTTTTTAGACATTTTCATTCCTCCTAAAGTTAGACAAGGAGGGGATAAAATAGACCCTCCTTGTCTAATCGTACTAAATCTCAAAGATTTTCATTTAATAAATCTTTGGGAAGGACTCTCCTTTGCGTCCCCAAGAAAGCGATTTCATCTCGTCCTTACCCTTACGAATCGCATTCCAAGATTTTATCGACAGAGCGACCTTCTGAATACGAGTGAGTTTATAGCTCTTTGATCCGTTCGTCTTCGCCTTAATCAACCTCTCACGAAGCATATAAATGGGATCACCAAACATCAAACCCTCTCCGGAAATCAGCAAGGAGATAAACTTGTTTGCCTGTCTCTGATTTTTCTCAGAAAAAACATAATGCAAGAAAGCGAGATTCGGTCGACTAATCAGACCATATGTCTGAATCTTTGAAACAAAACTCAGACTATCAAGCAGACCCATGTGGCGATCAAGCAAATCAAGCGCTTCTTGATTGGTAATATTGTATGAAGATAACATATCTCCCATTTCCCAACGCTGAACCATATTCAGAGCAGGACCGAGATGACTTGCATACTGATGTCCAACAATACTCATCACATCAGGAACATTTCTTGTTTTACCAGTATCAAGATCAACAAATGCTTCGGAATCAACGTTGAAAACAAACATCAATATCAAAGTAACTTTACTTTGAACAATCGCTTTCATACGGTGCTGGCCGTCCATCAGATGGCCATTATCATTAATACGAATAATATCACCAGATTCTCTCTCTCGCCATTTTTTTCGAATCATCTGGGCAGCATATCGATCAACTCTACCCTGGGTAATCTTACGATTCTGATTATTTATAGAAAGAATCCACGATGCCAAATTCGCATCGACAGGACACATAGCAAAAATAGCGGTCTTAGTATTGTGAAGCGCCTGATCATATGCCTGGAAAAAATCAACAACAGGAAGCTCAATGCCCTTTCTTGTACTGCGCTTCATGGGTGATTTCGGGCGAGCCGTAAAACTCTTCTTTACATTGGTTTTCTTAGTGATATTTTTTGTAATTACAGACATTTTCGTATCTCCTTAAAAAAGATGATTACAAACTTTCATTAACCCAGTCGTGTAGTGACTTGATATTTTCTAATATTTCTTCCTTGACACAATTATTCCATTGCCTTGCACGTTTCAATTCGATCTCTCTCCTTAGAACGCCAAGAGCCACCTTGATCTCATTTGAGATCAAACTTCTTTTTCTTCTCTTTTTAGAACCAACCAATCCCTTCTTTCCACTCGAAATTTGTTTTGCCCTTGCTCTCCTTTCCGTCTCTGCAAAATTATGACGAATCTTAGTTACAGTTGGTGCAGAAATTCCTAGCAATTCTGCCAACACATTAGAAGCTACCTTTCTCTCTGGATCTACATATAACAACCAATTAATTACTGCTTTCGCCTTACATTTATTGGTTCTCTTGGCAAGATTAGAAAAATTCTTGGTATTGTTTGCCGTACAACTATAAGAAACAGCATCTTTCCAATTACCATCTCTAATGTCAGCTTCTATCACATTCACACCATTCTTTTGAAGGGCATATACTCTATAAAAACCATCAGAAAGAATATGTCTGGAACCATCGTAGAAAATCACAACGGGAGGAGGGGAGTCCTTACCTCTTTTATATGATTTATAAATCATCTTCAAATGAGATGGGTCATAATCCACTCTGGAACGAACTTTTTCATCGATTTCTAGACTTGAAATTTCAATCATCTTAAAAATGCCAGGAACAGATACAGCACTCATATAAAAACTCCCTTTTAAAATAATAATTCGAATGTAGGACAATTATAGCGTCGAAACTAGCAACCTCAAATTCTTTTCTTAAAAATATACGAAAATAAAGTATTCTTTTACGACTACACTTTATTTTCTACTGTAATAAGCAGCCCTCCCTATCTCGGAATCTTGATTTGAGCAACCTGAAATCAAAAACAAACCTGAAATCAAAACAATTAAAATATATTTCATTCTCATTATCCTTTATTTGTATGGATTCTCTCCATCCCTCATAATATGTACACCTATTGAATCAACAGTATACTCAAATTCTAAAATAATTCACATTTTTTTGTGATATTTCTTTGCTAGATAGGAAATATCCTATTGTCGATAGAAAAAACTTTGATATATTTCTCTCTATTATACAATAATACTTGGGAAGGATTTTAATATGACGCAACCATCAGGAAGCCCTCGCGGAACTATCCATTTACATCCAGCAGGAGCATGCCCTCCCGAAATCGAAGAAAGCGAAATCGAAGAAAAACAGGATAATCGCGGAAGTGTTGGAAAACAGCTTGAGCGTATTCAGACCGGCATAGAAAAAATCGCAAAAACATTATATGCAAATACCTATTACGAAAAAAACATGCATCCTTATGTTGATCCATGCCCTAGAGACGATACTCCGCATCTCTTCAAACTTTACGAAGAGTCTCATGGATTCAACACATCAAGACCCGGATTCGTAATTATGACAATGGATGGAGCAAGAGTAAACAACAAACCACTTTACGAATTCTTCGGAAAAGCCATAGATTTTGTTCATGGATCTATAGAAGCAATCCCAGAATTGTCACATGTCTATATCTGTATTAAAGATATGGTGCCAGATAGCATTTATAGTATATTAGCTCATGAATTCCCAAAAATCGGAGTAAAACTCTGTGACGACACAAAATTTTCCGGAAGAAACAATGACGGAAAATATTCTCAAAAAATCACGGAAGACACTAGAGAACACGAAGTTTCTCCATCACAAAGATCAAAAATGCAAGATGGATATCACAAACTTAGAGGATTCCCTGTTGCATCCAAAAGAGGAAGAATTCTAAGAATAGCACTTCATGTTGCTAGAACCCCAGAAGACGAAAAAAGCACTTCTGAAGAGGAATGGGCCATCTTCCCTGATGAACCTACACAAGTTGGAGAACCAGACACCATATCTAAGTTTTCAACTAGAGATGAAGCTGTAAGGGAAATGCACCGAATGGAAGGAAATAAAGATAAAGAGATTGACGAAGAAGTAATCAATGCTAGTGAAAATATTAATGCAAATGTAATGCACGATTGGATGACTCCCGAAGAGGCTGTCGCAGCAGCATGGTCATTGAGAGAGAAAAGCAAAATTCAACAAGAATCATTGAATCCAGAAGAAGAGGAAGTTTAGTAATGATTTCCGACAAAACTATTCGTAAAATTATGAATCTTTTATTTCTTGATCCTCAAAAAATTCTAGGAGGAGAAGAAGGAGAGAGAAAATTAGACAACGTTCATTTGGTTTCTATCAAGCTTCTCTCCGGAACTCCTACTAAGGGAAGAGGTTGTAAGCTTGATCCAATTCTAATCAAAATTGGTTTTTCTGGTATTGATGACGATGAGGATATCTGTGACTTAACAGAAGAGGAATGTTCAGCTATTATTTCTAATCTGAAAAGGTTTGATGAAGTTATAGGATCATGGACTTTGGTACATGATGTTCCAGCTACCACAACGATACCTCAATGGAGAATGTCTGCAGAGGTTTCTCCAATTTTTTTAAGAAATGGAAAAATTCAAGAAACAGAAGAAAAAAATTCGAGAAAAGTTTTTTGTGTTGATCTTGAAGGAGTAGGAATTTTTATAGGAAAAGTCATAACTGAAGAAAAAGAAGAAAAAAGAGAGAGAGAAAGAAACGATACTTAGTGTTCCAAAATCATGTCTTCTTGTATCAAATTTTCCTACTATATGTATCAATTCCCTAAGGACCGTATATACGGACCTAATATAGGCCCGTATATTAGACCCTACTTACAACGGTCCTATTTATAGATTAGACTTAATATTCACTCCACTTCGTTACGTTCATATTAAGTCGTTCCCTCACTACGTTCGGAAACATATGGTTATAGTTACGGATAGGTTTCTCTCTATTTAGAACCTATTTACATGAAATGTATACTATTACGGACCTAGTAAATTGACCTATAGTTTCTCCGTGGGAGCGATTTTTCCCATAAACCTAGCTTAGAATCTCAGAAATGAGTAATTCGATGTCAGGTTCGGGTGAGGACATTTTTTTTACTCAGAAGTGCAAATTTCAAGATTTTTTGTATGCTTCTGGAATTGGAGAGTTAGAATCTTCACATGCTTACGATTGCGAAATACCGCTCAGCGCTGAATGATTGGAAAAACGAACTCCAGAGATCTGTTGGAGTGAGGGATGACCTTATTGGCCAAAAAGAGAAATGGTTGAGGAAAGAAACCGACTGCAAAGAGGCCGCAGAAAAAGCTGTCAAGTCCCTAAATTTCGTTGAAGAATCTGTGCGTAGCGTTAGAAATAAAACACTCCGTAGCATCGAGGCAGTAGCAAATGAAGCACTTCAGTCAGTTTACGACGAAGACATAAAACTAGAATGCGCCTTTGGAATTAAGCGAGATCGGTCTGCTGTCACTCTTCGATATATCAAAAAAATCGGCGATGGCCAATCTGTAAAAAGAGACCCCGAAGGTTCTGGATGTGGAGTAAGTGATGTCGTAGCATTTGCCTTGAGACTTGTTCTTATTAAGGCCACTGGAAGCGAACCAATTTTAATTGCTGATGAACCATTCAAACAGTTAGACAAAGAGCAGGCACCAAAAGCTGCAGCACTATTGAAGTTTCTCTCTAAAAAAATGGGTGTTCAAATTATATTGTCCAGTCACCACGCAGCGATGCAGGAGGCAGCAGATCACACTCATCACTTTGAAATTGATGAAGACGGAGTAGTTCGGATTAACTCAGAAGGAGTATGAAAATGAGCAAGAATGAAGTAAATGAACATTTGCATGTTAGCTGCCTCATCGATCACCTCAAGAATGTAAAAAATCCTGAGATAACCAAGACAGCAGAAACGATTGCTGTTGCATCACAAATGAACGAAGAAGAATCTGCTGCGTTGCCTATGGCTATTCAATACACTCATGGTGTTGCTAATATGGCTCAGGCTCTCGCTCAACACGATTTCACAACAGCAATTCTTTTTGACTCGCCAGAAGCTTTTGAGTTTTCTACTGAACTTATGAGCGATGGTTCACATGGTCATCTAATGCTTATCGAAGATCCTATTCCAATTACAGATCAAGCCTTTCCGATGAGTCCTGATGGTCATGGCTGGAAAACTGTAATTCTTGATGATATGATAAAATTTGTTGGTGGAGATGCTGATCTTACTTCTCTTCTTCGCTCTATCTCGTCTACCATGCGAGAAGGTGGAAATCTTTTAATGCGAATTACTCCACTCAAGGATGGCGACTCTTGGAGCCGAGAGCATAATGACACGGTTGTTGCAGAATCTATTGAAAAAATGGGGCTAAGGAAATTCAAGAGAGCATTCACTTCTCACGGAGCTATCAGTTTGCGTCACGAAGAAATGATTAATTCTTTTAGCGCATCCGATCTTCATGATTGCGCACGAAATGCTAGCTTCCGTCCTACCAGAGAACTTGGTCTTGATCCGAGTTCTTGGTGTTGTTACGAAAAGATTTAAAAATGGATGTTGCCGCCTTTCAATCTTTGTATCCAGAAGAAGTTCAAGTTCATTTAGGCAGAGGTACTTGGTTTGGATCTTCTCTGCAATATTACAATGCTGAAGATGAAGATTGGTCAAACCTTGCTTCTGGTGGCGAGGCAATGATGTTTTGTGGTGAAGCGATGACATTTGAGATCATTGAAGGGTTAGTTAAATCATCTATTGTCTCGGGAAAAAAATTTGTTATTATCGTTGATGGAAGTCTTCTTGGTTTTGTAAGAGGAAAAGACTTACAAGAAGAAAACGAAGAAATGGATATTGAAATTGATTGGGATATGGATAATTCTACAAACTCTGGAAATTATGAAATGCCAGATATGTTTAGTCCAGAAGAAGATTTAAAAAGGTTACTTTAGGAGAATTCCAAAAATGAATTTTACAGATTTCCCTCCTTGCAAAAACAGATTTGGATGCGTTCAGTGTCGCAACGACTCAAAATTTGTTGATCATATGAAAGAAAGATTTGGCGATTGGGAGTGTCCTGAGAAAATTTTATTTGGAACTCCTCTTGAAAAAATGCCAGATCACATTCGCACTAAAATAGAAAAATATCAGGCAAGAGGAAAGAGTATGCCCGTAGTGGCTCCAGAAAACAAAATTGTACCAAACCCCGTAACACCACCAAGAACAATGACAGATTTTACTCAAACTCCTGGATGTATACATCGTATGATGTGTGTCGAATGTAGAAATAACGAAAAATTCAGAGAAAGAGTTGTGTCACAAATGGGTGAGTGGCAGTGTCCAGAAAACATTCCAATTGGAACTCCGTTAAAAGAAATGCCGCAAAATATTCAAGACGCAAGCAAGAAGAGAGAAGAACAAATACAAATGCAAAAAGAAACAATGACGAAAATAAAAATTGCTCTTGATGGAATTGAAGAAATAATCCCAGAACAAGCTCTTGGGTTAGTCGATGTGGTAAGAGCACATATATTCCCAGATACTAAAAAATTATCACTTTGCAAATTCAATACACAAGAAGCGAAGAAGGTTGAGCAGAAATGTTGTGGCGGAAAAGTAAAAATGGTAGACGGATTTGTTTGCGAAAAGCACGGAGACGTTTCTGATAAAAATTGTCGTGGATGTCAAGAATTTGAGAGTAAGCGATGAAGGTTGATTTTCTTTTCACTACTTGGAATTGTTCCGAGTGTGCCATGATTAAACAAAAATTAAATCCTGATGCAATGTTTAATGATGACTTTGCAGGAAAGGATGGTCAAGCTCTATCCGTAATTAATGCTTTTTCTAACACAGGCACCTCAGCTATATTAAAAAAATTCGAGTTTTTAGATCATGTAGTGTCTCCAGCGATTTATACTCATAACAATGTAATGTTATTTAATCTAGAGGATATAATTTCGTATCTTAAGGAGCAAGGTTTTTTAAATGTTGAAGAATGCTAGAGCTGTAGACTTTGAAGCACACCAAGATACCTTCATTCATTTCGGTCCTGGTCTGAATGTTATTCATGGAAAATCGAATAAAGGAAAGTCGGCATTTCTACGTGCGATAGAACTTGCTGGATATGGTTCTTGGGCTGCCGGAGAGAATAAAAAAGAAGGTGTTCACGGTCCTGTTCGTATTGGTGCTAAATTGAGTAGCGTTACTGTTGAGAGTGACAGGGGAACAGTCAATGTTAAACGTGGTAAAAACATCAATGAATGGGAAATAAACAATACAGAGACAGGAGAAGATTTTTCTCTTCAAAACCCCGGAGGAGGTGCTATTCCACAAGCCCAAGATGTTTTGGGACTTCGCTCTATTGAAATTGCAGGTTCTCAAATTAGATTTAACTGGAGCGATCAAAGAGATAAGCATTTTTTAATTGACGAAGTAGAAGGGAAAAGTTCAAGTCCTTCATTTGTTGCTGGGATATTAGATGAGGTTGGTGGATTAAGCGGATGTGAAGATTTAGTTCGTGAGTTAGCAGCTGATAAAGGTGCTTTCGAAAAGGCAATGAAAGAGTCTGCAGAGCAAGCACAAAAAATAGACGAAAGTCTTGAAAAATTTATAGGTCTTAATGATCAAATTTCTCTTTCTTTAACCACCGAAGAAGCACTAAATAAAACAGAGTCTTTACAGGTACAAATTAATTCTGCAAAAATGTTGTCAGAAAAGATAAAAAACATTAAAAAAGATTTATCTTCATATGAAAATTTGGAAAAAGAAATAGAAGAAACAAAAAATATAGTAACAGTGATTAATGAGGCTCAGGAAAAACTCGAAAAAGCGACTAGAGAATACGAAATTTCATCTTCGTCTATTTTAATTAGTAAAAAAATTGGAAAAGTTAGAGATGAAATTGAAAAATTAGAGTTAGTTGATGTAGTTGACACAATAGAGAAACGAGAAAAATCAGAAAAACTCGAAAAAGAGGTAGAAGAAACTCGAAAATTATCTACAAGAATTAAAAAAATACAAAGTCAGCTAGAAGATCAACCAGAAATTTTTGATTTTCGAAAGTGGTCTCGCCTTATTTCTGAATCTGAGTTTAAAATTGATTCATTGATATCGATTGAGAAACTCCAAAAACAACTTAGCGAGAAATACGATAGTGTTAAGGAATCTTCTGCAAAACTTCAAGAATCTCAAGTCAATAAGGACAATGCTGGGTTAGAATATAAACAGATAGTTGATGAATTGGATATTTGTCCAACGTGTAATCAAGAAATAACTGCCGAATGTAAGGCGGAAATGATAGAAGGAGTATAAGACAATGCCAGGATTTTGCTTTTCACCATCAATGATTGGTCATACCGTTCATTTGATTCTTAAAGCAAGTGGAACCAAAGTAGCAGGAGAAATTATAGAAGTTAATCCTGCGGAAGTTGTATTGAAGCATCTAAAGAACGGAAATCTAATTCGAATAAATAGAGATGAGGTTGCAGCTTATTCTGGTTTTGACGAAAAAGATAGAATTCCAGATCCAATTCGTCTTCATATTACTAGATGCTTTAATATGGCTACACGATGTAATGGAGTTAAAAGAATTAATGTAGATCCACATAAACCAGAAGATTACGGTGAGTGTCCGGCTTATAATGAATATTGTGAATTTGCACATAAAAATTTCTTTGAGTTAAATAAGCATGCTCAATTAAAATTATTAAATGGATTGACAGTAGGCGATTATCCCGAACAAAAATCAGATATAGACGAGGATGAAAAAGATGGAAAGAAAGGCAGCGACCGTACCCATGGCTAATACTTCAGATCTTAAAGAGAGACTAAAAACAGCAAAAGAAGCCGTCCAAGCAGCTAGGGATGCGCAAATTCAAAAGAAAACAGAACAAGAATCTCTCCAAAAACAATTGAACGAACTTGAACAACAATCCAGAGATGAATTTGGTCTTGAACCAAATGAACTCGAAGATCATGCCGAAAAATTAGAAGCTGAATCTATAAAGCTTTTAGAAGAAGTCGAAAGCGTCCTTGGACTTTCTTCAGAGGATTCATAATTTCTTGATATTCCTCCTATTGAAGAGGCGATTTAAATAGTAAATAGGAGAAAGATATGATACTAGCAATTGATCCTGGTGATATTTTATCGGCATGGATTGTATATGATAATGATGATAAAATTCCCATAACATTTGCCAAAGAAGAAAATGACATAGTTATCGGGAAATTAGAAAAGATAAGAGAACAAACTGATTCTCTTGTTATTGAAATGATTGCTAGTTATGGAATGCCAGTTGGAAGAAGCGTTTTTGAGACATGTGTTTGGATTGGGAAATATTGGCAAGCATGGGAAACTTTAGGTGGCAAAGTTAGATTGTGCTACCGACAAGAAGTAAAATCCTGTTTGTGCCATACAATGAAAGCAAAAGATTCAAATGTTCGTCAGGCAATTATGGATAGATATGGAAGTAGTCGAGAAGTAGCGATTGGCAAAAAGAAAACTCCTGGACCTCTTTATGGAATTTCTAACGATGTTTGGGCAGCATTAGGCGTAGCAATAACTGCCTCGGAGACCACATTAAAAGAGGACAAAGAAGGTATAACTTGATATAAAAGAGTGAATTAGGCCCGAAATTATTTGTTTAATTTCGGGCCTGCCGTTTGACGATATTCATATTCTTTGATATTTCTCACTAACTATGGACCTTATTGGAGGATAAATTGTGGCTTACATTATTACGTCAAAGACCAGAGCAAGAATTATGAGTCAACCAAAAGAGCGTCAAAAACTGATGTGTGATAGACGTTTAAAAACTCAAGACAAACATTTAGTTGAAGCAGTTTCTCCCATATCTTCAATGTCTGAATTAGAAGTTCATGAAGATATGGATAAAAATGGTTCAGAAGTTAAAGATGTAATGGAAGCAACAGAAGCAATAAATGCAGCTAAAGCAAAGGCAAAACAAAAAAAGCGTCTTGAAAGCCAACAGCGTAAAGAAATAGTTAAAAAACGTGTTGAAAGAATGGAAGCTCGTGACGAAAAGAGCGGTCTATTGGATAAGGCACAAAAAAACCGCAAGAAAGGGAAGAAATAATGAGAGTTTTTAAACCCCAAAGAAGTAGAACAGCTCTTGATGTTACTACTATTGAAGATACTGAATTAAGAGGCGTCATGGAAAAATTAACGCTTCTTCAGCAAGAAACTAACCAAATGAATAATGGTCTTTCGGCCCAGGTTAGAGTTGCAGAACAAGAACTGCAAAATATGCTCAAAAGAATGAAAGATGCTAATCAGAACTTAGACGATCTAATTAGTTCTATTAAAACACAAGTTTCGAATTTGGTAGATGCATCTGTAAAATATGTTCAGTCTACGCAAGCTGGTCTAAATGAAGATCCTAAATTCAGAGCTTCTTTTATTTATCTTCTAAGGGATGCAGTAGGAAATCTTACTCAGGTTGTAGCAGGTCTTAAGGATCAGGCTCAAGGAATCATTGTAGATCAGCCTGTTGAAGAAGCTGAAGGGTTTGAGGTTAGTGAAGAAGCTAATACTTCTCCTGATATGAGTCCAGAACCTTCCTCTGTTGTAAAAACCTCATCTGCTAAAGAAATCATTTCAAGTTATAAGTCTTCATTAAAAATTGCCGCTGTCTATCAAGAAATCATGAAGGCTATTGAAAAACTAGAGCCCATTGTCGAAAGTGCCAAGAACGTTACTGTTAAAAACAAAGAGCTTATGGGAGAACTTCAAGAAGTTATGGGATCTGTTGCTCAAAAAACTGCCCCTGAAGCTGAAGAGACTGCAGCTTTTTCTCCTGAAGGTGGTATAGAACTCCAAGAAAATGCTCCAGAAGAAGGAATTCCAGAAGATGAAGTTGGCGAAGCAATGGATGTAGAATTCGAAGAACCGGCAGAAGAAACCCCGGCAGAAGAATCAGAAGTTGATGCAGCAGAAGAAGCTGGTGCAGATGCAGAAGCCGAAGAAGACATAGCCGAAGAAGACGAAGGAGGAGAGCCTGCTCCGGAAGAGGACGAAGAGGATGAAGGAGGGGAGCCTGCCCCAGAAGAGGAAGAAGAGATCGTAGAAGAGGAAACTACAGAAGAGGCACCTAAGGAAACAGAAGAATAAAATAATCAGAAAAGAGGAATATATGAACACAGACGACCAGGGAAAACAAATAGCCCCAGATCTTTCTATCGCAGAGGTGTCCCCATTACTTCCTAGTGAGGCGATAGAAGAATTAAGTGATATAGCTATTAGGGTTCTTGCTGGAGCAGAAGTTTTTCGCGGACAGCACTTTAATCCAAGACTTGTTAGACTAAAACTTGGTGGTATTGAGCAAATAGTCCATGTCGATGATTTTGAATTAGCAAAATGGGCTGCAGACACCATATTTCGCGAAAGAATCTCTACAGGTCGTTTAGAACTCATGCTAAAGTCTCTTCCATATATGTTAGAGTGCAGAAAGTGGATTCATAAACTTTTGTCTGATTTTTATAATGACAAAATGAATCAAGTTAGAGTTATTTTTTTAAGAGGAGATAATGCAGGTTGTGGTTATTGGAGAATGAAACTTCCTGCCGAATTTCTAAAGAATGAAAAGAACAATCTTTCAATTCACATTTCAGATATTGAAATTGATTTTGAGAGGCTGGTTCAATATGACATAATTGTTGTTCAAAGAATTTTTAGTTTTGAACAATATTACATTATGGAAATGTTAAAAGAAGCAGGTAAAAAGATCGTCTATGAAATTGATGATGATGTTTTTAATATCGAAGGTCACAATCCAGCCGCAACAGTATATAATCGATTTGATTCTCAGCTCTGTATTCGTCAATGTCTAACTCTCGCCGATGTAGTTATTGTAACCACAGAAAAATTAGCTCATGCCTTAGGTGTTCCTAATAAATCATTTGTATATCCAAATTCTCTTGATTGGGATATGATGTTTTCACTACAAGGAAAAGATACAAGCAGAAAGAACAAACGAATATTCTGGTCTGGATCTAATACACACAATCAAGATTTTGTTGAATGTATAGGAGCTTTAGTAAGAATCTTTGAAGAAAGAGATGACGTTGAACTCATGTTAATGGGTAACTGTCCAAATATTGTAAGACAGTCTCTTTCAAATTATATGGATAGAGTTTTTTATACACCAGGAATGCATACCGAAGGATACTTTAATTTTCTAAGAAGTCAAGTCGATGCAGATGTCGGCATTATTCCTTTACAAGATACTGTATTTAATCACTCAAAATCTACTTGTAAAGGTTTAGAATATACTGTTGCTAGATTGCCAATAGTGGCTTCTGGCTTTCCTCCGTATTCTGACGTTTATGAACACAACAAAGATGCAATGTTGTGTCATAACGACGAAGAGTGGTATCAGGCTATCGTTACTCTGTTGGAGAATAATGAGATGAGAGAAGAGATGATCAGAAACGCAAGAAAGACGGCAGCAGAAAAATTTCATCTAAGAAAAAATGCACAAAAACTAGGTGACGTTATTTCTCGCTTGGGTTCAGAATTACTTACTGCTCGTAACGAACAAAAAGATCGTTCTGAAGCAGGTCGCGAAGTAATTCAGGCCGTCTAGCGAAGATCGTTGTATTAGCAGTACCAAACGAAATGACGAAGGGCTCGTTTTTATCCTTCCATGCATTTTCGTCAATTATTTGTCCAAGGATAAAGTCTGCTACTTGCAAATCATCCATAGGAAGATCTCCGTCAGTAATCATAGAAACATTATCTCTACTATGAACTCTTAATGGTAGGCTAACAACAGCTCCCAAGAAATCCATTCCAGCAAAATAATAAGCATGGGCTGCGGAATCAATAGAGGGTAATGCTCTCTGTTTAGAATTAGTTCCTAATGCATAATAAAGTTCTGGAGGTTCTAAATCAAACCTCACAGTAGGACAGAATATTGGAGCCATAGAAGATACAGTTCTAGCTTGCGTAGAGGTCCAAAACCCTCCTTGTGGATCTATAACAGAAACAGTTGGAAGCCTGCCAGGATACTTATCAGGAACCCTTTCTTTAATCATTTCAATTAAGGATATAATATTCTCTGGTTCAGAAGGAGAAACTTGTGTATTCTGTTCGAATTTTGCAAAGATACCATCGTCTATTCTCGATTGCCATTTTAAAGATTCTTCTTCTGCTTCTTTTTTTGATTTAAAAAAAGCGAATTGTATTACTGGAGAAATGGTCATATATCTCTTTATTTCAACAAGAGAAATAATCCCAAAATCAGCACCAGACGCTTTAAATCGAGCGCATTCAGATTCTACCAAATCATCGTTCGGCCTTTTACTCTTACTGATTGAAGTATAAATATTCATCTTGCCTTCTTGAATTTCAATTTCTTCTGTCATTTGATTTGAGTCTCCCGCATTTTGGTTACGATTCCAATTTCGATTTTTATACTCTTAGTGATTTCCGGATCAATCTCTTTGATGTGCGCCAATACCTTTTCGGTAGCTATTTCTACATTTCTAACATTAGTCAGAGAGACATTTCTTTCTCCGATATCTGTTTTGACAATTTCTACTCCAATAATAGCATCTTCGAAATCTGAATATACATACTCAAAACAATCTAAATCAAAAATAATAGACAAAAGCTCAGGGTCCACTTCGTCCTCATCAATTTTTGCACCTTCAAATTTCTTAGCAATTTCTTCTTCAAGGGTCTTTGTTAAATAATTGAAATAAACACCAGAAGCACTCTCGTGTAATGCACATAGATCCGAAAAGCGAAACCCAACAACTGCTTGAGATGTAATTTTAATAGCCATCTTATTACTCCTTTACTCTATTTAATATCCTTTTAACCTTTTCAATTCCTATAGCCTGAAGTAAACTATAAAACAATCTGGCTGCTTGACTAGATTTTAAAGTAGAACCAATCCATTCAGTAGTTTCTACGATATCCTTTCCTGTAGAAAAAGTTTGAAATTCTGTCCTTTCTTCTTCCGGAAGATCTTCTTTTTCTGTCCCTTTGTCTATAACAGCAATAATTTTCAAAAACCGAAAGTAAACTTCTATACTGTGTAGGCCGTTTACAGGAGCACCGGGAGCAGTTTCTCCTGGAATCAAACGAATACTCACCTGAATATGGACATTGTCAGTAGGCTTGCCAAACCAACGAGGAAATATCTTGGTGCGATATGATTTCATAAATGATATTTTGCCAGATGTCCAATTAAGCGCATAGCCCTTTTTTCGTTTAGAAATGGCTTTTAGGATACGATTATTATCCAACCTGCTCAAACGTCGTTTGCCGGGTTCTATCGCTGGTACAGTTTCAAAATAATCATCAGAAGTTGCCATTTGAGCCTCTTATCTTATAAAGTCCTACTCTTTACGTCTATTATCAAAAAAATCGCACTAAAACCACCTTTATTCGTCTTCGTTCAAGTATTCAACTACATGATAACCCGAATTTTGAAAGAATTTGAGTAACTCAATATGATCGTCTGTAAATTCTGTATCAGAAACCATTCTTTCATATTTTTCGCGCTGTTTTCTATCCGTTACAGAATTGATAAGTTTTTCTTCTGGTGTTCCCCTCATTCCTGGAGATAAGAGCGTTTTGAAATGTACAAACTCATCTTTGCAGAACCCAATCGGACAATAGCCACAAAGCATTTTGAATCCTTCCATGCGATCCAAAATCTCATATGCAATCTTATGAGCAAGGGAGTGAGGCATATCAGGACCATGACGATAAGTTGCGTATATAGCTGCAGCCCATCCATCAGACATTTTTACAGCACGACACTCATTATAAAGACCGAATTGATATAAAAATATTGGATATTGCGCTCTTCTTGTATCGTCGTCAAGAGAACACTTAAAGGCCCTCCCGAAAACTCTCTCAAGAGCATGCATAGACATTGCTACTCTGTATTGTTTGGTAGTCTCGTCTTCTTGTGGTATATCAACATAAATGGGTTTTTCTGTATAATATCCCTTTCCAAAAGAACT